>Ga0209048_10006404_pt1 | contig 11020 bp, 7 predicted proteins | sample FrelakmetCRP12CR_FD_187146 | JGI IMG/M metagenome (GOLD analysis project Ga0209048, IMG submission 187146) | Freshwater lake sediment microbial communities from the University of Notre Dame, USA, for methane emissions studies - CRP12 CR (SPAdes)... | ecosystem: Environmental > Aquatic >... | reverse complement strand
CACAGGCACTCCCAACGCAGCCGCCTCTCGATTCATTGTCCCGCCCCCACTAACAACCAGATCCGAGTGCCAAAGGAGATTCAGGCCATCGACGGCGGCGGCGGGAATAACGGTCTTTCCATGTTCAAACCATCCCGGCCAATCGCGGCGAGAAAGTTCGCTTTGCTTCTGATTTCGAGGCAGGAGAACGATCTTCACTCCAGGCGTTTGACAAGCCCGATTCATGAAGCGCTCGAACAGCTCGACGCTTTCCGGTTTATGGTAGTGAGCTTCGGTGGCCGGAGGACGCACAGTCACGACGATGTCGGAGTCGCTGAGACCAAGTTCTCCTAAAAGACTCGGATCGGGGACGAGTTTCCAAGCGTAAACGTCTTCCTTGATCCCAGAGTACTTTCGGATATGGCCATTCTTAAGACACAAAGATTCGTTCGGAATCATACCGGGAGCCATGATCCAGGTCGGTCGCATCATTCGAGGAAACTGAGAATGCTCGTAATCCTCGATCAGAATTGTAGGAATTCGGAGCAAGTTGCTCAGTAGAATTTGTGAACGGGCGCCGTGAGACACAGCAAGGGCCGGCTTCTCCCGAAACTCAACCGGGGATAACTGTAGAGCGCGAAAAAGCAAACCGGCCGCTTTCAGCGCACGGTGCTTGCCGTGATGGCGACCGATCGTGGTGTAGGAGAGTCCCTTTTGATCGGCTAACTCGCAGACCTGGAATGCATCGCGAGCCGTCACCACCAACGGAAAACCGCGTGCGGTCAATTCGTCTATGATGGGCTCGAAGAATGGAACATGGGGGGTGTTGTCCAGGTCGATCCAAATTTTAGCCTTACGTCGAAAACGGCGAAGGAAGAGCGCGGAACTACAATTGGGAGCTTTCGACTCCTGGACCCAGCCGGCGACTTGCCGCGGAAGAACATGCCAATATTCGCGACCGTAACTGGACGAGATGTGACGAAGGAATTCCTGATAAAGGGCAACGGGATACTCGCCAGCCTTTCGCGAGCCGCCCTCCATGGTCATATAGTCAGGGTGCGTGTCGAGGAGCAGCATGCCGCCATTCCTGGCCACCCAATCAGACTTTTCCTTCCAGAGGTCGATTGAGGTCTCGCGCAAAAGAAGAAAGAGAGTGGAATCTTGTGCCAGCGTGTAGGGCAGTTCGACATAGCCGCCATGGGAAGATTCGTGACCTTCAGGAGCGGGCACCCAGAAGGGGAAAATTGTACCCACTGCGTCTGGTTGCGGCTCGAAAGGATCTGTGTCGAAGGTCGATGCGTCGTATTGGGCGTCCAGATCGTGAAGCCAGGTCAGTTCATTCAACATGAAACCAGAGCGGAATCCGGTAGCGCCCCATTCCCTTAGGTAATGATTAATCCGCTTGGACTTTCGAACAAATTTCGCGCGACTTCGATAAAGGCGTCCATCGTGATGCAAGTCGTGGACACCAACCTCGAAGCCGTTGCTGACAAGCCAATCACGAAGTTCTTTAGGAACCCGATAGGAACCTTCCGGAATGAAGTTGAACGAGGATCGAACGCCAGCCCGCATCTCCAACTCGGCGAGTGGTCGAACACGGTCAAGGCCAACCTTGGATTCCACATCATGAGTAAGGACGACGGCGAATTTCTTTCCCTCCGGCCAGCCTGGCCAGTCGTCCGGGGGCCGCTCCGATCCCGGCAGAATGGGCCAGACGCCCGAGACGCTGCGGCGGAGTCGTGCGGCGTGCGCTCGCCGAATCACCGTTCGAACCGATTGGGGAACGAAGGGTTTTAACCCGTAATAAATTCGATTACGTAACACGACCTGTTGTGAGTTCGGGGGTCTTGCTCAGAGTCACCGCAATTGGGCAGAGCCGAGGCCGACCCGCTGGCAGGAATTGGAGCGTAATGCACACGCTCCAAACGAATTCAATCAAGATTCAGCATCGAGCCACTTTGGAACATAGGAATGAGCTTTGTTAACCACCACGGCCACATTGTCTCGCTCCGCGACTAACTTCCGGTAGCTACGCTTTATCACCTCGCGGTTATTCTTCTCCGCCTCGACCACAAGCAAAAGCTTATCCATGAAAGCCGACATGCCCCAGGTGGGACTAGTCTGGCTTAAGGGAGGCATGTCAAAGATGATGTAGTCGAAGTCGCTCGCCTTTAGATTCGGCATCAGGTCGAAGAATTTTTTCAGACCAAGCTGCGCCGGACCCGTCTTGGGTGATCCCACGCTGGCCAAATAGAGATTGTCTGCAACCGAAGCGATCGCACCGTTTGGCTTCAGAGCTGCGTTAAGAGAGTACGCTGGTTTGCCCTTGAAAAACGGGTGAACGTCCTCCGGCCCCAAGTTTATATCGACGAGAAGAACCTTACCATCATTGGTCTCCGAAAGTGAGGCAGCGAGGCCGGCAGCCAGGGTGGAGGCTCCCGACGCCCCCGAAAGGCCGACAACACCCACAAGCTTCGGTTTATGTGTCAATTGATTGAGTTCGAAATAAAGTCCGAGGCGATCCCGGATTGCCTCACAATATGGCCGGATGAAATGGCCGGCCTCCCAGGGAGCCAACTTCGGGTGGAGCTTTCTCGTAACGAGTGCGCCCGAATTCATCGATGAATCATTCGAAGGCAGAGTCAACTGGCCGTTCAGAGCGCCAACATACGGTATCGAAAGCATGAGCGGAATGTGCAACTGCGTCTCCAGCTCAAGTGGCCGTCTAATTGTCCGGTTCAAGAACAATCCACTCAGCAACGCGAGCGCTATTCCAAAGGCCGCCCCTCCACCCGCCAGTCCCAAGGCAATTTTATCCCTTGTCTTGGTCACCCGGGTGGGTGGGGAAGGACGTTGGACGGCACTAATGTTGGGCATTTTGGATGGGTCCAAAGCCTCGTCAATGCGCGCCTTTTCAAGTGTTGCCGCGAAATACTTGTAGTTCGTTTCCTCCAAATCCCGCTTCCGTTCCAATTCTTCAATTTGGGGTCCCAGCTCTTCAAGCTGCTTCATTTTCTCCTGAATATCGCGCAGGCGCAACCGAAGGGTCTTGATCTTCGCCTCGGTTCCGGCAACACGAGCTCTTTCAGACATGATATCCAGGTGTTGACCTTCCGACTCCGCATTGGTTGGTCCAAGCGCTGCGGCTCTTGCAGGAAGATCCGGAAATTTCGTTTCCAAATCGAGTTTTTGGTCTTCCACTAGTTTGATCTGTTTTTGATTGATTTTCACCCGCTGACTGCCCGGAGTGAACTTGGACAGAAGATCGGCCTCCGCTTTGCGCAACGTCTCCAGGCGCAAAACTAGAGCCCGGTATTGTTGAATCTCTCCTTTGGAGACCTGCGATATCTCAACGACCGGGCCGGGGTTACTGGAAGATAGGGCGGGCAGACTGGCTGCGGCGGGTCCGGGCGTTGCACTCGATCGGCCTCCCTCCACCATTTGATTGACCCTGGCTTGCTGTTCGGCCAGTTCCGCCTCGGCGGCATGAAGCGCTTCCTCAGTTTTCGCCACGTCGCCACCAAGGGTCGCTCTGCTGTCTTTAAATGAGACAATCCCAGTCCTGGCCCTTAGCGGCTTTAGGGCATCCTCCGTTTGGTTCAAGCGCGTTCGAATCTGATCTATTTGCTGAGTCACGAAATCGAAGGCACCAGCAGACCGATGCACTTCAAGATGCTTAATGAAATAGCGACTTATGAGCTCCTCCAAGGCGAGAGCCGCGATCTCCGGATCGCGGTTCTTGTACGATACCAAGATGATGTTGCTTCCGGGACTCGAAACCACCTTCAAACCCGAGCTAACGCTGCCGGCCGCCTCCATTTCTGTTGCCGACCCTCCGGAACGCGGCAGCAATCGTTTGGGACCAAGCGCCTGGGCGACTTGTACGGCCAGATCCCAACTGGTCAGAATCTCAACTTCCGCGCCGATAACTGCTGCATCCATCCTGTTCGACGGACCGCTCGCACCGTCAATCGAGTCGACGGCGCTCCGTTCCAGAACATAGCGCACCAGTAACTTGGCCTGGGATTCGTAGACCGGAGGATAGAAATAATAAAAGGCCACGGCCGCAAGTAGACCAACAGCGGTGCAAAGGACGACCTTCTTCTTGTGTTGGAATAACGCGAAGAGAACGCTGTTAATATCCAAGCTGGAATTCGGCGCTTCTGGTTCGAGTGCTTGCATGGCGATAGGGATAACGTCTTTAGTCGAGATGGGGATAAACCAAGGCACCAATCATCCGGTTCAAGGGCAACGGTAATCTGGAAAAGATCGTCGTGTGAAAGCCGGTGACGTTATCTCGAGCGGTCACCCATTCATCGGCCGCAGGGTCAAACCTGAAGTACTCAATCATCTCTTCTGCCGCCGCCCAGGAAAGTTTGAATCGCCTCAGGCCACTGTTTTCGAGCGATGTTCTACCAAGGTGCAGTGTTTCCACTCCACGCTGCGCAAGGAATTTGATGCCTTCCCACATGGCAAGGTTGTTCCCGCGCAATTCCCGAAGGTCTTCGTCAGACGCTCCAAATTTGTAAACGGCCTTTTTCCCAAAATGAAAGAAAACCGTTGCCGCGACCGGGCGTGACCCACTGTGAGCGAGTACGACGAAGCCCAGGCCCGGCTCAATTACTCTGTCGTAAATCTTTTCGAAAAACGACATGGGCTGTGGCGGTAGGCCGTGCCTTCTGCGGGTTCGAACGTGAAGTCGGTAAAACGCCCTGATCGCCTCCCGGGCCTGGCTTACCTGAACAGACAAGCCGCTCTTCTCCGCCTTACGAATGGCGCGGCGGACGGAACTTGCGAAACGACCAAACAATTCCTCACTCCCCTTACGCAGATCGATTTCATGTCCATGGAACGCGACGGCCGGTGCACTGACCATCTGTAAGGTTTTACCTCCACGGACTTCAAAGTATTTCCAGCTTCGTTCGCGAGCGAGCCTGGCCAGACCATCGACGATAGGTTTCGATTCGCAGCCACCAAAGACAAGCGGTTCGCAAGAATCAGAAAAGGGAAGGCAAACGCCGCGGCAGCCCGTTATCGCACTCCGCACCTCCATCACAGGAACGAGTGCGACCAGTTCGCTCCCCTCGGAAAAAGAGACGTAAAATGGTTTATGACCGTAGGTTTCGCATAGTACCTTCGCCCAGGCGGCGGTGTGGAAGAAATTGGAATCGGGATGCGCGAGGGCAAGACGGTCCCATTCGGGGCCGGAAAGGGGATCGATCAATCTTGCCGCCAAATGTGATAAACAATCCCGTTCCCGCCGCCTCGCGGCAACGTCGTGGGATGAATCAGCAAGTGCTGCGGCCATCATCATAACCTGACCCTGTCGCCGCAACTATCGGTCCAGATCGTTACTATTCAAGGAAGGGCCCCAGCCAGCATGGACTCTGTCACCGCCCGGGCGACGTATTCGATTTGTTCTTTCGTTAATTCAGGAAACATCGGCAAAGAAAGAAACTCGTCGGAGAGGCTCTCCGCGACTGGGAAAGCGCCAGCCGCGTAGCCGAGGCTGCAGTAAGCCTGCTGGAGATGGATCGGAATAGGATAGTGCACGGCGCACCCGATCCCTTGTTCCTCCAGACGTCGTCGGACTTCATCGCGCTCTCGAACTCGAACCGGATAGATGTGATAAACGTGCCGCGCATAACTCGCCTCGAACGGCGTAGCAACCTCGTCGTTTCCCGCGAAAGCCTGATTGTACTGCAACGCATGCCCCCGCCGAAGGAGGTTTCCTGCCTCGAGATGGCGCAATTTGATCGACAGGACAGCGGCCTGAATACCGTCCATCCGGCAATTCCAACCGACCATGGTGTGATGATATTTCCGAGCCTGGCCATGGTCTCGAAGGACTTGGATTCTCTTTTGTAAGTCAGCGTTGTCGGTCACAACCGCGCCGGCCTCACCAAATGCGCCAAGATTCTTCCCAGGATAGAAGCTGAAACAGCCGGCGTCCCCCATTGTCCCTGCTTTTCGACCCTTGTATTCGGCGCCGTGGGCTTGCGCGGCATCTTCAATGACAAAGAGCCGGTGCGTCCGGGCGAATTCCAGAATCGGGTCCATGTCCGCCGGTTGCCCGAAAAGATGCACCGGAATGATCGCCTTGGTGTTTGCCGTGAGAGCCTTCTTCAACCCGGCGGGGTTCATCGTGAACGTATGTTCGTCAACATCGACGAACACCGGCCGAGCGTTGCAATAGGTAATGGCCTCTGCCGTGGCCATGAACGTGTTGGGGACAGTGATGACTTCATCGCCTGCGCCAATCCCCAGCGCCAGGAGAGCCAGCCAAAGGGCGTCCGTGCCATTGCCCACACCGACCGCGTAGCGGGAATCGCAGTAGGCTGCAAACTCCTCTTCGAACCTTTCCACGAACGGCCCGCCCGCAAACGCGCTGCTTTCGATCACTTCGCGAATTGCGCCCTCGAACTTGTCGAGCAAGGGGGCGTGATGGGCTTTTAGATCAAGAAATGGAACTTTCATTTGCGGTTTCGATTGCTTCGTGGTCGCGCCGGATTTCCGGTCACGGTCGTGTTTGGCGGAACGTCGCGAGTGACAACGCTTCCGGCGCCCACAATGGCGTTTTCTCCGATCGTAATTCCCCCAAGCAACGTCGCTCCGGAACCAATGGACGCTCCTCGTTTGACCAGGGTAGCCTGGCAATTCCAATCCGCGTCCGTCTTTAGCTGCCCGGCGGAATTGGTTGCGCGCGGGTACCGATCGTTAATAAAGGTCACACCGTGTCCCACAAAAACCTCGGGTTCGATGGTCACGCCTTCGCAGATGAACGTGTGGCTCGATATCTTGCAACGCTCGCCAATCTTCGCGCCTTTTTGCACTTCCACGAATGGGCCGATCTTTGTTTCGTCGCCAATCTCGCACCCATATAGATTTACCCACGCGTGGACCCGGACATTACGCCCGAGCTTGACATCCGGCGCGATGTGCTGGTGCGAAGCCGATTCACCGCTCATCCGCCAAATGCTGTGACATGAAGAATCTTTTCCGGCTGAGCGGCTGGCGAAGCCGATGCTGCATCCCTCGAGTTCGAAAGTGTGACCGGCGCGCCATTCATTTTCAGCGAAGCGGAAGCCGCCTCGAGGATTCTGACCAGTTCCAATCCCTCCCGACCACCCGTTATTGGCTGAGAATTCGTCTCGATACAATCAATAAAATGCTGGCACGCCAGCTTCAGCGGTTCTTCCTGCTTGATATATGGGATGTAGCTGTCCCCATAATGATACGAGTATTGGAATTCAGCGAACGTATTGTAATGCGCCGGACGCTCCACTCGCACATCGTAGACACGGATTTGTTCACTCGTCCGCAGATCGTCATATACAATCATTCGCTGGGTGCCGACGACGGTCATTTCCCGGACTTTCCGGGGTTCCAGCCAACTGCTCTGAATGGTGACAAAACGCTTCTGAGGAAAGGAGAGTGAGATGTTCGTGACATCCTCCACCTGCGGCGTGACGTGCGCATTTCCCTGGCAGTTAATCGTGATTGGGAGTTCGCCGAGGATATGCAAAATGATCGAGATATCGTGAGGCGCCAGGTCCCAGGCGACGTTGATATCCTGTTGAAACAGGCCAAGATTCAGACGCCGGCAATTGATATAGCGGATGTCGCCCAAATCACCCGCTTGGATGATTTCGGCGATCTTACGGACCGGACCCGAATAGAGAAACGTGTGGTCGATCATCAAAACAAGACCGTTGCGCGCAGCAATCTCAATTAATTCCTCGCATTCTTCCGACGACGAAGCCATCGGCTTCTCGATGAAGGTATGCTTGCCCGCGAGCAGGCTCGCCTTGGCCAGGGCAAAGTGATTTTTCACCGGCGTGGCAATCACAACCGCGTCTAAGCCCGAATCCCCGAGGAACTTCTGCAGGTCGGTCACTCCTTCGACATCCGGGTATAGCGTGATCAGATGCTTCAAGCGCGCCTCGCTCAGGTCGCAGACCGCTTTAAGCCGGCACTCCGAAAGGCCTTTGAAATTGCGCACCAGGAGCGGGCCCCAGTAACCACATCCGAGCACACCGACCACGGTTTGTTTTTTCATACTTTTTGGGCCGATTCCGGTTTTTCTGAAATCGGCGCCGATGCACGAGCCCTTTGCTCCGGCCGATCGCATTGCACCGTCAGTCGCGAGATTCGAAAAGTTGCGCAAGAATCGCGCCTCCGGTCATCAGCATGATCTTCAGATCAAGGGAGATCGACATGTTCTCGAGGTAAGACAGATCCATCTCCACCATCTGGTTAAACGTTGTATTGTTTTTGCCGTTTACTTGCCAGTATCCGGTCAGGCCCGGCAAGGCATCGACCCGCTTCCGTTGCCAAGGTTCATAACGGGTAAATTCGTTCGGGAGACACGGGCGCGGACCAACCAGACTCATTTCGCCACGGAGCACGTTGAAAATCTGGGGCAGCTCGTCCAGACCGCTCGCACGCAGAATTCGCCCGAAGGGAACCAGGCGCGGATCGCCACTGGCATCGAGCTTCGTCATCCGGCTATCGGTCCGGATCAACTCCTCGAAATAGCGTTCGTGAGTTCCCGTCTCCGCGCTTAGTTTCATTGTTCTGAACTTCCACATCAAGAAACGCTTTCCTCCCAAGCCAACGCGTTCCTGCCGATAAAAAATTGGCCCAGTCGAACTGAGTTGTGTGACCAGCATCATCAAAACCATCAGTGGAAGCCACACCGGCAGCAAAAGCAGGATGAAGGTGATATCGAGGACGGATTTCCATGCAGGCACCTTCGGCAGAGAGATTGCTGGAATCTCACTCGCAGCCGGCAGCGCCCCGTTTCCGTTCGACCCGTTCGACCCATTCGAGCCCTCATGTCCGTCAACCACCGACGGGACCGCCCGTTGCTTTTGAAATAAGTCAACCATGACCCTGCGCAGGAACGATGAGGGATCATCGTCCCCCCAGGCGCCGGCAGGGTTGCCCCCCGGCTTGGTTCCGTTCAGGCTCCTGTCGGGCAAGCTGCCGCCCCTGGTCGCCTGCCTAATATTTGGGGAGGAACCTTTTATACTCATCGGATGAATTTTTTCACTGCCTTGCTGGCTCAGCTATTCGCACGAACCATAATTGTCAGAATCAATAGCAAATCACACTTTCCGATTTCTCGTCAATTACAAAATGTTAATAACTGGGCAATTTTCGCAAAATCAACTTATAGAAATGAGAATAACGAGGCCGGAGACGAAACCAGCCTCCAGGCGTGCCCTTTTCGGAGGGCCTTGCGCGGACGGGATCGACGGTCTGCATCGCACTAGCAAATAGCAGGGGCCACGCCCCCCGACAAAATGAGTTTCGTGACGTTTCTGTGCCAAACAATGGACTTCGGGTTACGGCGGTCGAAGGGATAAAAGGCTTCACTACCCCTTAAACGAACCGGGAGAGGAGAAGTTCCCAAATATTGTGCGCGGCTGACGACATTTACCATTGATGGCCCGATTCGGAGCGACCTTGCGGGACTCTTAGACATCACTCGCAAGGTTCTACGGAAACTGAGCCTCGAAGTTCCGAATAACTCGCGCAAATCTGGAAGAAACAGGGCGAGGCAATTCGGATCCGTCCATTCCTTCATTGGGACGATTCCGGGCACTGCCACAGTCTCGGAATCTGGCCCGTTCAGCCCAATCCAACAGGGGTTGCAGGTTCGAGTTCCATCGAGCTCTTGCCTGCGGCGGCGCCCACCGAGCGCCCTCCCTTCGACGATTGGTCCGCCGATCCTTCGGCGGTCGGAGATTGCTGACAACGGGAGCTTGGATTGCAACTGGCTGCCGGTGGCCTTAACGTCCGCGCCTATGTTGAGCGCTGGAATCGTCGGCCTGCCGAATGTCGGTAAATCCACGCTTTTCAATGCGGTCACGCGCACGCGAAAGGCGCAAGCGGCAAATTACCCGTTTTGCACGATCGATCCGAATCTTGGGGTCGTCACCGTGCCCGATCCGCGCCTTGGAACGCTCTCGCAATTATCCCATTCGCAAAAGATCATCCCGGCCGCGATCGAATTTGTGGACATCGCGGGTCTGGTGAAAGGAGCGAGCGCCGGGGAAGGTCTTGGAAACCAGTTTCTCAGCCACATCCGCGAGGTGAACGCAATCGTCCAAGTCGTCCGTTGCTTCGAAAACGCCGATATTCATCACGTCAGTGGAACGATCGACCCGATCCGCGACATCGAGGTGATCAATACCGAATTAGTCCTGGCTGACCTCGCTTCCCTGCAGAAACGACATGACCGCCTGCAAAAGGAGGTTCGTGCCGGGTCTAAGACCGCTAAGGCGGAGGTCGCCGTCATCGACAGACTGCTCCCACACCTCAACGCCGGGAAGCCGGCCATCACGCTCGAATTGACCGACGAGGAGAAAAACGTGGCGCGCGATTTTTTCCTCCTGAGTTCAAAACCCACGCTTTTCGCCTGCAACGTCGCCGAATCCGATCTGGCGGCGATTTCTGAAGCGGGGGGCAGCGTCCCCAGCGAAAACGCCGCATTACGGCACGTGCAGGCAGTGCAGGAATACGCCCGCAACCATTTCGCAACCGAAGCGGTCGTGATCAGCGCACAGATCGAGAGCGAGCTGGTGGACTTGAGCGAAGCGGAAGCGCAGGAATACCTGCGCGACCTCGGCGTCGCGGGCAGCGGTGTGAGCGCGCTCATTCGTGCCGTCTATCACCTTCTCGGTCTTCGCACTTACCTCACGACTGGTGAAAAGGAAACGCGCGCTTGGACGATACGCGCCGGCGACAAGGCGCCGGCTGCCGCAGGCGTGATTCACTCCGATTTCGAACGCGGCTTCATTGCGGCCGAAACCGTGCATTTCGACGATCTCGTTTCACTGGGCTCCTTTGCCAAGGCGCGCGAATCCGGCAAACTGCGGATCGAAGGGAAAGATTACGTCATACGCGACGGCGACGTCGTCGAATTCCGCTTTAACGTCTAGGAGACTGTTGAAATACTGGAATGGGTCGCGCGTGAACGATGTAGTGGCGCTTCTGTGAAGCGCCCGGAACTGTGCGACACGGCCCGACGGCG
>Ga0209048_10006403_pt1 | contig 11021 bp, 10 predicted proteins | sample FrelakmetCRP12CR_FD_187146 | JGI IMG/M metagenome (GOLD analysis project Ga0209048, IMG submission 187146) | Freshwater lake sediment microbial communities from the University of Notre Dame, USA, for methane emissions studies - CRP12 CR (SPAdes)... | ecosystem: Environmental > Aquatic >... | reverse complement strand
CGTCCGCAACCCAGCCAATATTTTAGCCTGAGCCAGTCAGCAGCCCAAGGCGCTGGCGATGCAAGTTCGCCGGCGGAGAGCTTGCCGTTGGACGCGATCGCGGCACTGGCGTACGATGATGCTCCTGGATCGGCAAGCCGCGTTAGGCGTTAACGGCCAGGTTCCCGACTCCCGACGATGTCCATCAAGCTGATGCCATTCCAGGAAAGGGTCATGGTCCGCCGACGGTTCCGCATTCTGGCCCTTGATGTAGACGGGACGTTGCTCGATCCCGATGGAACTCTGCGTCCCCGCACCGCGGCAGCCGTCGCCCGGGCCGCCAAGGCGGGCATCCGCCCGGTGCTCTGCACGGGACGCCGTTACCGGCGAGCCCGGCCCATCGCCGCCGAGCTTGCTCTGAATGCTCCGATCGTCTGCAATTCGGGCGCGATCGTCAAGGACCCCCAGGACGATCGAACCCTCTGGCGCGCCGACTTCGATCGTCCTTTAGCGGCCGCGCTCCTGGATCTGTTCGACGCCAATCAACAGCCCGCCGTTGCATTCACCGACCGAAGCCCGCGGGAATCCGACTTCATCGTGCCCGGTTTCCCCACCGGCAGGCCGCTCTTTGACGATTATGTGGGCCAGAACCGCGATCATGCCGAGGTCGATCCGGGCTGGGCGGCACAGCGCCGGCGGGGTGGCGAAGATCCGTCGCGGGATGCCCTGTTTCATCTCTGCGCGATCGGCTCACGACCCGAGATGCTGGCGTTCCAGCAGTCGGTTCTCGATCGCCTGCAGGGTCGGGTTCAGACGTTCGTCCTGCGCAGTCCGCGCTACCCGGGCACAATGTGCGAGATCCTTCGCCACGATGCCAGCAAATGGACCGCCATCCTGCACCTGGCAAGCCTCTGGGACGTGCATCCGTCCGAGATCTGTGCCGTGGGCGACGATGTCAACGATGTCCCGATGATCCGCAACGCCGGGCTGGGCGTGGCAATGGGCCATGCTCCAACCAACGTTCTCGCGGCCGCCAACCTGATCACCGGAGATCACGACCAGGACGGCGTGGCCATGCTCGTCGATGAGGTCCTGCTTCGCGGTTGATCGTGAACTCGATCAGATTTGATAGGGGTATCGACATTTTCTCTTGCGAGAGTATTGCAGTCCAGGAGGAGACAAGACCCGTGGCTCGACGTGATGATGAGAAACCGCCGGCGCAGCCGTCGTGGGTCAGAGCGGCAGGCGGCACGCACGATCAGATCCTCGAGGAGAACTGGCTGTTTCGCCTCAGGAAGGAACGGTTCCAGTCGCGGCATTCGGGCAAGGCACACGATTACTACGTGATCGATCTGGCCGACGCGGTCCACGTCGTGGCCCTGACCCCGGACGGGGAGGTGCTTCTGGTCCGGCAGTTCCGGGCCGGTTCAGGCCGCGACAGTCTGGAAATACCCGGGGGACTGGTCGATCCGGGTGAAGATCCTTGCACGGCCGGCGCCCGCGAGTTGCTCGAGGAAACGGGCTATGCCGGGGAATCTCCCGAGTTGCTCGGAACGCTCTGGTCGAATCCCTCGCTGCTCACCTCGCGCATCTCGACGATCGTGATCCGCAACGCCCGGCTTGTCGCCGCACCGGATCCCGATCAACACGAGGAATTGACGATCGAGCGCGCTGCCGCCGGTGAGATCCCGCGAATGATCCGGGAAGGCCGGATCGATCACGCGCTGGTGGTCGCGGGCCTGCTCTGGTGGCTGGGAACGCAGAGCCCGGGCGCGTGAACGGATTCGAATCGAGCGAACGAGCAAGACCTGGACCGCGAGGCCGCCTGGCTATGGCGAGGCGGACGCTACCTCTCCCGGCTGCACTGCCTCATCAGGGATAGAACCGAATATCCCGGAACGACTGGCCCCCGGGATACATGCCCAGCACGGCATCCGCGCGGTTGATGCCGCGGGCGTGGCCGTCCAGGAAGAGCACGTTGGACGTACCGTGCCGGTTCCAGGGAATCCACGTATCGAGTACGTCGGTGCCCAGCCAGATGTCATAGTCATCCTGCCTCGGGTCCCCGGCATACGGGCTGTTCGAGATTCCCGCCGCGTCACGCTCGTTCATGGCGACAAAGTTCGAAGTGCCGATGTCGTACTGAAATCGGGGAAACGTCCACCGCCCGTACCGCCGGGTCTTGTGACTTAACAGCGAGTTCATCAGGTAGCTGGTCCGATTGGAGATCCCATCGGCGCTGCCGTCGGGAAGCTGGAAGGGCCTGGGGACCGAGACGTCGGACATGCACCGGAAGATCTTCTCGTCCGCAACCTGCGTTCCTCCCTTGGCGATCAGGTCGTTGGCATAGGCCTGATTGACGTACGGCATGATCTTGTCTTCCCAGTAGATCTCGGCGAAAGACTCGGCCTTCGATGTCTCCGAGAGCACGTCGGCGTTGAAGGGGTGGTGGAGGAAGAACTGGCCGTTCCAGTCGTCAAAGTACTGCATCATGCCCAGCCCGATCTGATGAAGATGGCTCTGGCAATCCATCCGGCGCGCCGCCTCACGAGCGTTCTGGACCGCCGGCAGCAGCATGCCGACCAGCACGGCGATGATCGCGATCACCACCAACAACTCGATCAACGTGAATCCCCTGCGGACCATGAGCAGCGCTCCACAGTTGAGACTTTTCCCAGTCACGTGCCGTACTTCGAGTATGAAAAATCTGCAATTCGTAATAACAGACCCCGCTCCCAGGGTCAAGCAGGTCCGGTGAGCCGTCGAGGAGGACAGCAAGCGGGATTGCGGGTGTTCCGCGGGCGGGCACAGAATGGTTGGACCGGCCAGGGGTGTGACCGTGAGCGTTCCCTTTCCAGTGGCCGGGGATGGCTTCTGCCGCGGGTGGTGAGCTGATGCAATTCCCTCTGATCTCAGAGAAGGCCTCGCGATTCACCGAGAGCGTGATCCGGGGCATGTCGATCGAGGCCCTGAAATACGACGCGGTCAACCTGGCGCAGGGGATGCCCGATTTCCCCGCTCCCCAGGTACTGAAGGACGCCGCCTGTCGCGCGATCCAGGACGACGTCAATCAGTACGCGATCACCTGGGGAGCGCGGAATTTGCGGCATGCGATCGCCGAGCACGCCGCCTGGCACCTGGGGCTCACGGTCGATCCGGAGACCGAGATCACGGTCACCTGCGGAAGCACCGAGGCGATGCTGGTGGTCTTGCTCTCGCTGATCAACCCCGGCGATGAGGTGATCCTGTCGCAGCCGTTTTACGAGAACTACTGGCCCGACTGCGTTCTGGCCGGCGCGATCCCTCGGTTCGTACCGGTGCGGCCGCCGCACTGGAGATTCGACCCCGACGAGCTGGCCGCCGCGTTCAATGACCGGACCAAGGCGATCGTGCTGTGCAACCCCAACAACCCCACTGGCGCGGTCTTCACACGCACCGACCTGGAGGCGATCGCCGCGCTCTGCCGCAAGTGGAATGTCATCGCCATCACCGACGAGATTTACGAGCACATCGTCTACGACGGTAGGCCCCACGCTTCCATCGCCGGTCTGGACGGGATGTTCGAACGGTCTGTCACGATCAGCGGGATGTCCAAGACCTACGCCGTGACCGGATGGCGAATCGGCACGATCACCGCACCTTATCCCCTGACGAGGACGTTTCGCCAGATCCACGATTTCGTGTCGATCGGCGCCGCGGCGCCTCTTCAGGAGGCCGGCGCCGTGGCTTATCGCTTGCCCCGCGACTATTACATCCGGCTAGCCGCCGAGTACCAGGCCCGGCGAGATCGCCTGTGCCGGGTGCTCTGGGACGTGGGCTTCGAGTTCGAGCCACCCGCGGGGGCCTATTACATCATGGCGGGCATCGACGCCTTCGGGGCCGACGACGATGTGGCGTTCGCCCGGCACCTGGTCCGGGACGTGGGCGTGGCCACGGTCCCCGGCTCCAGCTTCTTTCGGGACAAGGCCCTGGGACGACCGTTCATCCGCTTCTGCTTCTGCAAGCGAGCGGAGACGCTCGACGCCGCGGCGGAACGACTGCGAGCGCTCAGAGTGATTGTTTGAGGCTCGACGATCGGCCGCGAGAACGGGTGATGCGTGGCTCTCTCAAACCTCCCCCCCCGAATACTGCCTTCCCCGCTCGTGGACGTGAGGGTAGGGCTCGAGGTGCACGAGAACATCACGGAGGTTCGTGAACCGGTTCAGCAGCTCATCCTTGACAAGATGACTGACGCGGTGGCCCTCGTCGACGGTCTGATCAGCGCGAACCTGGATGTGGATGTCGACGAGGTATTCCATGCCCGACTTGCGGACCCAGAGCTTGTCGATCCGCTTGACCCCCTCGACAGTCGCGGCCGCCCCGCGGATCTGATCCACAAATGGCTTGTCGGCCTGGGCGTCCATCAGCTCCTGGGAACTCGACCAGAGCAGCCTGGCCGCCGAGGTGACGATCACAGCCACGACGACCAGGGCCGCAACCTCATCGATCGCCAGGAATCGGGGCCCGCCCAGCCTGACGAGCAGGAGCCCGACCAGGACCGCCAGGGCGCTGAAGGCGTCGGCCCGGTGGTCCCAGGCGTTGGCGATGATCGCGCGTGATCCGGCGCGGCGGCCCAGCCGGATCTTGTACTGGTAGAGCGCCTCCTTGATCACGACGTTGGACCCGGCGATCACCAGGGTCCAGAAAGGGGGAACCTCGTGCGGTTGATTCGGGATTCCCCGCACCGCGCCCCAGCCCACGAGCAGGGCCGAGACGATGACAAGAACCGCGACGTTCGAGCCGGCGATGGCCTCGGCCCGCGTGTGGCCGTAGGGGTGCTCGGCGTCGGCCGGCTTCTGGGCCACGCGAAAAGCCAGCAGCACCGCCACCGAGGTGAAGACGTCCCCCAGCGAGTTGACCGCGTCGGAAATGAGGGCGTACGACTGGCCCGCCAGTCCGCCGACCAGCTTGGCACACCCCAGCAGCAGGTTGACCACGAGGCCCAGCCAGGTTGCTTGCACGGCCTCGCGATACAGGTGGTATTTCCCGGGCCGGTCGCGGCTCATGCGGCATTTCCCCTGGCAATCGACTAGCAATGGTTCTTTCGAGCGAAAGCGCCCCAGCCGCCACGAGTCCTCAGCCGGTTCGAAGAGCTCGGCGAATCAACTCGTGATTCCCTTGGTTAGATGCATGAAGGCGGTCTCGAGGTTGATCTCGTCTTCCTTGAAGAGGGTCAGCTCGAAGCCCTGATGGATCAGCCGGCTGGCGAGGAAGCTGTACTGGTGGACGCCCTCGTTGAGCTTGACCACAAGGACTCCGGCCTTGTCCTGAACGCTCTCGACCTCGGGCTGGTTCTCGAGAATGTTGGCGGCGTCGGTCGTCCGGTTCGAGACGGCGATGTTCAGTACGATGTCGCTGCGGACCTGCTTCATCACCTCGGTGACCGCGCCGTTGACCAGCAGTTGCCCTTGCTCGATGATCCCGATCTTGTTGCAGATGTCGGCCAGCTCGGGAAGGATGTGGCTGGAGACGAGGATGGTCTTGCCCATGGCCCGCAGCTCCTTGAGCAGGGCCCGCATCTCGATACGAGCGCGGGGGTCGAGCCCCGAAGCGGGCTCGTCCAGAAGCAGCACCTGGGGATCGTGGAGCAGGGTCCGCGCCAGGCCCAGCCGCTGGGTCATGCCGCGAGACAGGCTGGTGACCAGGGCGTCGCGCTTGTAGGTCAGGTCAACCAGCTCGAGCACCTCCTCGCAGATCTTCCGCCGCGCGGGCCCCTTGATCCGGTAGGCCGAGGCGAAGAACTCGAGATACTCGATCACCTTCATATCGTCGTACACACCGAAGAAATCGGGCATGTAGCCGATGACCCGGCGAATCTCCTTGGACCCGGTGTAGATCGAGTAGCCGCAGACCGAGGCCTCTCCCCAGCTCGGGTTCAGCAGCGTGGCGAGAATCCGCATCGTCGTGGTCTTACCCGCGCCGTTGGGACCGATGAATCCGTAGACATCACCCTGCTGGAGCTTCAGGTTGAGCCGGTTCAGGGCGTACAGCTCGCCGTACATCTTGGTCAGGTCGTTGGTCTCGATCATCGGGTGCGCCTTGGTGTCGATCGTGCTGGGAAAGGAGGTGATACCAGGGTCTGCTCCGCTCATTGCCGCTGCGCGGTTGATCCTGCCGCCGTGGATGTTGCCGACGCGTCCGCGGCGGCTCCGCGCTTGCCATCGCCGGTCGTTCGCTTGAGCGCGAGAATGATCCGGATCATGGTCGTCTGGTCAATCCTGGGGGTGCTTGGGGCGTTCTCCAGGACCAGTTGCGCCCCCGGCCGCTTGATCCTGGCCACGAGCATGGGCCGGTCCAGGGCAAGCTGCGTGGTAAGGTCCAGGTCGTGGAGTGCCACATTGCTCAGCGACTGCCCGGACATTCGGGCCGATTCGCTGTCGTGGAACATGAGCGCCAGGAGCAGGTCGGCCCGGTTGATCTTGAGGTTCCGGTTCCACGGCTGGTCAGAGAGATAAGCGGGGGCCCGATCATGAAGCAGCCCGGAAAGGTTGCGGTCGCCGGTGAGCTCCACCCTGACGGTCGCCCCGGGTGCGAGCGCCCCCAGGAGGTAGACCTGCTTGCCGAAAGCCAGGATGGCGTCCTCCAGCGGGTAGTTCTGGCGGTTGGTGATCGTCCCGGCCAGGCGGTCGGCGCCTACGGTGCGAAGGTCCGCGTCAACCATCGGGCCTCCCGGTCCAGGCCCGAACCAGCGGGCCGTGACGGCTTTCGTGCTCCAGATCGGGACCCGCACGTTTTCCAGCCGTTCCAGCCCGCCGGTGGGCTCGTACGCGTAGCCGCCGCCCACGAAACTGAAACGCCGGTTGGCCCCCCCCATGGCGCCGAACTGGGCCTCCGGCACGCTGAACCAGCTTGTCACGAGCTCGGTGCCCACCAGGGGACGAATCGGCTCACCCGAGGCACTCGGGCTGGCAAGCGGGGCAACATCATGATCCAGGTTTGGCGAGACAGGAACAAACCCGATGTTGTAGTCCCGGTTCCGCGGACTGAACAGGCTCATGAGCGTCCGCCCCCGCACCAGTCCCGCCGGCTGATCGACGTCGATCACGTCCACCTTGTTGATCAGCAAGTCGTTCCCTTTGAGACGGTACGCCGCGAAGTAGGCCAGCAGGCTCACGGTCACCACGATGGTCGGGAAGGTGATCCATGTCAGCTCCATGCGCTTGAGCACCTTCTTGAGAAACAGATAGTCCCCCGGGCCGATCAGCAAGATGTAAAGGAAGATGAAGAAGGCCACCCAACCGAAGGGGATCAATTTGACACCGGGAAACTGCTCCAGACCGATCCGGAGCTGGCTCGAGAGGTCAGTGACGCCCGACTGGTAGAGCCGCTCCGTCCCCCCCACGCGGGATCCGCTCCCCGCTTGATCGGGGCGGTCATGGCGCAGGTCCACGGCCCGTGCCCAGAAAAGGCCCCGGTCAGGCCAGTCGCCGAAGATCTTCTGATCGACTCCGACCCCGATCAGGGTGACCCGCCCAAACCCGTGCGCCCCGCGCACGATCAGTGGCAAGTTCCCCATGATGCTGAGGATCTTGCCCCCGCGCTCCTCGGCTCCCTCGAGCCTGGTCACCATCACCGGCGGGGTGCCGGCCGGAGTGATCGGCTTGGTCGAGCCGGCGAAAGTGTCGAAGGCCTCGAGCGAGGGAACCTGCTCCTGACCGCCGGGCTGGGCCGGCAAGATCGGGCCGATGACACTGTCGCGAACCGCTTGCCAGTTCCCGCCCACGGCCACGACAATGTGCCCCCCGTGCTTGACCCATTCCACCAGCGCCTGCCCCCTCAGGCCCTCGAGCGCCTGCAGCGACGCGCGATCGTCGGTGTCGACCACGATGGCGTGGGCCGCATCGAAACCATACCACCGCCCGGGAATCTGGTCGCCCTCGGCATCGATGCGGGCCACGACGAGCTCGGCGGCGCCCGGCCGAGTCTCTCCCTTGCCTCCGACCGTGAAGCCCCGGAGGCTCAGCAGTTGATCGACGCCCAGGGGTTGCCCCAGCGTCAAGATCAACATCTCGTCAGGCATGATCACTTCGGGCGGCACCGGCATTGTCAGCGCCTGGGGCGCTTCCAGCAGGCGACGGCCCTGGCTGTCGAGCAGCCGGATCGTGAACTCCGTGTCGCGGCCGCCGGGCCGGGCGTACGCGGTCAACCGCGTGCTCTGCCCGGGTGCCAGATCAACGGGCTGGCGATACGACGTCGGTGTCCCGTCGTCGTCGGGCACGACCATGTCCATGAAGCCCGAGAGCCGCTCCGCACCGGCCTTGAGCTGAACGCGGACCGGCGTCCAGCAGCCGATCTTGTACGCGTTGCCCGCGCCAAAGCCGATCCGGACGTTCTGGACCTCGACGGCGGGAGGAGCCGCGAAAGCCTCTTGCCACGCTCCCAAGCAGAACGCCAGGCTGATGACGCGGAGCCAGCGACATGGGGCCCGGTTGGCGGTAAAGCGTGCCCAGCCGGAAACTCGACCTGGCGCCGCGCAGTTCGGGAAACGATTCGTCGTCAGAAGCAAAATCATGGTGGCCGATCTTGGTTCTCGAGCGAAGGAAGCGATTCTCTGAAAGCGAGTGACCTTGGCCCAGCGCCGCCGCCCGATCCGGTAAGAACCGACAGGCCCCGAGGCCCGGCCCGCCTACGGCTTCTCGGCCGGGTCGCATACGCAAGGGACCCGGGCACAGCCCGGACAGCCCCGACCATATTTGCGGCGCACTGCCGCGTCCAGGTCGATCCCCCGGATGTTGGCCAGGGTGGCTAGCCAGGCCAGCACGTCGGCCATCTCCGCGGCCAACTCGTCCTGATCGCCGGACCGTACCGCCGTGGCCAGCTCTCCAAACTCCTCGGTCAGCCAGAGAAACGTGGCCGCGTCGCCGCGGGCCGCGTCCTTGGCACCGTACATTTGTAAGATCAGCTGCTGAAGCGCGGAGAGAGTCAAGCCGCCACGGCTACGGTCGCTCATGGAATTATCTTACAAAGTCCGTCGCGGCGCGTGCGAGGGCAGTTGCGGCCCCCACTCGCCCAGCTTCATGATCGTGCGAGAACGGTCCCGATCAAGGACCGCGATTCAGTCGTCAACGCCGGGACAGGCGAAGACGGGAGTTGCCAGCGCCGCTTCGAAGCGTGGTATTCCCAGAGGGCTCGTTTCGTCGATTTCGACGCCAGCGATCAGGCTGATCTCGGTCTCGAACCGGAACGCCCGGCGGCGATCGGCGCACTCGATCAAGAAGATGGTCGGCTGCCGCTTCTCGACGATGCGGTGGATCACGATGCCCTCGGAGAATTGCCCGCCTGTGGTCTTGAAGCGGACCAGATCGCCCAGGGAAAACGGCCGTTTCATGGTTCCTCCCTCCTGGTGGAGATGGTCACGGCAATGTGCCGTTCTCGGAATCCTTCCACTTTCGATGTTACCAGACAAGCCGCTCCTGTCAGGCCCAATCTCGAAAAATCTCCTCGAATTGTGGAACGGAAGGGGCACCGGACGAGGACTCAGGGCAGAGCAGAGCTGAAGGCAAGGACCATGAACGTGAGAGGGGCCGAGGACTGCCTCGGCCCCTCAACATCATGATCGTCTGTCAGAATCTGGCGGTGACTGAGCTCGGGGCGAGGACGTCAGCTCACCGAGAAGGCGGATAGCTTGGCTAAAACGGTGTCGAGGACGGGCTTGAGCTTCCCGCTGACTCCCGGGATCGCCAGGACCTTCGCGACCAGATCCTTGAGTTTGCCCAGGTGGTCGTCCGCAACCTCGCCGATGGTGCTCTTGCCGGCATCGGGAAGCTTGTCCCAGAGGGCTTGCAGGCCATCGATCTTGGGTGTCAGGTCGGTAAGCTTGGTTACGGCGGCTTCCGCGGTCGGAACATCCTTGATTTCGCCGAGCAGATCCGTCAGCGATGTGTAGATGCCTGTCAAATCGGTGCCAATCTTGGTCGGATCGGGAAGGGCCGCGAGGTCGACCTTGGGCACGACGGGCTCTGCCACGGGCTTCGGTACTTCCTTCCTGACCACAGGCGGGGCTACGGGGACCGGCTTTTCCTCATCGGCGGGCTGGCCGCCAAAGAAGTACCACGCCAGCGCACCCAGCAGACCGAGGCCCACCAGGGGGAGGAGCCAGCCGGGAAGGCCGGATCTCTCCGCGGGAGCCGTGGATGCGACCGGCCGGGGCGCCGTTGTCGCGGCCGTGAAACCCGGGATATTCGCCAGCGAAAGTCCCGCGGGCAGGGCAGCGCTGATGTTGCCCTTCTGCTCGGCAAAGAAGCTGGAAAGTGCCTGCGAGGTCAGCGATTTGCCGGCGAACTGCTTGGCGATCGTGCTAAGAATCATGGGAGCAAGCAGGCTGAGCAGGCTCTTGGCGGGGCCGGCAGCGATGCCGGCAAACTTGCTGAACAGGCTGAGCATCCCGGGAAGAGCGCTGGCGCCCAACAGGATATTCAGCAGGCTACCCCCTTTTTCCAGGGCCGGGCCAGTCCGTCCACCCGAGAGGATGTTGCCAAGCCCCCCCGATGGGCCCGTGTCGACCTGCTTGAGGGCGTTGATCACCTTGTCGGCTCCACTGCTGCTCGATGCCAGTTGAGCCAGCACCGAGAGCAGGCCCGGCACCGCGGCGGTGACCGCGGTCTTGGTCTTGTCTTCACTCTCTCCGATCACTGAGCTGAGCTTGCCAAGGATGTCGCCCCCAAGCTGGCTCTTGATCACGTCAACGATGTTCATCCGGGTCTCTCCAGAACGAAGTCTTTCGAATCGGAATCACAAGCGGGCGTCGTTGCCCGCATGCCATGCACGTAGTCGAATGGTATACTCTCAATGGCGATGAAGCACGTGGAAAGTCGAGAAAATGCAAAAGACGATGCAGGCATCATGAATGACAAGAATCGATAGCTTTTGTCATGGACCGAATCGACGGCCAGCCGCTCAACGTCGGCGGATCACTCCGCCAGGATCGGGTCCTTGAACTCACCCCCCTTGACGCGGAACCGGGATGACTCTCGCCGGATGCCTTGTCGGGACGGGTCTGCTCC
>Ga0209048_10006402_pt1 | contig 11022 bp, 6 predicted proteins | sample FrelakmetCRP12CR_FD_187146 | JGI IMG/M metagenome (GOLD analysis project Ga0209048, IMG submission 187146) | Freshwater lake sediment microbial communities from the University of Notre Dame, USA, for methane emissions studies - CRP12 CR (SPAdes)... | ecosystem: Environmental > Aquatic >... | reverse complement strand
CGTCATGAGTTGGGTTAAATGGTTCTGCACCATGTCGCGGAGCGCCCCGGCCTGCTGGTAGTAGGCCCCGCGATGCTCGACACCGAGATCTTCGGCAACGGTAATCTGAACGTTCTCGATGGTGTCGCGTTTCCAGAGCGATTCAAAAATCGGGTTCGCAAAGCGGAACGCCAGGAGATTCTGCACCGTCTCTTTTCCGAGGTAATGATCGATGCGATAGATCTGTGATTCCTCGATATAGCGATGCAGGGTCGTATTCAGGCGCCGGGCTGAGTGAAAGTCGCGGCCAAATGGTTTCTCGAACACGACGCGGACCCACCCGTGGCTCTTGAGCAGTCCCGCCTGGTCCAGCCTCTCCATTGCAATAGGCACGGTGTCCGGTGGCAACGCCAGGTAGAACACCCGGTTCTCCGGCATGTTGTGCGTGCGCTCCAACCGTCGGATATACAAGGCCAAAGCCTCATAGTCCTGTGGCCCTCCTTCATGCAGGGGCTGGTAGTGAAGACACTCATCGCACCAGACCCGCAACTCCGTTTCATTGCGCCAGCCGGCTTGCTCCAACCCTTCGAAGGCCCAGAGTCGAAACCCCTCTTCACCCATCTCGGGCAAGGCAGCGCCGACGATCAGCGTGTTGCGAGTTTCCAGGATTCCCTGATCCCTCAAATGATACAGCGCTGGCAGAAGCTTCCGACGCGTTAGATCGCCAGTCGCACCGATGATGACAAAGACATGGGGTTCAACCTGATACTCCGACATCCGCCGGGTCCTCCCTGTGAACGGTCAACCCTCTCTTACCAGGATACGGAAAAATCCGCCAGCCGGTCTTGTTCATTTGGTCTATTTGGTTCATCTGGTCTATCTGGCTCAACCGACTAAACGAGACAGACAAGATAAACCAGACAGACCAGAGAGACTGGGCTTGTCCCAGACCTGCCGGCCATGGAAGTTCCGCTGTGCTGAGATGGTTTTCCGTAGCCTGCCAGGATTGTCATTGGCTTTACCTCTCGACGACCGTCGTCCCTGCGCGTCCCTGCCGCATCTCATACGTGCGGAGACCGTATCGTTCCATCCCGTTGATCAATGACCGGATGTGACGCTCGCCGAAGGACGCGGCACAACCGCTCGTTCCTCCATCCACTGGTAGAGCACCGGCAGGACAATCAGCGTCAGGAACGTCGAACTGACGAGTCCGCCGATCACCACGACGGCCAGAGGCTTCTGAACTTCCGATCCGATCCCATGGGCAAAGGCGAGCGGCACCAATCCCAGTAACGCGACCAACGCCGTCATCAAAACGGGCCGCAGGCGCATCACGCAGCCGGTCAGCACCGCCTGCTGCACGTCCATCCCCTCCTGCCGACGCAGCGAATTCATATAGGACACCAACACGATTCCGTTCAACACGGCCACGCCGAAGAGATTGATGAATCCGACAGAGGCCGGCACGCTCAGGTATTCCCCCGTCACCCATAAGGCGACAATTCCGCCGATGAGGGCAAACGGGAGATTGAGAATGATCAGTGCCGCCTGCTTGATCGAGGAAAACGACGAAAGTAGGAGCAAGAAGATCACGACAATGGTGATCGGGACAATGATCTTGATGCGGCCCAGCGCCCGTTCCATATTTTCGAACGATCCGCCCCAGACGACATGGTACCCTTCCGGGAGCCTGACCTCCCGGGCCATCCGCTGCTGCGCCTCAGCCACAATGCTCCCGATATCCCGTCCGTGGGTATTGAAGCTGACCGGCAGATACCGCTGGAGTTGATCACGGTTGATACGTCCCGGCCCCTCGTGCATCCGGATGGTGCCGAGATCGCTGAGTGGAATGAAGGCCCCACTGCCGTCCGTCAGTCGAATGTTTCCGATGGTCTCGATGCTGTTCCGATATTGTTCCGGGAACCGCACGACCAAATTGAACCGTCGATTCTCTTCATACACCCGGGTCGCGGCTTCTCCTCCGATCGCAGTTGCGATGACTTCGCGCACATCCGAGACGTTGATGCCGTGCCGGGCGATCTTGCCCCGATCGATATCGATCGTGATGTACGGCTGGCCGAAGAGTTGTTCCACCTTCAAGTCTTTGACGCCCCGAATCGTGCCGAGGACGCCGGCAATCTCGTCCCCCGTGTGACGCAGTTCCTCCAGGTCTGGCCCGAACAGCTTGACGGTCACCTCTGCGCGCACCCCCGAAATCAATTCGTCCACCCGTTGCTGAATCGGTTGGCTGATCAGAAAGTTGGCGCCGGGCACCAGTGCCAGCCGCTCGCGGACTCGCTCTTTCAACCCCGCCATGGTGGAGGCCGTCGTCCACGTATCAATCGGACGCAACACCGCGACGGAATCGCTTTCATTCGGTTCTTGCGGGTCGTTCGCCAATTCCGTGCGTCCGATTTTTGACACCATCATCTGTACTTCGGGAAACTCCATCACCGCCCGCTGCACCTCACGTTCAATCTTGATCGATTGCTCCAACGAAATGCTCGGCAAGCGGATCGTGAGGGGGGCCATCGTGCCTTCATTCAGAATGGGGACAAACTCCGATCCCAGAAATGGAGCGAGCGAAATACTGCCTGCCAACATGAGTGCGGTGGTTGTCAGCACCGTTTTCCGATGTCCTAACGCCCAGCGCAGCATGGGAAGATAGGTACGCTTAGCCCATCGGACCACCAGGGGGTCGGAGTCGCCGTGCCCTGCCCGCAAAGTCAGAGCACACAAGACCGGCGACAGCGTGACCGACAGAATGAGCGACACCATCAGGGCGATCATGATGGTATAGGCCATGGGCTTGAACATTTTGCCTTCCATGCCTTGGAAAGAAAGGATAGGCATGAAGACGATGATGATGATCAGAATGCCGAAGACCACGGGGCGGGCGACCTCCCGAGCGGCATTGAGAATGATGGCCTGCCGAGGCAGGCCCTGGTTACGGGGTTCCGACAGATGCCGGTGGATGTTTTCAACCAGCACTACGGAAGCGTCGACCATCATGCCAATGGCGATAGCCAAGCCGCCCAAGGACATCAGATTGGCCGTGAGATCGAATCGATCCATCACGAAGAACGTCACGAGCGGCGTCAGAATGAGCGTCGCCGCCACGATCAAGGCGCTCCTGGTATCGCCCAGGAACACGAACAGCACGACCACCACCAGAAGAATCCCCTCCCCCAGCGCCTTATAGACGGTCGCCAAGGCGGCGGAGATCAATTCGATACGATCGTAAAAGGGAACGATCCGCCATCCTGCCGGCAGCAACCCCTTGTCCTGTATCTCGGCGATCTTGCCTTTGATGCCCTCTACGACGTCGCGGGCGTTTCCGCCGCGCAGCATGAGCACGATCCCTGCCGCCACCTCGCGTTCACCGTTCAAGACGACAGCGCCATGGCGAATGGCATGGCCGATCTGTACTTGGGCGACGTCATGGATGTGCACAGGAGTGCCGCCCGATTCCTTGACGACGATGTCTTCGATGTCGCTCAGTCTGCGGATCATCCCCACGCCGCGGACAATATACTTTTCGGCATAGGTCTCGAGCACGTTGCCCGAGGCATTCGCGTTGTTGTTCGCCACGGCGGCGAACACCTCATGCAGCGAGAGATTGTATTTACGCAACAGTTCAGGCTCGACGAGCACCTGGTACTGCTTGACATACCCGCCTTGCGAGTTGACGTCGATCACTCCGGGGACGCCCTTGAGCAATGGCCGGATGACCCAGTCCACCGCAGTTCGCTGATCGATCAATTCGTGTTCCACCGCGGCTGCGTCCAGACCGGCATGCGGGGGCCCTTCCAGATAGTACTGATACACCTCTCCCAGTCCGGTGGTATTCGGCGCCATGCTCGGTTCAGACCCGGGAGGTAAGCTCTCCCTCACTTCGATCAGCCGTTCGAGCACGAGCTGGCGGGCAAGGTTGATGTCCATCTGATCGTCGAACACCACCGTAATCAATGACAATCCTACTTTGGTGAGCGAGCGAAGTTCCGTCAGATGCGGAACCCCGGTGACTTGTTGTTCGATGGGAAAGGTCACCAGCCGTTCGACCTCTTCGGGGGACAGGCCGGGCGCTTTCGTGACGATTTGCACGAGCACGCTCGTCACATCGGGAAACGCGTCGATCGAAATCGTGCGGAAGGCATAGGCCCCCAACAAGGTCAGGAGGCCGGCGAACGTCAGGATGAGTAAGGGGCGACGTAGAGAAAACTCAAGAAGTTTGTCGACCATGCTTAGTCTTTGGGCTTCAATAGCTCCGATTTCAAGGTAAAGGCTCCTTCCTTGACGACCACTTCCCCTTCCTGCAACCCTTCGAGGACCTCGGCGAAGGTCCCGTTCTTCTCGCCCAATTTGATGGTCCGCGATTCGAAGACACCGGGTTCCTTTTGCACAAACACGAAGCTGCGACCCCGGTCATGCTGTACGGCTGCTTCGGAAACGACCAGGACATCCGGGGCCGGTTCGGACAAGACACGGATCGTGGCGAACATTTCCGGCTTCAGGCGGCCGGTGGAATTCTCCAAGGTGAGACGCACCTGCATGGTCCGCGTCTCGGTGTCTAGGACGTCGCCGACATACGAGACGGTCCCTTGGAACACGTCGTCGGGATATGCAGCCACAAAGACTTCGACCGGCTGATTCGGAATGGCGGTCGCGCGGTGCACATAGGAGATATCTTTTTCCGACACATTGCCCACCACCCAGAGCGTCGAGAGATCGGCCACCACAAACAGTTTTCTGGTGGTTTCGACCACCTCGCCTTTGGTGAGATTTCTCGCGATCACCCGTCCGGCAAAGGGAGCCACAATGGGAACATGCGAGCGGATCGTTTGGGTCTGCTCCAAAGTTCTGATTTCCTTGTCGTCCATGCCTAACAGCCGGAGTCCTTCGCGCGCCTCCTGAGCCTCGGCGCGAATACTGATCATCTCTCCTTCGCGGCGCTGCGCCTCTGCCTGGCCGATGACCTTCTCTTTGAAAAGAAACTGTGCCCGCTGATAGGCCTGCTCCGCTACATGTCGTCGTGCGCGAGCCTTGAGGTACGCAGACTGGGCGAGTCCGAGATCACTGCTATGGAGCACCGCCAATAGCTGATTGGGCGCGACCGCCTGCCCTAATTCGGCATGCACCTCAGCCACCCGCCCACGCACGAGGGTCGTAATATTCGCCAACGCATGTTCATTCGGGCGTATGACCCCGGGAAAGGTACGGTAGGTACGAAATGCCGTTCGTCTAACTGGCTCCACCGTCGTGCCGGATCGGGTGACTTCATCCAGCGGGAGCCGAACAAGACGTACCTCATCCGACGACCGTTTCGATCTGCTTTCTTCCGCCGGGGCCGGCGCGCGATCACAGCCCGTGGAGGAGGCCAACAGCAGCAGGCCAAAGAAGACCTTGCCCATCGTACTCAGACGGCTTCGCGGGCCAGCATGACGCTCGCATCGATGTGTCCATCGGTTGGAAGAATTAACCATGCCCCTCATCTATCCTTTTCGAAATCTTAGAGTGGACCCCCCAGGGCGCGTTCAAACCGCGTGAGCGCCAAGGAGAGTTCAAAACGCGCGAGGTTATAATCCACGGTGATCTGGCGTTGGACCCGTTGGGCATCGAGGACATCCAAGAGGCTGGAGGCGCCCTGGCGGAAGCTCAATTGGGCGATGCGAAGCGCTTCTTGCGCTTGTTTTAAAAGCCCTTCCTCGTAAACGAGGATCTGATCTTGCGCCGTTTCCGCCTCTCGAGCATGTTGGTTAATGGCACGGGTAAGGTCGTTCTTGGCACGAATCAGTTCTGCCTCTTCTTTTCGTTGAGTACCGAGCGCCGTCGCAATGTGCCCTTGCTGCCGATACCATAAGGGCGTCGGCAGACTCACGCCTCCCAACACAGCCTCGCGGCCTATCTCCCTGGCATACCCGCCGAACAGGGTCACGTTCGGCACACGGGCCTGCTTCTCCTTGGTGACGGTCAATTCAGCCTGTTCCACCAGTTTTCCCTGACGTTTGAGAGTGGGATGTTGCGACAGATCCCTCGCCGCCATCTGCTCAGGGTCTAGACGATCCCGGAGCGACCGGAATTCTCCTTGCACCTTGTACCGAGGCCCCAAGGCCCCCGCCGTCAAGGTGTCCAGTCCGACAAGTTTCACGCGTACGACATTCTTGGCTTTCGTCATTTCTTGCTTGGCCTTGAGCACCTCCACATCTGCCTTCACCGCTTCGAATTGAGGGCCTTCGCCGGATCGGACACGGGCTTTGACAATACGCGCCACCTCCTGAACAATCTCCAAGTTCTGCTGAAGAAGATCTACCGTCCGTTCTGCCAACAGCAGTTCGTAAAATAGCCCCTTCACCTCCGCAATGAGGTTGAGCTTGGCTTCGTCAAGGCCGACCGTAGCGCCAAACAGACCGGACGCTGCCGCGTCCTGACGGGCCGCCCGCATACCCGGCCATTCCACCGTCTGATGTAGCGTCATGCCGTACTCGGTCATGCGATCCCCGTTACTAGGGTCTCGAATCGCGCCAGTCGCCGTCTGGGCGACGATCGTGGGGTTGGGATAGGCGCCGGCTTCGATCCGCCTGCCCTCATTCTGTTCGATCACGCTTCTTGCGCCCAAGATCGCCGGGTTCCGTTCCAGCGCCAAGTCGATGATACGGTCAAGTTCGAACGTGGGCATCGAGTCTTTCGCCTGAGCGAAGGACGGCATCAGCGTCCCACTCGTCGTCACCACCGCGGTTATCAATAAGATACAATTCCAAAGCCAAGCCGGCATGTGCAGCCTCCTGCGGATTCACGAATAGGTAATCTGATCGAGATCGATGACGAAACAGACTGGCGACGTTTGCTAACTCTGTGAGGTCGGGGGATGGAACAATCGGAAGGCCAGAAGGGTGGAGGGAGGAATCTCGTTCATCGAGACAAGGAAACGACTTGACTCACAATCAGACACACTCACCCGAGAAATGACGCAGCCGTCCAGCGTCTCTTGCTGCGAATCGTCCTCGAAATCGGTCGTCGCCCCAGCGTCATTGAAATCGCGGGCTTGCGCACTCCCAGTATCGCCGGTCGAACCGCACATGATATCAAGAGACCACCCGACCTGCGCGCCAGGAAATATGGCGCATAGAATCAGTGCGAAGACGAGAATGGATGAAAATGAACGGATCGTTACCACAACACCTTTAGATATGAGGATGACGAGGTTGTCAATCAGTTCGTTCAAATGTTTCAGCGGCTCCCATGGCGGGTGAGCACAACTAAAACACTCGACGCTATAGTACCCTGCTCTCAGCCTCGGTTACAAGAAAAACATCTAACCACGTATTATTCATGACGATTGGTCACGAAATCACCCGAACGCGTATTTCTCATGAAGCGTGAACGTTATTCGCGCCTGCCGCGCACGTCTTGCCTGTCTCCCTCATGCTTCACGCGCAAGTGCTGCTGTGGCTCTTGCTTTGTTATCGAACGACAAGCACAGTACCCTTCGTGTGCTGCACCACCCGCGTTGACACGCTCCCGAGGAGAAACCGGGCGATGGCGCCCAGCCCTTTGGCCCCCATCACGATCAGATCAGCCTGCTCTCGGGAGGCCGCCTTCATGATCTCTTCAGCGGGGTTCCCAAGGTAACACAGTGGCTCGGCTGTAAATCCCGCCTTGATCAGCCTCTGCACGCTCTGATCGAGTAATTTCTTGCCTGCCTCCTTCAACCCGGGATACATGACCAACGGCAGCACATGGAGCACGCTTACGTGAATCGGCACGCGCCCGTCCTCGCCGCTCGACTGGTCCGATTGAAACTTGGTCAGCACGAACTTCAGGGCTTTGGCCGATGCCTCCGATCCATCAGTCGCCAAGGTGATCCGCTGCAACGGCACCGCCTCGCCCTTGACGACGAGCACCGGGCAGGTTGCGTGCTGGATGAGATTCGTCGAGACGCTGCCCAACATGAAGCGATCGAGCACGTCGAGGCCCTGACTGCCCACGACCAGGAGCCCGTCCCGTTTTGGGGCGCGTTTCAAGATCGTCGGGGCGACCGGTCCTTGCTCCTTGCGGGCCGTACCCGTGAGCTTCAGCGAGGTCAGCTGCTGTTTGGCCTCCTGGAGCGCTTTGGCCGAGCGCGCTTCCATGCGCTCGATTTCTTCCTGGATGTACCGCTCAGTGCCGGCCATCACCGGTTGTGAGAGAAACGGCGCGCGGAGTGCGGCGACATCCAGCACATGCAGCGCCATGACCTTTGCAGGCTCAACGAGCGGCAGCTTAGCCACCCAGTTCAGCGCCCATCGTCCATACTTCGATCCATCCGTCGCCACGAGCACATTCATATTGCTCACCCTTTCGTGTGATCTCTCAGCACGTTCGCTCTGTCATCGAACGACGAGCACGGCACAGTGCGCGTGCTGCACCACCCGCGTCGATACGCTCCCGAGGAGAAACCGGTCAATATCGGCCAACCCTTTGGCTCCCATCACGATCAGATCGGCATGCTGTTTGGAGGCCGCCTTCATGATCTTTTCAGCTGGATTGCCAAGCTGGCACAGAGGCTCGACCGTAAATCCCGCCTTGATCAGCTTCTGCGCGGACTGTTCGACCAACCTATGGCCTACCTCCTTGACCTTCGATCCCCGGTACTTGGTCCACGGTACCGTCGTTCCGATCTCGATGGGAGCTAACGGACTGCGTGGGATGACATGGATCACGCTCACACGAAGCGGCACGCGCCCGACCTTGCCGCTCGACCGATCCGGCCGAAACCTGGTCAGCACAAATTCCAGCGCTTTAGTCGATGCAGGCGATCCATCGGTGGCCAAGATGATCTGCCGCAACGGCACCGCCTCGCCCTTGACGACGAGCACCGGACAGGTTGCGTGCTGGATGAGTTTCGTCGAGACGCTGCCGAGCATGAAGCGGTCGAGCGCGTCGAGGCCCTGACTGCCCACCACCAGGAGCCCATCCCGTTTCGGCGCGCGTTTCAAGATCGTCGGGGCGACCGGTCCTTGCTCCTTGCGGGCCACACCCGTGAGCTTCAGCGAGGCCAGCTGCTGTGTCGCATCCCTGAGGGTTCGTTCCGAGCGCGCTTCCACACGCTGAACCTCTAGCTTCGTCCGAAACGGCAACCGGAACTTGGCGCCATCGAGCACATGCAGTGCCGTCACATTCGGCGGCTCGACAAGCGGCAGCTTGGCCACCCAGTTCAGCGCCCATCGCCCATACTTCGATCCATCCGTCGCCACGACCATATTCATGATGCGCATCCTTTCGATGGACTGTCCACCACGTTCAAGCCGACAGGCTGAAACCGAGCCTGAAATGCCTCCGGCGACAGCCCCGTGAGGGCCGCGTAGCGGCTTAGGGCCACCGGATCTTTGAAGTCCTCGTCGGACAGCCGAATCATGTATTGGCGCGCAATCTGGTACGACTGCGCCGTGATATCCACCATCCGCACCTTCGCCCGTCCACTGACGGGATCCACCATCTGCTTGAACGGAATCGGCGTACACCGTCCGTTTTGAATCGACACCATGGCCGCCGTCCCTCCATCGAGAAGGAGCTGCGCTGCACAATAACCGAGATCGCGAGTGTACTCCATATCGAACGGAATCGGGTCCGCACAACGTAATTCATACCCCACATTCTTGGCGGCGATCGAGATGGCCAATCCCAAAGCCTTCATGCCCTTCGTCACCTCACGCCGGAGCACATCGCCAATATCCACCTCTGCAAATCGCAGGTGGCCATGTTCATCCCGTTCGACATGGTCCAATCCACCCAGGTCTCGCGGGTCAAGAATCTCGATCAGGCCTTCCGCCAATACAACCACCCCGTCGGAACGCCCTACACTGAGACGCTTGATCATCGTCCCGATCACGAGGTCCAACAGGCGCTGGAGTCTCACGGGCCTCTCTCCGAATTCCTCGGGAATGATGGTGAGCGTGGCGCCGGCGGCTTTGCCGATTCCAAGCGCCAAATGCCCGGCTTTGCGCCCCATGGTGACGGCCAAGTACCAGCGAGACGCGGTGTGGGCATCCACCATGAGATTCTTGACGATCTCGACGGCAACATGGCGGGCCGTTTGAAAACCGAAAGTTGGAATACCGGCGGGAAGATCGAGGTCATTGTCGATAGTCTTCGGCACATGCACAATGTGGATACGCCCGGCCGCCGCTTCTTCCAGTTTGAGCGATGAGAAAGCCGTATCGTCTCCGCCAATGGTCACGAGGCGCGTGATACCCAGCTGCATCAAAGAGGAGAGGACAGTCGCAAGAGACTCGGCCTTCTTCGTTGGATTCGCCCGCGAGGTGCCAAGATACGATCCGCCTCGGAAGTGAATGCGGCTGACTTCTTCGATGGAGAGGGGACGCACCCGACTCGTACTCCCCTCCATGAGCCATTTGAATCCATCGATGATGCCGACCACATCGCAGCCACCCAGAATGCTTCGGATCGTGACCGCACTAATGACGCTATTGATCCCAGGCGCAGGCCCGCCTCCGACCAGTATTCCAACGGTTGTTCTCTCCAATGTCACCTGTTCCTCCTATACTTTTTTCCAGCGGCCTTCCAACTTCTCCATAATCTGCGGCATGGTTGTATACTCCATCTCGTCGAGAGGCAAGCGGTGCGGCTCGAAAGGGCCATGTAGACGCAGAACATCCGCTATCCGATTCGCGTCCCGCCTCGCTTCATCGTAGGACGGATCGTCGAACATATCGCGCGGTCCGATGAGTGTACCATCGGCCAGCTGAAACCCGACACAGGCCACACGCGGAGGGCCATCAAACCTGGTCGGCGTCGCTTGCTTGACTGACACAGGCATCAGCGGGCCGTAATGCGAGCCCCTCATCCAGCCTTCGATGATCCAGGGGTAGCGAAAGGGCTCCAGCACTTCTCCGACCGCGGGGAAGTTCTGCTGCGCCCGCACGATCATGACTGGGTCATCCTTGCCGACGTACTTTCCCGCAATCAGCGACAGCCGTTCCGTCGAAGAGGCGGCAGCAATGGTCCCGTCCGCGCGCGAGAAGACATATTTGACGGTGTACTTTC
>Ga0209048_10006401_pt1 | contig 11022 bp, 11 predicted proteins | sample FrelakmetCRP12CR_FD_187146 | JGI IMG/M metagenome (GOLD analysis project Ga0209048, IMG submission 187146) | Freshwater lake sediment microbial communities from the University of Notre Dame, USA, for methane emissions studies - CRP12 CR (SPAdes)... | ecosystem: Environmental > Aquatic >... | reverse complement strand
CTCTATTGTCCACCAGATTGACAAAGATCTTCGGTTCTTGAACGAGGTGCGGAATGTTTTACGGAAGCTCCCGCATATCGATGATTCGTTCACCATCGTCATTGCCGGTTACCCGAATGTGGGGAAGTCGTCCTTTATCCGCAGGGTCTCAACTGCAACACCTGAGATTGCGAAGTACCCCTTCACGACCAAGGGCATTATTGTCGGGCACCGCACCATCGGGCGTGGCCGTGTCCAGTTCGTGGACACTCCGGGGATCCTTGACCGCCCGAACGATGAACGCAACGCGATCGAACGTCAGGCGCTTTCGGCAGTGATGAACGTTGCTGATGTGATCCTCTTCATTGTTGACCCGACACAGCACTGCGGATTCCCTCTCGAGGTTCAGCTCCACCTGCTCAACGAGGTGAAAGCAATGGTAGCTGTCCCGCTCGTGGTAGTAGCTAATAAATCCGATATCGGAAAATCAGAGGAGTACCAGTCGATGTCCACGGAAACCGGGGACGGGGTCGGTGATGTGCTTGATCTTCTGCTTTCATATCGTCCGCCACCTACCCAAAGGATACGAGAGCCCAGCCAAGCGCAAAACCAATAAGGGTACCACCGTTAAGCGGTGGGAGCCCTGCCTGGGGCCGTCCTGAACTCACAAAATATAGGAGCACCGCGAGTCCTGCGAGTGATCCTGCGATCGCCCCGAGAGCCGGCAGGTTGACAAACCCAAGCACCCGATACCCTTTGATAAAGACGTTGGCGGATACGACGAGAATCGAGGGCATGATAAGGTCTCCCATACCCATGACAAATGCTGCACGCTCTTCTCCATCTCCCAGCTTACCGATACCCTCGCGAATGAACGAGTAGTCGCGTCTTTTGGGGATCACAAACAGGATCGGCATCTTGAGATCGATAACGCCTTCGGCAAGCGTGATCATGTGTTTTGTTTTGTACACCGAGATCGCATCGTAGACCGCCAGAAGGACCAGCAGGATGACCACCGGGACGATATCAAGTGAAACACCGAAGATGGATGCAACGCCGGCAGCGATGAGTACCCCGAGCGTATCGATCACGTACCATTCAGGGTATTTATAGAGCAGAACGGTTGCACAGATTGAGAGCGCGAGCACCAGCAGGACTGCGACATCCGTCTGGCCCATTGCGGAATAGACAATCGCGGAAAATATGTAGCCAAATGAAAAAAAGATGGAGCCCGCGATCACCAGAGCGATAATCTTTTTTAGACCGAACCTGATGAGCAAGAGTAAAAAACCGGTAAAGACCAGCAGGATGACTAAGAAGATGCCGATGTTTGCCACTGAAGTCGGGTTCTCGAATGCAGTGATGCCGGCTTCCTGCACCAAAGGCGAGATCGCAAGAGCTCCGATCTCGACGAGGATCAGCAGCAGGGGCATGGCAAGGAACGGGATGAGTCGTTTAAAGTCCATGAGATGTCTCCAGCTATAGTTAGCTTAATTACTACATCTCCATCATCTAAAAGCATGGAGATACGTGAAATCTTTATCGATATCGTCCTCACGGTGGTCATGATCGTCTCCACCCTCGTGCTCATCCTTCGTTTCTGGCAGGACCTCACCATTGCAATTGCCGCGACCCTGATGATGCTTTCTCTGGGAGGGCTCTTTCTTTCCATGCAGGTCAAGGTCAAGCGGCTTGAACGCAGCGTGATCTCGCGTGAGCGCATGCTGCGCACCAATCTCGAAGAGATCTCAAAGAGAATGGCACAGAAGCACGACATGGCAATCACCCACCTCGATGAACTGATCGGCGAATATTCCAAACGGGTATACCGGTAATTCCGCTCCTGCGGCCAGGGTCTTTCATGGGCGTCGCACTTCGGGATATCGTTCTTGACTATAAATCACCGGTGACTTGGGACACCCTCCAGGGTGTGGCGGCGATCGATGCCAACAACGCGCTGTACCAGTTTCTGACTATCATCCGTCAGCCTGACGGCACACCGCTCATGGACCGGCACGGACGAGTGACCTCCCACCTTTCAGGGATCCTCTTTCGCATGGCGACATTCATGGAGAAGGGGATCAAACCGGTCTTTGTTTTCGATGGCGCTCCTGCCGAACTCAAACAGGCAACCATCGAACAGCGCCGCAAAACCCGCATGGATGCCGGAGAGCGCTGGAAAGAAGCGATTGCCCGTGGGGATGAGAAGGAGGCATATAAACAGGCGCGGGCATCCACACGCATTGATGCGGAACTTGTCAGGGCTTCACAGGACCTCCTTAGGCTTATGAGGATCCCCTTTCTTCAGGCACCGGGCGAGGGAGAAGCGCAGGCGGCCTATATGGCCGCAAAGGGGGATGTGCGGTATGTGATATCGCAGGACTACGACACGCTTCTCTTTGGCGCACCCATTCTTGTCCGGAACCTTACGGTGAGCGGGAAGCGAAAAATCCGGGGGAGGACCGTGACCGTGAACCCCGAGCGCATCATACTCTCAGACCTCCTGAACGGAATACATCTCACCCGCGAGCAGCTCATAGAGATCGGCATACTGGTGGGCACGGATTTCAACGAGGGGGCGGCAGGGATCGGCGCGAAGACCGCCCTGAAGCTTGTGCAGAAGGGTGAATTTGTAACAAAAATCAGGGAAAAACTCCCGGAATTTGACCCCGCACCCATCACCGAACTCTTCCTTCATCCTCCGGTAACAGATTCCTATGAGCTTGCATGGGGAAGACCTGACGTGGAGGGCATCGTGCAGCTGCTCTGCGGCACCTACGATTTTTCCGAGGACCGGGTGAGAAAGGCACTCGAAGGGTTTACCGTGAAAGCGGGGCAGCGTACTCTTGAGGGATGGTTTTAGGTCATTTTTGGATCCTTTTACCCCTGCAGGAGGAAAAGAAAGCGTATAAACGTACCGGGGATGAATTGTGTAGTGTGTTTTCATCCCTCATATATGCAATTAACTTTTAAGGTTCTGGTTGATACAACATATCCCTTGATTCAGGTGGTCTGATGCAGCTTGTATCCTGTAAAAAGAAATACGATAATGAGACCCAGCGGGCTGTCCCGCTGAACGAGACACTATCCCGCATCGAACCAAAAGTCCCTGCCGCGGGGATTACCCGTGTTGCCGATATCACCAACCTTGACCGGGTCGGCATCCCGGTCTTCTCCTGCATCAGGCCGACTGCACAGGACGGGGCGATCACGGTATACAACGGCAAGGGAGCAACGGTCGAGGAGTCACGGATCTCGGCGATCATGGAGGGGATCGAGCGCTATTGTGCAGAAGTGCATGATCGCAGGATTGAGCTTGGATACTATCACGAGATGTTCGGAAGGGGGAGGATTGTCGATCCTAAGGATCTCATCCTTTCGCCGGATGCTGACCCAAACCAGATTCTTCCTTGGGCACAGGGTTTTGATATTGCAAACGATGAGCCTGTCTTTGTCCCTGCACATGCGGTCTTTCACCCTTTGCCCCATAATTACCGCCCGCTCTTCCGATCAGGCACCAACGGTCTTGCTTCAGGAAATACCATGGAGGAGGCAATCTTCCATGCCCTTGCTGAGGTCATCGAGCGGGACGCATGGTCGCTTGTAGAAGCGTCCCGAAATACTGGACCGGCGGTGGTGAACATCGAAGATCCCCTCATCAACGGGATGCAGAAGAAGTTTGCCGATGCAAAGGTCGATGTTATCATCCGTAATATCACGTCAGACATCGGCATCCCGACCATGGCGGCAATCGCCGATGATGTGCTCCTTAAGGATCCCATGCTGCTCACCATGGGCATCGGTACCCATACTAGTGCGAGGGTTGCTGTGATGCGGGCACTTACCGAAGTGGCACAGAGCCGCCTCACCCAGATCCACGGTGCCCGGGAGGACACAACGGTCGCACAGATGCGCAAAAGGCTGGGGTACGACCGCACCAAGCGGATGAATGCATACTGGTTTAAGGATAACGGGACGGTCGATTACAGCACCATAGGATCATGCGACAGCGACGATTTTCTCAAAGATATCCACCGTATGATTAACGCCCTGAAAAAAAAGGGCCTTGACCGGGTCATCGTCATTGACCTGACCCGGGATGAGATCGACATCCCGGTTGTGCGGGTGGTGGTGCCCGGGCTTGAATCTTTTGCGATGGACGGGGAACGCCGGGGAGTGAGGGTGAAGTATGCACAGGATCACGGTCTTTCTCGGACCAAGTCTTGACCCAAAGGCAGCGGAGAGAATTCTCCCCGCCACGTATCTTCCTCCTGCAAAGCGCGGTGACCTCCTTGCTGCTGTTGACGACGGGTATAGCATCATCTGCCTGATTGACGGGGTGTTCCACCAGGAATCCGCGGTTGCCCATCGCGAAATCCTACAGGCGCTAAAAAAGGGCGTACGGGTGATCGGTGCATCGAGCATGGGTGCGTTGCGTGCGGCGGAGATGGACACCCTCGGAATGGAAGGAGTTGGGGAGATCTACCGGATGTATAAGAGCGGTGAACTCGTCTCCGATGATGAAGTGGCACTGATCTTCGACCCGGTCACCTTTGCTGCACTCTCAGAACCGCTGATTAATATCCGGTGCACCCTTACAATGGCAAAGGAGATTGGTATCATTGATGCTGCGGCGCATGACGCTCTTCTCACTGCTGCTCAATCCGTATTTTACCCGCAGCGTACCTATACACGAATCGCAGCTGTTGCGGGAGATGCCGTCGATCCTGAGATGAGGGAACAGTTCCTGTCGTGGGTCAGGATGGGGGCGTGTGATCAGAAAAGGGATGATGCGATCGCTGCCCTGCACTATCTCCAGCATATTGCAGATGTATCGATCAAGTAGAGAATCAGTAGATTGTGCACCTTCTGCCTGAAGGGATTCTTCGATATGCGACAACAGAGCACGGGAAGAGTTCCATCAGGAAATCTGTAAAGGCAGGTACTGTCCCCACCTTTCTCCTTGAAGCAGGTTGTACCCAATCAGCAGAAATTATTCCACTTTTCTCCAGACATAAGCAAACCGCTGGAACGCGGTGAAATGCCCGAAAATACCAAACATGACAAGCAGCCAGCCAAGCCATGTAATACCGTAAATCCCGGCAGGGAAGAGCAGGTCAATACTTCCAACCGCCATGATCAATACAAGGCGATCTGCCCTTCCGAGAATTCCGCCATAATAACGCCCGACTCCTACTGCCTGTGCCTGAGTACCAAGATACGATGCCATCAGTACACCGGTGAGCGCGAAGACACCGATCTGCCACGGTACCATCCCTCCTGCAAAGATCCCGGTTATGATGAAGATGTCAGCATACCGGTCGACTGCATGGTCAAGGAAATCACCACGCAGGCTCTGGATATTCATCTGCCGGGCGACTGCCCCGTCCATTGCATCGCAAAACGCATTGAGGGCGACGGCAACAATTGCCCAGAATTCCATCCTGAAAAAGAAAAAAATCCCGGCGGCAGCCGAAGCAATGAGTGCAGCAAGGGTGAAAAAATTCGGGGTGACTCCGCACCTCAATGCAACAGAGACCAGCGGATCGAAGTAGACCTTCACATGGTGACGGTACTGATCAAGTGTCATTGCCCAACCTCGATAAATTCAAGCCAGTCTATTGAACCAAAAGACCCGGCAATCTCTCCTTTAAGGAATCGTTCGATCTGGTCACTACAGTAAGATATATCACGACCGGTCGTATCAAGCTCAAAAATCGCCGAGGCATCGAACGACTCCACAGTTTCCACGAGGCAGACACCCAATGCCTCAGCCTCCGCATTTTCCCGTATCTTTTTCTGACGGTATTTTCGTTTCTTTAACCGTGATTTCAGCTCATCCGGCCGGCACCGGAGCACGACAATCCGGTCACAGGGGAGCAGGTGGGCGAAGTGCCCTTCGACAAACCCATCCACTGGTTCAAACTCCTCAGCCCACCGCTCATCATCGATCACCTGGGTATCACGTTCCTCGTCATCCCCGATAATATAAGGGCGGACCGTATCAATGAGATGGATGACGCGATACCCGCGGCGGGCGAGCTCATCGGCAATCATCGACTTTCCGGTGCCCGGGGTTCCGGTGATACCACACATCATAACTGGTTGATTGCATTCACGAAGCGATCGTTCTCCCAGTCCTCACCGATGCTAACCCGGATATAATGATCGGGAAGCCCGGCAAACCCCCTGCACGAGCGGACGATAACACCCTGCTGTGAAAGATTCTCTACCACCTCATCACTCGTGTGCGGGGAGATGTCTATCATCATGAAATTTGCATCGGAGGGCAGGACCGGAAACTTCACCTTATCTGCAAAACGCTTTCTCCACCGTTTCACCTGCACAACATAGCGCGTCATGTGATCCTGGTCACGTATTGCCCCTGCTGCTGCTGCAGCGGAAACCATATTCACGGTGAACGGGGTGCTTGCACGCTGGTAAAAGGGGACTATCCATTCCGGTACGAAAGCGTACCCGATGCGTAGTCCTGCAAGCGAGTGCGCCTTGGAGAACGTCCTGCCGAGGATGAGGTTGTCGTAGGTTTTGAGGAGCGGGAGGTAGTCATAATCAGAGAATTCGATATACGCGTTATCAAGGAACAGGACACCCGAAATCCCCTGCAATACTTCCTCTACGACCTCAACCGGTGTGGCGTTTCCGGTGGGGTTGTTCGGCGAGCAGATAACGGTGATCTTCGCCGTTTTGCCCATCTTGATCAGTTTTTTTGGATCAACAGCGAAGTCTTTTTTCCTGGCCACATTAATGATCTTTGCACCCTGTGCGACTGCGCTCAGCCCGTAAAAGGAAAAAGTCGGCGTGGCAATTGCCACCGATTCGCCGGGTTCCACAACGGTGCGGATCAGTGTTTCAATGACACCGTCCATTCCGACACCGGTGACGAAGTGATAGGTGCCAAAGTGACCCCGAAGGGCATCTGTCAGGATATCAACCCGCTCATCCGGATACCGGTTCGCATGGCGGAGGGCTTGTTCAGCCGCCGCGATCGCAAGCGATGAGGGGGGCTCCGGGTTCTCGTTGCTGGCAAGCCGTGCAATTCGGCCAATGCGATAATCACGATTGATCTCCTCTGCCTTTTTTGCAAAGACGTAGCCGCCCTGCTTATAGCACGACCTGACCAAGTGCTCCATCAATCACCCCAACGACGCGGTCGATCTCTTTGTAGGAAATGACAAGCGGCGGGACCAGCCGCAGGTTTCCGTCAGCCGCACAGTTGACAAGGACGCCCTGTTCTGCGCATTTCTTCTGGACTTCTGGACATTTTTCTCCAACCGAAATCCCGATCATCAGCCCACGAACGCGGGGGTTGTATTTCGCAAGCCCAGTATTGAACCGCTCCCCTTTCCGGCTTATGTCTGGCAGGATCTTTTCAATCACGCCGATGGTCGCTAATGAAGCTGCGCATGCAAGCGGTCCACCGGCAAACGTGCTGCCGTGCTCGCTCTTTTTAAACTCGAGCCCGTCACGGGCAAGGAGCGCTCCCATCGGAAACCCGCTTGCAATTCCCTTTGCAAGGGTGATGATATCGGGGACAACCTCCGTGTGCTGGATGGCGAGCCATTTTCCCGTACGTCCCATACCTGTCTGCACCTCATCTGCGATCATAAGGGCACCCGAATTATCGCACACCTCACGTATCCTTTCCAGAAATCCAACGGGAGGGATGATGACGCCTGACTCACCTTGTATTGGTTCAACCAGGACACCGGCAGTATCATCGTCCACTGCTCTTTCCAGTCCGTCGGGATCGCCATACTCCGCAAAGGTACACTGAACTCCCAGCGGTTCGAATGGTTCACGGATCTCGGGTTTATGCGTCACCGCAAGGGATCCAACCGTCCTCCCATGGAATCCATGGGTGAACGCGACAAACTTCTTTTTGCCGGTTCTCACCCGGGCGAGTTTCAGGGCGCCATCGATCGCCTCTGCCCCGGAGTTCGAGAAGAACGCCTTGTGCATGCCGGTAATCTCCACGAGTTTTTTCGCGAGATCTCCCTGGTGAGGTACGTAATAGAGGTTTGAGCAGTGGATGAGCTCGTGCGCCTGATCGCAGATCGCTTTCACGACGGCGGGGTGGCAATGCCCGGTGCTGCAGACTGCAATCCCGGCAACACAATCGATGTATTCCCTGCCCCCCGCATCCCAGACCTTTGCACCCTTGCCTCTCACGATCGCCATCTCCCGCGAGAATGCCGGCATAAAGTAGCGTTCGTCAAGGTCTTTGTAGATGGTGGTGGTATCCATTTCAATCACGATGGTTCGTTACAGGAGAATTTTTCCTCTGACATGTTATTCATATTCAATAGTCGCCGGGGGTTTTGCCGTAATGTCATATACCACCCGTGCAACACTCGGGATGTCTGCGGTGATCCGTGACCCGATTCGCGTAAGTCTTTCGAACGGGATTTCGAGCGGATCAGCGGTCATGCCATCCCGGGAGTTCACCGCACGGATCGCTACAATCCATCCATGGATCCGGTTATCCCCTTTTACCCCGGTCCCGAGACCGAGGAGTGCGGCAAAGCACTGCCATGGGCGGTACTCTTCTACCAGTTCATCCTCTACAATCCAGTTCGCCTCGCGGATAACGGCAACCTTCTCCCGGGTCACCTCCCCCAGTACCCGTACTGCAAGCCCCGGGCCCGGGAACGGCATCCGGTGCTGGATCTCCTTTGGGAGATCCAGTGCTCCTGCCACCTCCCGCACTTCGTCCTTGTAGAGGTCGCGGATCGGTTCGATAACCCGTGAAAATTCCATGTGGAGCGGCATCCCTCCAACATTGTGGTGGCTTTTTATGCCCCCTTCACTCTCGATCCGGTCCGGGTAGATCGTGCCCTGCAGCAGGCATCGGGCCCCCTGCTTTTTTGCCTCACGCTCGAAAACCCTGATGAACCGTTCGCCGATTGCCTTGCGCTTGGCTTCAGGATCGGTAATGCCCTTAAGCGCGGCCAGAAATTCATCGCCTGCATCCACGATCTGGAGTTGGATACCGGAAAAGATCGTCTTTATCCGGTCGGTCTCGCCTTTTCGCATCAGGCCGGTGTCAATGTAAATTGATATAAGCCGATCACCAATTGCACGGGCGGCGAGGGCAGCGCAGACCGAGCTATCGACACCACCGGAGAGGGCCATGACAACCTTGTCATTGCCTGCAGCAGTTTTGATCTCCGCGATTGCCTGGGTGATGAATTTTTCCGTATTAACCATGGTACTCTGCCCCGTTATTTCGTCCGCTTGTTCGCCCTGCATGCTTCGACAAAACCGAGATAGGGAGGCGAAGGACTTGTCGGGCGTGACTTAAACTCAGGATGGAACTGGGTGGCAAAGAAAAACGGATGATTGGGGAGTTCGGCACACTCCATCCGGTTCCTGTTGGCTGCTGAAAAGACCAACCCAGCATCTTCAAGCCTGCCAATAAAGCGCGGGTTCACCTCATACCGGTGCCGGTGCCGTTCCGTGATCACCTTCTGCCCGTACAGCTTCATCGCAATAGTGCCCGGTTTAATTTCTGCATTATAATCGCCCAGACGCATCGTCCCGCCAAGCTCCACGAGCCCTTCCTGTTCGGGCAGGAGGGCAATCACGTGGGTTCCCTCACCTATTTCCTCGCTGGTCGCATCCGTGATTCCGACCACGTTTCTCGCATATTCAACCACACAGAGCTGGAAACCAAGGCAGAGGCCAAGGAACGGGACGTTATTTTCGCGCGCAAACCGGATCGCTTCAATCTTTCCTTCGATACCGCGCTTGCCAAATCCGCCCGGGATAAGGACTCCATCATAGTCCTTGAGCTGGCACTTCTCGTAGCGTTCCGCGTCCATCCATGCAATCTTTACTTCTGTAGAGAGTGCCCTCCCCGCATGCTTGAGGGCTTCCTTGATACTGATATAGACATCTTCAATCCCGTACTTGCTGATGATTGCAACCGTCACACGATTGGTATACTCCCGGGTCACAAGCCGGTACCAGGTTGTATCCACTTGCCGCTGTTCGAGGTTCAAGTGACGTGAGAGAACATCGGCAAGTCCCTCCTTCTCCATCTCCATGGGAACCTCATAGATGTCAGGTACCGTTGCGGCACTGATCACTCCGCTCTGCGGGAGATCACAGAAGGCGGAGACTTTGCGTTTGGTCTGGGCACCGATCGGGCGTTCGCTTCTCCCAACAATGATATCTGCATAGAGCCCGAGCTCCCGCAATGCCTTGACCGAGTGCTGGGTAGGTTTTGTTTTGAGATCGCCCATTGTGTCCGTTGGGATAAGGGTGACGTGGATCAGGACATAGTCATGCTCCGGCACCTCTCCCCGCATCTGGCGGATAGCCTCGAGGAACGGCATACTCTCGATATCCCCTACCGTTCCACCCACTTCAACCAGGCAAATGTCCGCCCGTGTGCCATCAGGGAACTCTTCCTCAGCTGCCTGCTTGATACATGCCTTGATCTGATCGGTGATATGGGGAATGATCTGTACGGTCTCTCCAAGAAAATCTCCGCGGCGCTCCTTCTCTATTACCGTGCGGTATACCTTGCCCGTCGTGATATTATGGGGTGAGGTGAGCTCGATGTCGAGAAACCGCTCGTAATTGCCGAGGTCAAGGTCCACCTCACCCCCGTCCTTGAGAACAAATACCTCGCCGTGCTGGGCCGGGTTCATTGTTCCCGCATCGATATTCAGATACGGGTCGATCTTGACCGCAGTGACACGGTACCCGCGATTTTTCAGGATGCGCCCCACTGATGCCGCTGTGATGCCCTTGCCCAGACCACTCATCACGCCGCCGGTAATAATGATGTATTTCACGCGATCTCCCCGTTTGTTTTATCATGCGTGTGCAATCCGTATTATTGTTATCATCCCGCCGTCAGGACAATAAGGAATGATTCGGGCAGTATCAGCTCATCAGATCAGGAAAAAATCTTAAATTTTAACTTACAATGTATGAGCATGCAATTCCGAAAACTGATTACATTCATTTTCATATGCGCTGCCTTGTGCATGGTGATGCAACCGGTAGCGGCTG
>Ga0209048_10006400_pt1 | contig 11024 bp, 9 predicted proteins | sample FrelakmetCRP12CR_FD_187146 | JGI IMG/M metagenome (GOLD analysis project Ga0209048, IMG submission 187146) | Freshwater lake sediment microbial communities from the University of Notre Dame, USA, for methane emissions studies - CRP12 CR (SPAdes)... | ecosystem: Environmental > Aquatic >... | reverse complement strand
CCTGCCACTCGCGGTGACGAATGTCCACTTTCGGGAGAAGATCGGACATCACGCGGACGAGCCGCGACTTCCGGTTGGTTAGATCGTAGCTCGATCAGGGTAGATAATTGGTTGCCTGGAAGCTCCGCCGTAAGCAGCGAATGTCCGCTTTCGGCGGTAAAGCAGACATGACGCGGACGAGCATGCCGAATTCTCTGGCCTAGGCCGTAAGCAATTTAAGGGCAGCCCATCCGCAGCTTTTGTATTCTTGTCAATTCCGAACAAACTATGATGATGTGTGGCCCGGCATAAAGGTTAATTGCGTCGAGAGCATCTCGTCGAAGTGCGGGGTCGACCATTTTGCGGGGGCGCGCATAATCGGGTGCGCCCTCTGGGTATTTGGCGCGAAACATTTTTTCAAGCGCGGGAGTGCTACTTACCGACGCCGTTGTGTCTTCAACAGGCGCAGAATTCGCCTTTTCGGAATAGGGGGCGCCTTGGCTAGCCTTCAGAGTTTGAGCCTCCGGCAGAGCCGGCTTCGCCGCCGCCCAGGTACCCTCCCGTGCAAGGGCATATCGGAATGTAGGAACCGAAACGTATGCGGCCCAAATCAGAGGGGCCATTACGCCGATCGTCATTCCGGCAACGAACATAAATCGCGACAGCATTGCTTAACTCTACAGCTGAAACATCTTAATTCTGTCTCCCTTATGGGGCGGTTCTATGACGCGCCGGAAAGTGATTCCGGCCATAACGACGCCCGGATGGAAGCTTGATCGCCTAAAGACAGACCCGGATACACCTTATATCGCACGGGGCTCATTAAGCCCGATCTACCCGGCTACCCCCAGCCAAGAACTCTTGGGGAAACTTGCCCAGAAAATCGTACGAACTGCGAAACATCATAAGGTGGCGAGCGCGACACCCGTCGTTAAGCCTATCAATGCGAAACGCCTCGACGTTAGCCAGGTGTTACAGACGCACAAATTGCCCTGGCAAATATATGTGGCGGTTGAGCATGACAGAAATTATTCACAACAAAGCTATAGCTATGCAGAAGAACCGCAAGCGCGGTCACGCACGCTCAACATTCGTGCGCACGATCTTCACTAGAAGTCGAATTACTATACATAACGCTATTTGTGGGAGGTCCGCGCTATCATTGCGAGCTTGAGCGGCTTGCCCGCCGTCTTGTGGTCCATTTTTCCAGGCTCGGGATCCAGATTTGTTTTTTTCGCCGGTTGCCTGCGCGCCGCCAATTGGATGGCACCCTTGGTGCCGTGCGAGGCATTGGCTTTGGCTGGTTTTTCGATCTTGATGATCGTGGTCATGCGGCTAGGGTGCTGCTTAACCTTCACGGCCGAAGCGGCGGTTTGCATCGTGGCCCGGATCGGCGCCGACACCGTGCGCGTGAACGGCGAAGTCCGCGGCACGGGAATGCGGTCCGGCCCGTTCCAGGCATGCAAGCCGGCCGCTTCCTGGCACGGCGCACGGCGCGGAAGTCTCATCTCAGGATTGCCCGCCTCGGCCACCTTCCAGGTTTCCGCCGACCGGCCGGTGACGATCTTGACGTAGCCTTGGGTCTCCTGCGGCAGCTTGCCCTTCTTTGTGAGCCACTCGTGTATCCGTCTCGGCCCGGCATTATATGCAGCAGCGGCGAGGCCGAGATTACCGAATTGCTGAAACAGATTGCGCAGTAGGCGGGCGGATGCTGGTATCGCCTGTAGGGGATCAAACGGATTATCCAGGCCCATGTCGGTGGACGTCTCCGGCATGAATTGCGCGACGCCTTGCGCGCCGACGCGGCTCACCACGTCGGGCTTGAAACGGCTTTCCTGAAAAAGCAGACGGATGAAAAACGGAATGGGGAGATCGTTCGATTGCGCTGCTTTAGCAAGCGTGTCGCAGACCTCTTGACGCGAGCGGTACACGACCGGCTTCACGGCCGGCGCAGGCGGGGTGTGTTGCGGTTCCAGCGCCTGCTCGACACCGGTTTGCGCCGGAATATCGATCGGCGTGTCTGACGGCCCGGTGAGATTGGTGGATGTTTCATCCCAAGACGCGGGATTCTCCTGGATGGCTGAGGTTACGCTGGTCCATGGCGCCGATACGTTGGCCCTCTTGTCGACGATCGAAACACCAGAAAAGTCTTCGATTGAAAGTTTTTGATCCGAGTCGGTCGAGCCGGACCATGTCATCAGGCACACACAGGCGGGAACGAACAGCTGCCGCATTCTTAAAATCCTCAGCGTGCCACCCAAATCCGCAGCCGCAACTTGACGGTGAAAAGGATATGGCCCCGACCGTTGGTCGGCTTGTCTGATCAGAACGGGACATATGTTGGGAAATGTTGCGGCTTCAGGGAGGCATTGTGGCGGGTCTTGCCCTGTCTCCGCCGCAGTTCCACTGCGCGGCGGAACTCTGCAGCCACAATGGAGAACATTTTCATGAGCCGTGCATTCGTTCGTTCCTCGCGCGTCAGAATAGGTTTATCAATAGATCAAATATTTTCCCGTGAGCGCACTCTGGTGTACCGCAGTGAACTATAGCGAACTACACGTGAGGCAGGAGGCTGTAACCACGCGGTAACCCGCAAAGCTGCGGCGGCGATCAATGTCCGCTTTCGGGGAAGAGCGGACATCGCGCGAACTTGTCGCCATGTCCGCTAATGACCCAAAGCGGACATCAGGATTGCGGTCGCGTTTCGCGGGGATGTCCGATGCGGGCTGATATGCGCCTATCGTTTCTTCATTAGTACCGAATCGAACGAGAAGCGCCCTGCCGCGCAAATGAATAGAAATAAAGCCCCGCCGAAAATTGCGAGGTTCTTGTAGAATTGTACCTGCTGAAGGCGGCGCATTGCCGGTTCGGAAACATCCCAATAGCGGTGCGAAATCGCTGTCGCAATGATTACGAATATGACGATCAGAGCCGCTGCGTAGCGGGTGCCTAGGCCGAGGATGATCATAGCCCCACCGATAAATTCGCTGATCGCACCAACCGGCCCCCAGAATTCTGGAAACGGCACACCGCGGCTAGCCAGGCTCCCGCTGAACACATTAAGCGCCACGAGCTTTGCGGCACCGCTCTGGAAGAAGACGATCCCCATCGCGAACCGCCCGATTAGCAACACTGTGTCGCTTGCGCGTGCCGCGAGGGAATCGGCGTAGCCGAGAATGGTTGCCAAAATTCCGCTGCGGTTCTGTGTTTCAGTCCACATTACACGTTCCTTTACGATCTAAACTCGATTGGCGGCATACTCGTGCTGGCACGAGCAGCAAGTATTGATTTGGCTCAACATAGGCCCACGACAATGCGACTTCGGTATCGAAGATCGAGTTTCCGGCGGTTCGGTCGGCACTCGGAACAATTATTTGGCCATGAAATGACAAATTCAGCATTTGCAAAAGTGAAATAGCAACCAAAGGGCAGCTAATAAAGGCCAGCTTTCGTCAGGACGATGATACGTTTGCCTCTGTAATCACGCAGTAGCACTCGTCAAGTTCCATTACGGAACCCTGTGGCGGAACAACTGCGTTCGTGAAATGGCCTAATTCTCGCCTTCAAAACGCGCGGCTCGGTTTCTATGTGCCGGCCTTGGGCGGGGGCCACAATCCCGTATCTTTCAAGCGATCAAGCCAGGTCGAAGCGCGTCAATCGGCGCGACCGGCCATGACGTCAATGTAAGCAATCTATTGCGAGTAGCGAAGACTATGATGGATGCGACCGCGACGTTAAATGACGTCACTTCTTTCGACGGTCGTGTTCTCCCTCCCATGGCCGCCGCATGCCTGCTCATCACGGCTGTCACAGTGGCGGCCGCATGGATGATCAACACCGCGCTCTCCACCAATCCTCATATCCATGCGAGGGCGCCGATGGAGCTGGGAACACTTGCCCTCGCCAAATACGACCCAATCCTGGCCAGTGCCGTGGATGTATCCGGGCGGGCCCGGGTTTCGACCGCTCCCGCCGATGCTCCGGATGTGACCTTTGAGGCCAGATGGGCTCGCGCGACGGCTTCCGCGCCAGCCAGCGCCGTGCCGCTTGTGCCGCAGCGCCCCGTCGCTCCGGATGTGACCTTTGAGGCCAGATGGGCTCGCGCGACGGCTTCCGCGCCAGCCAGCGCCGTGCCGCTTGTACCGCAGCGCCCCGTCGAACGCGCGAACAACGTGCCTTCGCCGCCGCCGCATCCATTGGAGGTTACGCATAGTAAGGCGAAGCCTGAAATCGCCCATGCCCCCGATTTAGCGCAAGCCGCCAAACTGACACCCGCTGCGGCTCCAGCTTCTCCGCCCCCCAGCACGATGCCGCTGCCCGAACTCGGCAGCCGTACGGCGGTTTATGACATCGCCGCACGCACCGTCCATTTGCCCAACGGAGACAGGCTGGAGGCGCATTCGGGCCTGGGCGACAAGTTGGACGATCCTCGCTACGTCCACGTCAGGATGCGCGGTCCGACGCCGCCGAATGTCTATGAGCTTACATTGCGAGAGCAGCCTTTCCATGGCGTTCGGGCCATTCGCCTTAATCCAGTCAACGATGGCAAGATGTTCGGTCGAGATGGTATGCTTGCGCATACCTACATGCTGGGTCCTAACGGCCAGTCGAATGGATGCGTGTCCTTCAGGGATTATCCCAAGTTCCTGGAGGCCTTTTTAAGAGGCGAGGTCGACCACCTTGTCGTTGTGCCGAATCTTGGGAACACGTCTTGGCGAACCGCTCGCGCGCGTCGTGAACATATCGATCGGTATGCCTTTAATAATCGATAACCGCCGCGCATAACCCGAAGCCCCGGTGATGCCCTTTACCGATCTTTTTTTCCTGCAAGAGACGGCCCGGCGCAAAAGGACGGCATCAGCGCAGCTTCCGCCTTCAGCGCGACAACATTCAAAATGGCTTTCGCTGCGTCTCCCGATTGCACGGGAGTGCGCTTCGATACGCTCTAGACCTATTTTTAGTTGTTAAAAGGTTGGTGCCGGCGGAGGGATTTGAACCCCCGACCACCCGCTTACGAAGCGAAAATTCGTAATGTTCGGCAGGTTAGCTGCAGTGCCCCGTACGTTAGAATACGCGTCAGAACGAGTTTTTCAATAGATCAAATATTTTCCCATAAGCGCACTCCGGTGTACCACAGTGAACTATAGCGAACTACACGTGAGACAGGAGACTGTAACCACACTGTAACCCGCAAAACTGCGGCGCCTATAAATGTCTGGGTTTCTTTAGCCATTCGGAAGCCGGCCGCTCGTCGAATCTGGGCTTTCGGGGAAACTGGAAAATTGCTAGAATTCAGCGCATTTGGGGCCATCTGGGGAATTCCGGTTAACAGTCAGGGGGGTGACTGTGACGCGCAAATTTTCTGTTTGGAAGCATCTGCGTCGCACGACGCTTGTCGGTTCCGCCTTCGCGTGTGGCAATACGGATTACTGGAGGGCGGGGCGGCGTGCGCGATCACGCGGGGTTGCGCCGATCGTCCTCCGGGCGACAACGATTGCCGCGCTGCTTGGGCTGAGCTGCGGCCCCCTGACTGCAGAGGACGGCCCTAAAACACAAGTTCTTGCATGTCCCGACGTTAATCCGGCGACCTACGCCTTGAATGGCGCTGGGACAGCGAACGTCAATCTCGTGCTCAAGAATCTGCGAGCCATAGACACAGCCACCAAAGGAAATAAACCCATTGAAGCCACCAGAACGGTTTTCATCAAACTTCCGAATAAACAAAAATCACAACAAAATATTAAGATCACTCTTTCTGAAATCATAGATCTGATCAAGGCTAACCTCGACAACAATCGAATTCTTGCCGTTCCGCACCTTAGGGAAGGCTACAAGCGGACAGAGCATGGCCATAACGATACGGTGTACCCCTTGGCAGAAGGCGTTGGCGACCGCGCCGGGACTACCATAACAAAACCTTTCATTCATCCACATGCTTATGCATGTATCCGGGGAACGCTCCTGGTCAACTGGGCCGGACCGGGGGGGCTATATGCGACCGCACCGGAACACGCACATTGTCCCGAAGGAACTATCCTCATCGATGCGAAGTATATAAACGCACGGCAAATTGAAACGAACGGCGTACTGAGGAAGCCGACGGATTACTTGGACAAAGCCGTTCTGGCCAGCCTTCTGGCGCATGAGAAGGCCCACGAACTCTTTCTGAAGAAGGTCGGTGAAAAAGCGACAAGTTTGGGAGTTGTTGCAGACAGCGACGACTATTTCGATGCGCGAGATCAAGTTATAGATGAGAAAACTCACAAGTTAGTCTACGACTTCCAAAAGCAGATCGTGGACGCCGAAAAGAATAATATTAAGACGTATAATTATCCGGACAATAACAATATCCCGGTTCAAGATAAGGAAAATGCTCAAGGTAAACTGGAAGAATTTTCAAAAGGATTGGATTTCGGCACGAAAGGAACGCAGCTCACCAGTTCCGGTACTCCGTTGGAGGACCGCACACTTGAGAGAATTGGCGCGAAGGGGAAAACTAAGTTTTCTGAAGGTGGACAGGAACAAGATGAGGACGCGGAAGATTGCGCCACTTGCGACTGCCCGCCAATTAAAGAGACAGGTTTTAATCCCACTCCGACACCTGGGACAGTTTACGTTTCCACCGACAGCACGACTTATTGCACGTTCGGCGACGGCACCGGTAAGGAGTTTGCCTACACGCCGGCTGATAACAATGGCGATGCAATCACATCGGTTTCCTACGGCGGCTCGACTGTTACGCCCAGGACCTCGGTGACACCCGGCGGCGGAACGACGCCTGGGGATAGACCGCAAACACCCGGCACACCACCGATGACTGACAAAACCCCGACGCCTGGTACGCCGCCGATTACTGACAACACCCCAACACCCGGCACGCCGCCAACCACTGACAATACGCCAACACCCGGCACGCCACCGATTACTGACAAAACCCCGACGCCCAACACGCCGCCGACCACTGACAATACGCCGCCACCAACCACTACAACGACCGACAACAATCCGACACCGACGGCGCGCGTTACGATCTACATCAAGGCCTCACAGGCTGTACTGGAAGGCGGCCAGACCGGCGATCCAATCCAGGGGCAGATCGTGATGCTCGTCTTGAGGAACAAGCCGGCGGTGCCGTCGACGGCGGAGAGCAAGACCGCGAACGATTTGGGCTACAACAAGCCTGCACCGAAATGCCCGACGGGCGCCAATGGCGAGTGCAAGTTCGACCTGCCGAATGAAGACCTGCCGCTCTTCGCGCTCAACCAGGAGCCAACCACCGCGGGCAAGCCGGTGAACAATTTCCGGGTCTCGTTAAATCTGATGAAACACAACGGCGGCGTCGTGGAGACAACCGGTCGGACGCTGCCCGATCTCAAGACCAGCGCGATAGCTGCCAATGTGTTGGTCGAATCCTTCAAGATCGGCAATCGCACCTTCGTACGCCTCGCTGCTAACACGCCCTACGGCAAGACGGATGATCTCATAGAGAAGTTCAGCAAGCTTTTCGGCGTGCCGGTCGAGGTCGACATTTGTATCATTAAGGAGCCCGGACCGCCGCTCGGTAGCGAGCCGGCATCATTCGGGGCGCTCAACCACGAACTTCCCCAAACGTCGGTGACAATGCGCAAGTCCATTCGCGCTATGGTAGGCGTGCCGTGAAACGAACAGCAATCGCGTATTTGTTGCTCTTGGCCGCGTCTGGCGCCTCTGCACCCGCTTGGTCGCAGGCCGCCATGCTGGAGCCTCCCGACAATCACTATTTTACCAGTCAGGGGTCGTGGGGACAGCAGTATCCGGATCAGTGGGCACTCAAGCGCATCGGATTCGACGCAACGCCGCAGTCGGCTTGGCGGCTCGTCAAGCGCAATGCCCAGCCGGTCGTAGTGGCGGTGATCGACACCGGTGTCGACTGGAACCACCGCAACATCGATCTGGAAAACCTCTGGCATAAACCGAAGGACACCGACGGCAAAGGCGGCGACGACGTCATTGGCTGGGATTTCTTCGACCATGACGGCAAGCCATGGGATTATGACGGGCACGGAACTTTCGTGGCGGGCATCATCGCGGGAAGCTGGAAGGACAAGAGTGGCATTGCCGGCATCAATCCGTTCGCCCGACTGATGGTTCTCAAGGCCGTCAACAATTTCGGCCACTCGCGTGTGTCCTATATCGCCGAGGCGATCGCCTATGCCGCGGACAACGGCGCGCGCGTCATCAATCTCAGCCTAGGCGGCAAGGAGTTCCCCAAAGTGGCGCAGGCCGCGATTGACTACGCTTATGCGAAGGGCGCAGTCATCGTCGTGGCGGCAGGCAATGAGGGCGTTGACGTCAGCAAATTCGGCATCACCGGGTCCGACAAGGTGTTGACGGTCGCAGCGACTGGCTTCGACGATCAACGAGCGGTGTTCTCCAACTACGGAAAAATCTCGGTGGCTGCGCCCGGTCTCGACATTCTCAGCATGCGGGCCCGGCGCACCGACACCATGCTGGGCATCGAAGGTGTGAAATACACACCGGGCGGGGCGTTTGTCGGGGAAGACAACCGCTATTACCGGGCGAGCGGAACGTCATTTTCTGCTCCGCTGGTAAGCGGACTTGCTTCGCTCATGATCGCCAACGATCCGAGCCTCACCAACAAGCAGGTGATGAACATCATCAAGAGCACCGCCCGCGACGTCGGCACGCCAGGCGTCGATCAATACACGGGATATGGCATCATTGATGCGCGCTCGGCACTTAAAGCGCCGAAGGATTATTTCCTGTTCGCTGGCGTCAGCAGGGTCGAGGTGGTGCAGAGCCGCGGTGTCCAGGCCGTGCGTGTGCACGGCCAGGCAGACGCCAATGACTTCAAGTCTGCCCGCATCGAGATCGGTGCGGGTGAAGCACCGGCAAAGTGGAAATTGGTTGGTACTGCCAATAAGAGCACCGATCCAGATGGGGTATTGGGGGACATTCCTGCTACAAATTTTGCGGGAGCGCCAGTTTGGCAGCTTCGAGTGATCGTGATGCACAGCAACGGTTCGACCCGCGAAGCGCGATTCAAGTTGAATTTAGGATAGTAAAGTTAATTTGGGGAGTTCGGTATGCGTAAGTTGATGTGTGCGCTCGCGGCATTCGGCGTTATGGCTTGGATTGGGGCAGCTTGGGCAATCGTGGGAGAGACCACGATTACTCTGGCCAACACGCAGGGCGAGCCAATTCCCGAGGCGAAAATATCGCTAAAGCGTGTGGACAAGAAACCGGCCCCGCGACCGAAAACACCAACAACCAATCAGAAGGGCGAGGTGACACTCACCCATGAGGAGGAAGATAAGAAATCGAAAGCTCTGGTCATCTTTACGGTGACCACGAAAGACGGCAAGACCGAAACGATTCGAACGACGCTGCAAGATGTTCTTACCAGCGGTAAAGTCACGCTCACTGGTCGTGCCGCAGAAACTCCACGCACCGAGCGTGTCGCACGCCCAATTTCTCGTGTTGATAACACGTCTGCGGGCAAAATCTCATCAATCGCTCCGATAACCGACGAAGTGTATGCCCTTGGAGTCATCACAGAAATGGGCTGGGCACATCATTCATCCAGCTACGGAAGTACGGGCATGCAGTTGCCCGCGGGCTTTGGCTCAAATAGCGCTGGATTTGAGATTTGCGGCCAAGGCAAAGTGAAGCTCTGGGAGTTGCAGGCTGCCCAGGTATTTGTGGGCCTCAACGGGTGCTACGACACGGCCGGCACCTCGACTCTCTTCAGTTACAAGGTGCACCCGGGTGCAAATGGTTTTGTGACGGCGACGATCGATCCCGGCGCATCATTTGAACCATTCGTCGAGTGGCGGCAGCGAATGGGTATTGGTTATGGGTGGGGCAGTGTCGGGTTCGTGGAGAAAAATTTCAAACTCGACATCACGAGCAATCAGACAGACGCTGGCGGCAAAATTGAGTCAGCGAGCAACTCAATTTGGGACCCCGGAGTAATGCTTAGGGCAGGTTATTCAATGCCCTGGTGTACGAATTGTATCTTTGGCCAACCTCTAATTGGCAGCATCGGCGGAAATTTTGCCTGGTTTCCGTCGTCACAATCGGTCAGTATCACCTCATCGGCGTTTGGCTTCACGGAGAATGCGACACTCAATCACACGACTCAGTACAGCGTGGACCTCAAGTTGACTGTTCCATTCGGCGACCGGAACCCCCGAGATATTCTGCCTTGAAAGTTCGAATCATTCTTTTCCTATGATGAGAATGTCCGGTCTTGGCACAAAGGGCCGCCGTGGCCCGTCTACCTGTCCCCGACCGATATTTCTTTCAGCAGTTTTTCGTATTCGGCGGCCAAAGGAGACCCAACTGCCTCTGCGCTGGTCAGTAGAAGGGACGCGATAAACGCTTCGTTTTTCTTGCCGCGCTGCAAGCTCGCCTCAATCGCTGGCACCGTCTGCATGGGCCGCGTCAGCCTAAACGTCTCATTGGCGATAATTCTCTTCCACTGCTCCACCAGCCAGCCGGCTTCGCACAACATCTCTCATCGCTACATATGTGCCCCAAGAAAAACATCGGCTTTCTCTCCTTCGGCCATTGGAGCCCGTCGCCGCAGTCGCAGACGCGGTCGGCGTCCGACGCCCTGCTGCAATCGATCGAGCTTGCCGTCGCCGCCGAGGAGCTTGGCGCGGACGGGGCTTACTTCCGGGTGCATCATTTCGCCCGCCAGCTCGGCTCGCCGTTTCCGCTGCTCGCGGCCTGCGGCGCGCGGACTAAGAAGATCGAGATCGGCACCGCGGTCATCGACATGCGCTACGAGAACCCGCTCTACATGGCGGAGGACGCAGGCGCGGCCGACCTCATCGCCGGCGGCCGTCTGCAGCTCGGCATCAGCCGCGGTTCGCCCGAGCAGGTGATCGACGGCTTTCGCTACTTCGGGTACGTCCCGCCCGAGGGGATGACCGACGCCGACATGGCGCGGCGCCACACCGATGTCTTTCTCGATGTGTTGCGCGGGCAGGGCTTTGCCAAGCCCAACCCGAGCCCGATGTTTCCGAACCCGGCGGGCC
>Ga0209048_10006399_pt1 | contig 11025 bp, 6 predicted proteins | sample FrelakmetCRP12CR_FD_187146 | JGI IMG/M metagenome (GOLD analysis project Ga0209048, IMG submission 187146) | Freshwater lake sediment microbial communities from the University of Notre Dame, USA, for methane emissions studies - CRP12 CR (SPAdes)... | ecosystem: Environmental > Aquatic >... | reverse complement strand
CGCTGGCGAAGTGGTTTGGCGTCCCGGCGGCGTCACTTCCAAAGGTGTTTCCCAACCTCCAGGCCTTCGCCGCGAGGGACCTCGGATTCCTCGTCTGAGAGAGCGGGAGCCGATCGGACCGTCCATTCATATGGCATGAAAATAACGGTAATAATACCCCCTAGTCTATATTGTAAAAAAAATTGTGAAATAGTTGATAAATTGTCGGGCGTCAGCACGGAGTAAGACACGATTGTTGCAATGCATACGTCATGAGAACAATGTGTAGTAAACAGCAAACAATAAATTAGACGTGAGAAAAAGACTACAAAACAGATAATTACAATGCATTTTTAATATGTCACTAGCATAACAAGCCATGAAAAGCGCCGTCTGTCGAAAACATAAGAATTATCTTGAATAAAGTAGCTCATCTGTGAATAATCGGCACCCGGGGAAGCGTTTCGACGTGCACAAGCGTCTCGCAAGAGGGACTGGTGCGAAGCCGGCGAACGCACCAACCACGACATCCGTCGTTTCAAGTCCGGAGGCTGGTGATGCAGCGCGTATTCAGCGGGTCCAGAAGTGTGGTGCCGCGGGCGTGCGGATGGCTCCGGGGTGTCACGGCAGCGCTGGCACTGGCCTCGGGGCTCGCTGCAGGCCTTGCGCCGCAAGTCGCCCACGCCGATCAGGCGTACCCAGTCGTCCGTTTCTACAACGAGCGAACGGGCACGCACTTCTACACGATCGACACGGCGGAACGGGACCAGGTCCTGCGACTCTATCCGTGGTTCGACTATGAAGGCGTGCAGTTCTATGCGTACAAGACCCAGGTAGCCGGCAGCGAGCCGGTCTACCGCTTCTTCAACAGTTCGACGGGTGCGCACTTCTACACGATCGTCCCCGCCGAAAAGGATTACGTGCTGCAGCACTACCCGGTTTTCGCGTTCGAAGGCCCCGTCTATTACGCGATGAACGCCCCCGTCACCGGCAGCGAGGATCTCTACCGGTTCTTCAACACGAAGACGGGGGCGCACTTCTACACGACCAGCGCCCCGGAACGCGACCACGTCATGGCGACGTGGCCGTGGTTCACGTACGAAGGAGTCGCGTACCAGGTCTTTGCCGAGGCAGGGCCCGGGGGCGCTGGCGGGATGGTTGCCACCACGACGGCACTGGTCAGTTCCGCCAATCCGGCAGCGGCGGGCGCCAACGTGACCTTCGTGGCCACTGTAACCGGCACGGCACCTTCGGGCAGCTTCAGCTTTGCCGACAATGGCACCGTCATCGCAGGTTGCGCGGCGGTGGGATTCGGCGCCAACGGCAATACCGGTAACGCCGTGTGCAGCACCGCGACGCTGGCCGCGGGCAGCCACACGATCATGGCGACCTATGGCGGCGACGCCGTCAACGCAGGCTCCAACGACGCGCTCGTGCAGGTGATCGGTGGCGGGAGCACGGCCGTGTCCACGACGACGACACTGGGGAGTTCGGCCAATCCGGCGACCGTCGGCAGCACCGTGACGTTCACGGCGTCGGTGGCGGGCAACTCTCCCTCCGGCAGCGTCACCTTTACCGACAATGGCGCGTCCATCGGCTGCGCATCGGTTCCTCTCGGCGTCGCCGGCTCCGCCATGTGTTCCACCGCGGCGCTTGGGCAGGGTACGCACAGCATTATCGCGAGCTATGGCGGCGACACGGGCAATCTGGCCTCGACCGGCACGCTCTCCGAAGTCGTCAATGCCGGCGCGGGTCCGGCTACCTCGATGACCACGCTGATCAGCTCGGCAAATCCGGCGGCCAGTGGCGCGAGCGTCACGTTCACCGCTACCGTTACCGGAAAGGCGCCGACCGGAAGCATCAATTTCATGGACGGCACCGGATCCATTGCCAACTGCGCCGTGGTTCCGTTCGCCGCCGGGAGCGGCAATTCACGCACGGCCGCTTGCACGACCACGATGCTGACCGTGGGCACGCACAGCATCGCGGCGAAGTATTCGGGCGACGGCGCCAATCCGGGTTCGACCAGCACCACGATCAGCGAGACGATCACCGGAGCCCCGGCGGCACTGGTTCCGAAGGTGGCGTTCACGCTGTCGAACACGCTCATCATCGCGCCCCAGACCGTGACCATCACGGCCACGGCCACGGAAACCGGCGGCACGATCGCCAAGGTCTCGCTGTACCTGAACGGCGCGAAACTAGCCGACCTGACGACCGGACCCTCCTACACGTACACCACGGCGCCGCTGCCGGTCGGAACACACCTGATCTACGCGACGGCGACCGATGCGCTGGGAACCGTTACGTCGACATTGACGCAGAATGTCGTCGCAATCTCCGGTCCGCCGCCCGTGGTCAAGGCCGACGCCGACGTGTGGCGCCTGCTGAACCAGGCGACGTTCGGCGCATCGCAGGCCGAAGCGGCGAAGGTGCTCGGCATGGGCATCGCCAACTGGATCGACAGCCAGATGCTCCAGCCGGTGTCAGGCTACCCCGACACCAAATACAACGTGATTGCGCTGCAGTCGATCCCGACCTGCACCACGACGGACCCGCAGGGCAAGAGTTACCCGGCGGACTCGCCGCAGGCGGTCTGCGCGCGCGACCAGCTGACACTGGCCGGCATCCAGCGCGATTTCTTCACCCACGCCATTTCCGCCCCTGATCAGCTCCGCCAGCGCGTGGCCTGGGCGCTGTCGCAGATCGCCGTGACCTCGGGCAATGAACGAGACCTCTCCTTCGCGCACGTGATGGCGCGCTACCAGAACATCATGTTCGAGGAAGCGTTCGGCAACTACCAGACGCTGCTGGCGAAGATCACGCTGAGTCCGGCCATGGGCAACTACCTCGACATGGTCAACAACGACCGGGCGAGCGGCTCGCGCGTGGCCAACGAGAACTATGCGCGGGAAATCATGCAGCTCTTCTCGGTCGGACTCGACGAGTTGTTCGACGACGGCACCACGATCAACGACGCCAACGGCACGCCGATCCCGACGTACGACCAGAACACGATCAAGGAATTCGCCAAGATATTCACCGGTTACACCTATGCCGATCCCAACAATCCCGCGGGTCCGGCGACGAAGAAGAACCCGGCGTACTACGCGGCGAACATGGTGCCCTATCCGATCACCGCGAATTCGGGCCACGAAACCTCCGCCAAGAACCTGCTGAGTTACACCGATCAGGGTGTCCTCACCACCGGCGTCGTGCCCGCCAATCAGGTGCCGTCGCAGCTGGACCTCGACGCGGCCGTGCAGAACGTGTTCATGCATCCGAATACGCCCGCCTACATCAGCCGGCAGCTGATCCAGCGCCTGGTCACGGGGAATCCATCGCCTGCCTATGTCGGACGGATCTCCGCGGTGTTCAAGAACAACGGGGCAGGCGTGCGCGGCGACCTGAAGGCGGTGGTCAAGGCGATACTGATGGATTCCGAAGCGCGCGGACCGGGCAACCCCGATCCGACGTTCGGCAGCCTGCGCGAGCCCGTGCTTGGCGTGACCGCGGCGATCCGTGCGCTGAATGGAATCACGGACGGGAATCGCCTGGCGAACGCCGCCAACAACCTCGGCCAGAACCCGTACTTCGCACCGACGGTGTTCAACTACTTCCCGCCGAGCGCGACCATTCCGGGAACGGCAACGCTGGCACCGGAATTCGCGATCCACACGACAAATTCGGCGGTGGCGCGCGCCAACCTCATGTACACGCTGGTCTACAGCGGTTATGCGCCGGATGCGACGATCCCCAACGCCACCGGAACCCGGCTCGACCTGTCCCAGTTTGCGGCACTGGCGACCGACGCGACGGCAATGGTGACCCGGTACAGCGAGGTCCTGACCGGCGGACAGCTCGATCCTGCGGCCCAGGCGCTCGTCGTGACCGCGGTCAATGCGGTCCCGATCAGCCCGACTCCCACGGCGGCGGAACGCACGGCCCGCGCGCAGATGGGGGCCTACCTGATCCTATCGTCGTACCACTTCCAGGTGCAGCGCTGACATGAATACCAATCGCCGAAAATTCCTGACGTCGACTTCCGCGCTTACCGCAAGCGCGGCCGCGGGCAGCCTGCTGCGCTGGGGTGTCGAGAGCGCGGAAGCGCAGGCGCTCGGCGGGTACAAGGCGCTGGTCTGCGTGTTCCTGTTCGGCGGCAATGACTCGAACAACATGATCGTCCCGGTCACGGACTACGCGCAATATGCGCTGACGCGCGACCTGGCGTCAGGCGTGGCCATCACCTCCGCGCAGTTGCTGCCGTTTACCGCGCCGAGCGCTCCCGGCAAGACGTACGGCTTCCACCCGTCGTTCGCACCGCTCGCGCCGACGTACACGGCCGGCAAACTTGCGGTGATCGCCAATGCCGGGACCCTGCTCGCGCCGCTGACCAAGGCGGATTACATGGCAGGCACCAACCGGCCGCAGAACCTGTTCTCGCATTCGGACCAGCAGAATGCGTGGATGGGCCAGCTGCCTGGCGCGAGCGTGGCCACCGGTTGGGCCGGGCGGGCGGCGGATTCCCCAAGCATGATCGTCGCCAACCAGGGCTCGCTCATTCCCGTGACGATTTCCGCTTCCGGCAAGCAGCTCTTCGCCATCGGCAAGCAGACGGCGCCGCTGGTGGTCCCGCAAAGCGGCGGCGTGACCGTCGCCGGGCAGACCGGCACGGATTCGGCGGCGCGCTTCACCGCGTTGCAGGCACTTCTGAATACCGGCCAGTCCAACGCGGTGATCGCCGCTGCCTCGAACGTCATGACCCAAGCGCTGCACGCCAATGCCACGGTCAACCCGATCCTCGCGCCCGTGCCCTTTTCCACGCCCGCAGTGATCACCGACGCATTCACCGTGGGCGGAAAACTGCTCGGGACAGGCATTGCGCAACAGCTGATGCAGGTTGCGCGGCTCATCAATGCGCGCGCGGCGACGGGAGCGGGGCGCCAGTTCTTCTTTGTCAGCATGGGCGGCTACGACACGCATTCGACGACCGTCACCAACCAGACCAACCTGTTCGACCAGCTGGCGCCGGCCATGAAGTCGTTCTACGACTACACGGTCGCCGACGGTGTCGCCAACGACGTCACGCAGTTCACGAGCTCGGACTTCAACCGCACGTTCGTCGGTAACGGCAATGCGGGAGTGGACCACGCGTGGGGCGGCCATCACCTGGTTCTCGGCGGGTCGGTCAGCGGCGGCAACATGTACGGCAAGTTCCCCGACCTGACCGTCAAGGGACCGGACGATTCCGGCAGCAATGGCGCATGGATACCGACCATCTCCGTCGATCAGGTCGGCGGCACGCTCGCAAAATGGTTTGGCATGCCGGGCTCCGACATCGGCCAGGTGTTCCCGAACCTCAAGTATTTCGCGCCTGATCTGGGATTCATGGGTTGATGGCAGCGGGCGCTGCGCGCCGCCTGCCCGGCTAGTCCACGACGGTCCCGCGGCAAACGATTCCGGCGTCACGCCCCCCTGTGACGCCCGCGCGGGACCGCCACCTTTCTCCTCTGGCCGCCGGTACGGGTCGCACTGCGCCGCGAACTGCACCGGCGGCAATTTTTTTTGGGTTGCTTCCATTCCGGTGACGCGGTTCGCTATGCGGCGCGCGGCACGGCCCGCGCGACGAGTGCCGTTGCCACGGCTTCGAGCACGTTGGCCACAACCGGTTTGGGCAAGAGCGTCAGGCCGGCCGAGCGCGCGGCGCGTTCCGCGGCGGCGCTGGTGTCGCCGGAAACGATCAGCGCGGGGACGGCGAATCCCAGTTCATCGCGAAGCGCGCGAACCGTGATGACGCCGCTGGCGCCATGGCTCAAACGCAGATCCGCGACGACGAGGTCGGGATACCGTGCCCATTGCCCGAGCGCTTCCAGCAGCGTCGGTGCGTCGCGGCCGCCGACGACCCTCGCTCCCCAGATCGCGAACAACTCGGTCATCGCGTCGATGGCCGCGGGATCGTCGTCCACGACGGCCACCAGCGTTCCGTGCAGCGAAGCGCGCCCGGCTACCGCGCAGGCTGGCGGCGCGCCGGCGAACGCATGTGCGGCATCGGCTGCCCGTGGCGCGTCTATCCGGAAACAGGATCCCTTGCCGAGTCGCGATGCGACCGCGACCTCGTGGCCGAGCAACTGGGCCAGACGGCGGACGATGGCCAGTCCCAGGCCCATGCCGGCCGGAGCAGCCGTCGTCCTGTTGCCACCGCGCACCTGGTAGAACTCCTCGAATATCCTGCTGCCGTGTTCCGGCGCAATGCCGATACCGGTATCGAAGACCATCACCGAAACAAGTTCGCCTCGGCGCCGTCCACCAATCAGAATGCCACCGTGCGTTGTGTAGCGCACTGCATTGGCGACCAGGTTGCGCACCATGCGTTCGAGGAGTGCCGCATCGCTGTCGACGGCGAGGCGAGTGGCGGCGCAGCGCAGGACCAATCCCCTGGCTGCTGCCTGCGGACGGAATTCGGCCGCCACCCGTGCGAACAACGGCGCCAGGGCGACGCGGGAGCGCTCCGGCGCAAGCGCGCCGGCCTCGAGTTGCGACAGGTCGAGCAGCTGCGCGAATTGCGCTTCGAGCGCATGGACGGCGTTCTGGACATTGCCGACCAGCGCATGCCACGGCGCTTCCCGAGCGCGTGCCGCGAGGGCTGCCGTGTAGAGGCCGAGCGCGTGCAACGGTTGCCGCAGGTCGTGGCTTGCCGCCGCGAGCAGTTGGCTCTTGGCGCGATTGGCGGCTTCCGCTGCCGTGCGCGCTTCGTGCGCGGCGCGCGTCTGCCTCTTCAGTCCGTCAATGAGATCGATGTTTTCATAGCGAATGGCCAGTGAGCGCGTCAACACGTCATTGAGGTGGTGCCCGAAAGCGAGCACGAATCCCAGGACGACGCTCATCACCAGTGCGGTGAAGGCGTGGACCGGATCGGCGACGAGTGCTTCGCGCAGAATGAGCGGCACGAGTGCAGGGACCACGAAACCGTAGAATGACGGCTTGTACACGGCGGTGAGATTGAGTCCTCCCAGCACGACGCCGAACAGACACACGATCAGCAACGCCTGGTGCGGTGGCGAATCCGGATACATGGTCACGGCTGCGATTCCCCACAGCGCACCGCCCAGCGTCGACCCGACAGCCCAATACCGTCCCCAGCGCGGGGCCGCCGCAAGGCCCGGCTGCACACGGTGCCACGCCTTGACCAGTGCGCCGCGCCAAAGCTGATTGGCGACGATGAGCGCCACCCAGAGCGCCATTGCCCGCGGCGGCGCCTGGCCCCACATCGCCGAACACAGCAGCACCGCGCCCGTCAGCATCGACAGCGACGTGCGATGCCAGCCGGCGTAGAGCTCGCCGACCTGGTCCGCGCGTGCGCGCGCGATCAGCGCGGGAGCGATGCCGGCAAGCGGAGACACGACCGACGGGCCGAGGCAGTAAGGAATGCGCGTCAGCTGCGCGCGCCGGAGGACTCGACGCTGATCCCGCGCCGGGCGAGTTCCACGATCGCCTGCGAACGTGAGTGCACATTCAGCGCCCTGAGAATCGCGCTGACATGCACCTTGACCGTGCCTTCGGACAGCCGCAGTTCGCGGCAGATGAGCTTGTTCGGTTTGCCCTGCAGAAGCAATTGGAGCACATCGGATTGCCGCTGCGTCAATCCGAGTACGTCCACAGGAACGCCACGGATGGTTCGCGGTGCGGAACCCAAGTCCGTGGTGACGTGCCGGCCGCCCGCGAGCACCGTCTCGATGGCATCCAGCAGCGCATCGGGACTTGCGGTCTTGGCGATGAACCCGCGCGCGCCCGCGGCGATTGCGGCGCTTACTGTAGCGGCATCGTGTGTAGCTGAAAGCACGACGATCGGCAGCAGGGGCCGGTCGCGTCGCAGTTCGGCCAGCAGATCGAGGCCGCGCGCGCCGGGCAGCGTGAGATCGAGCAGCACCAGCGCACAATCGGTATGGCGGGCGAGAAGGGTCAGCGCTTCCGTCCTGTCGGTTGCACCCAGCGCCTCGACCGGGTGGTCGAGCTGGGGCAGCACCTGTTGCAGCGCGTGCAATATCAGCGGATGGTCATCGACGATCAGGATTTTCATGACGTCCCCCGTGCCGGCGCGCCTGGCCTGTCCGATGCGCGCAGGCGAATACTCTAGTAGGGGGCGCGTGCTGAAGATACTGTCATTTACGACAGTGGGGCGGCTGCGTCGAAACGCGCGCCCGCTGGGCCTATCCCGAGCGGCTATAACCCTGGCGTTGCTGCTCGGACATCTCCTGCCGCAGCACGCGCAGGCGGGTTTCCACGACGGAGAGCTGGTAGAAATCGCCGTCCCCTGATTTGGCGGCCAGTTCGAACTGCGTAACGGCCAGCGGCAGATTGCCGATCCAAGCGTAGTACTCGCCCTGGTGTTCGTGCTGCTTCAGGCGCTTGTCTTGCGCCGCATAGGCACGGGCCGCGATTTCGTGCAACGGTCCTTCCCCCGGAAAGCGGGCCAGTTCCCGCTCCGCGAATGCGGACGCGTCGGCCGGCCGGTTCGCCTTGATCAGCGCTTCCGGATAATCGTGGATCAGCTGCATCTTGTTCGGATACCGGGTCAACGCGGACTCGAAGCGCGCGACCGCCGCCGGGTATTCATCGGCCGCCATCAGCACGTTGCCGGCCATCGCCTCGACCATCGGGTGCGGCGGCGCGATCTTCTCCAGTTTGGCCAGTTCGACCTTCGCACGTGGAATGTCCCGGGCGCGCAACAGCGAGGCCACCAGCCCGTAGTGTTCGGCGATCTCGTTGTTGTATTTCTTCTCGGCGATGGCGCGGTCGAAATTGGCAACCTGTTCGCGCGGCTCGCCCTGGTAGCTCTGCAGCAGCGCCCGCACCATGTGGAAGTCCAGCGAATCCTGCACCTGCTTGTAGGGCAGGCCCTGCGCACGGGCCTTGGCCTCCGCCACGCGCTCGTAGGTGATCGGGTGATCGCGCAGATAGGACGGCGCGTTGCCTTCGACGAAACGGCTGGCGCGCTGCAGGCGATCGAAAAACGTGGCCATGGCGTTCGGGTCGAAACCCGCAGCGACGAGGCGCGAGAAGCCGACGCGGTCGGCTTCGTATTCGTTCTCGCGCGTGAAATTGATCTGCTGCTGCACCGCCAGCGCCTGCGATCCGGCAATCACCGCCGAAGTGACCTGGCCGCTGTTCGAGCCGCCGGCCTTCGACGCCAGGATCGCCATGGCGAGGCCTGCAAGCGTGGTCATCAGCACGTTCTGCTGGTTCTCCATCCCGCGCGTTATGTGGTGCTGCGTGACGTGCGAGATCTCATGCGCAAGCACGCCGGCCAGCTGCGATTCGTCCTGCGCGAGCAGGATGAGCCCGGTATTGACGCCGATGAATCCTCCGGGCAGCGCAAAGGCGTTGATCTGGGGGTCCGGGACGGCGAAGAACAGGAAATCCTGCCGGACGTCCCGGGTGGCTGCGACGAGCCTGTTGCCGAGCTCGTTCAGGTAATCGTTGACTTCGGGATCATCGAGGAACCCGCCGCCGCCGCGAATCTGGCGCACGATGGCTTCACCCAGCTTGCGCTCTTGCGCCGGAGACATGATGGACTGCGACGAGTCGCCCAGATCGGGCAGCTTCTGACCTGGCGACAGCGGCACGGAGGGGACTCCTATCGAACCGTATTTCTGGATTTCGCCGGAATCAGGAAGCGTGGGCGCGGGTGTCGGAACGGGCGGAATCGAGCCGTATTTGCGCAGGTCGCCGGGATCGGCCGGTGCCTGTGCGGCGGCAGCGGAAATCAGCGGCGGCGGAGAGATGGGTGCGATCGCCATCGCCAGCGCGACGAGCGTCGCTGTCCACGCACGCGCACCGCGGCACAATCGTTGCCGCACCGGCACATTCGGGGGGCGGACCGGAAGCGATTTCGGGAAGGAAATGGGCGTCATGGGATGGTGCTAAGATTCCCGCCGATCGAGCAAGTTCAACGAAGGGCAATTCCGGTGGCCCGTTCACGCAGCCAGGCAACCGCGGCGAAACCCGCGGCAAGCAAGGTGAAGAAAGTCAGGAGCCCCGCCCGCGCCACTGCGGCCGAGGCACGGACCCCCCATTTTACCCACTTCGACGCGCGCGGTCAGGCACATATGGTGGACGTCGCCGGTAAGGATGTAACCGGTCGTGTCGCCCGCGCGGGCGGCCGGATCGTCATGCGGCCCGCAACCCTGGCGCTGATCAAGAACGGTGGCGGAAAGAAAGGCGATGTCCTGGGCGTGGCGCGGATTGCGGCGATCCAGGCGGCCAAACGCACTGCCGATCTCATTCCGCTGTGCCATTCACTGCCGCTGACAAGGGTGGCCGTGGAATTTGCGTTCGCCGCCGACGCGTCGGCCATCGAAATCGACGTCATCGCGGAAACGCTTGCCCGCACCGGTGTCGAGATGGAGGCGCTGACCGCGGCTGCCATCGGGCTCCTGACGATCTACGACATGTGCAAGGCGGCGGATCGCGCGATGCGGATCGAGAAGGTGCGGCTTCTCGAAAAATCCGGCGGCAAGTCGGGCCGTTTCATCGCCGCGCCGTAGTTCCTGCTACCAGTTCCACATGCTGCCGTCCTGGAGGCGGTTCACCGGCAGCGCGCTGGGCTGGTACGGATAGCGGGCGGCCACTTTTTCATCGATATCGACGCCATGCCCCGGCGTTTCGCCTGCGTGCAGATATCCATCGCGGAACGCATAGTCGTGCGGAAAAACCGCGTCGGTTTCGGCCGTATGCCGCATGTATTCCTGGATGCCGAAATTGGGAACCCAGGTGTCGAAGTGCAGCGCAGCGCCCATGCACACCGGCGACAGGTCCGTGGCGCCATGGCTGCCGGTGCGTACCTGGTGGAGTTCCGCAAGATGCGCGATGCGGCGCAGGTGCGAAATGCCGCCGGCGTGCACGACCGTAGTGCGGATAAAGTCGATCAACTGCTCGCTGATCAGCTGCTGGCAATCGAAGATCGTGTTGAAGACTTCGCCGACCGCGATCGGCGTGACCGTATGTTGGCGGATCAGCCGGAAGCCGGCCTGATTCTCGGCGGGCGTG
>Ga0209048_10006398_pt1 | contig 11028 bp, 11 predicted proteins | sample FrelakmetCRP12CR_FD_187146 | JGI IMG/M metagenome (GOLD analysis project Ga0209048, IMG submission 187146) | Freshwater lake sediment microbial communities from the University of Notre Dame, USA, for methane emissions studies - CRP12 CR (SPAdes)... | ecosystem: Environmental > Aquatic >... | reverse complement strand
GTCATTCCGGCGAAAGCCGGAATCCAGGGTTCCCGGTGAAAACCGGGACCCAGTCTTTGAGATAGTTCCCGACTTTCGTCAGGACGTAGTCTGGATGCCGGATCAAGTCCGGCATGACGGAAAACGCTGCTTATGGACGGGCTCGGATTAGTTGAGTCAAGTAAATACCCGTATTGATAATTGATCATTGACCATTTTGCATTGATCTTTTCTAGCCTCTCGGGTGATACCGCTTGTGGACCTTCTTCAACTTCTCTCCGGTCACATGGGTATAGATCTGGGTCGTAGAGATATCCACATGGCCGAGCATCATCTGAACCGAACGAAGATCCGCCCCTCTTTCCAAAAGATGGCTGGCAAAGGAGTGACGAAGAAGGTGAGGGGAAATCCTTTTATGAAGACCAGCCCTTCGGGCATAATTTTTAAGATTCTTCCAGAACTGCTGTCGGCTCATCCCCTTCCCCGAGCGGCTGATAAAAAGGGATGGGCTCTCCTTCCCTTTTGAAAGGATCCCGCGCGCTGCCGTTAGGTAGAGAGCGACCCATTTCATGGCTTCGCTTCCGAGCGGAACGATCCTTTCTTTTGAACCCTTTCCATACAGGAGGACGTATCCTCCCTCCAAGTTGACCTGATGGGTCGGGAGATGAGTCAGCTCGGAAACCCTCATCCCAGTGGCATAAAGTATTTCCAACATCGCCCGGTCCCTCATCCCGAGGGGAGTCTGAAGATTGGGTTGCTCCAATATCTGTTCAATCTCCTTCAAACTCAAGATTTCTGGTAGCGTTTTGGCCACCTTCGGTGATTCTAAATCCTCTACAGGATTGGTCTCCAGAATTCCCTCTTGAATCAAAAATCGAAAAAAACTCCGGATGGCAGCCAGATTTCTCACGATGCTTTTTGGGTTCAGGTTCTTCTTTCTCAGGGCCAAGAGAAAACCCTGAACGTCGAATTTGCCGACGTCCCGGGCGTCCTGAATTTTTCTCCCCCTCAGATGATCGAAGAATCGAGTCAAACCGTGGCTGTATGCCTCGATCGTATTTTGAGAAAGGCCCTTTTCAACGACGAGGTAATGGAGAAACTGATCCAATAATTGGTCCATGATGATTCCCCAAGACAAAAAAGGATCTAAGCAAGGAATCCCGCCCACAGGGCATGGCTTTAAAATCCAAATTCTGAAAACCAAAAACCGAGATCCCGAATCAAGTTCGGGATGACAAAACACAAGAGCAAAACCCTGCTGTCATGCTTCTGAACTTGTTTCAGCATCTGATTAAGGCTTTTCTGCCCATGGCAGACACATCTTTCATCCCCGTCCCTGCCTACCTCGGCAGGCACAAAGCGGGGTTTTTAGCTGCGTTCCAAATAAAAAGCAGAGGTGACGGTTGCCTCTGCTTTGTTGATGAAAACCATGGTGTTGAGTCTCTCCTTAGATCCCGGTGTGACCAAATCCCCCTCCTTGCCTCTGGGTCGCTGGGAGATCTTCTACTTCTTCCAACGTCGTTCGGAAAATTTGAGAGATGACCATCTGTGCTATCCTTTCTCCGTTACGAATGGTCAGGGATTCTTTTCCGAAATTGATCAAGAGGACACCAATCTCCCCACGATAATCGGAATCGATCGTCCCCGGTCCGTTGACAATTCCAATCCCCTTCTGAATGGCCAACCCGCTGCGAGGTCTGACTTGACCTTCAAACCCCGCCGGAATCGCTACGGCGATCCCGGTAGGAATGAGCCTTCTCTCTCCCGGTTCCAACGTCACTTCTTTCTCCAAGGAGGCGAAAAGATCCATTCCGGAGGCACCTTCCGTCATATACTGAGGCATGGGCACGGGATGATCTTTTCTCAAACGTTTGACGAATATTTTCATCCTTGTCCTCCACCCCCATCGCAACGACTCATCACTTTCCTATCAAACGAACTTTGTCTAAATAATTCCCATTCATGGGTCCGAGGACAGTTAAACAAAATAATCGTTCATCAAAAATCTCGCTGGCTAATTGTCGAACGGTTTCTTCCTTGACCTCATCAATCCCCTTGAGGATCATTCCCACGGGGAGGTAGGACTGGAAGTACATCTCATTCTTTGCCAGACGAGTCATCAGATTATCAGAACTCTCCAGGCTGAGGAGAAGATTCCCTTTCAGCTGTTCTTTCGCCGTTTCCAGCTCTCCATTCTTTAAAGGTCCCCTTTTAAGATGGTTGAACTCGCTGAGGACCAGTTCAATGACCTCCTGAAAAGAATCTTCGTTGGTCCCCGCATAAACGACCACCAGTCCCGAATCGATATAAGTCGGAAGATAGGAATAGACGGAATACGCTAAACCACGATTCTCGCGGATCTCCTGGAAAAGCCTTGAACTCATTCCCCCTCCCAGGATGGTATTCAAGACATACGAGGCAAACCGAAGGGAGTGGTTGTACTGGAGCCCTCGGGTGCCGAGACAAAAGTGAACCTGCTCTAAATCTCGCTTCCGAATATTGGTCGTGGAGATCGGATCCGGTTTACTCCTCGCCCGGGCTTTGTCCGATTTCAAAATTTTACCGAACGTCCTCTCGATCAGGTCAACCATCTCCTGGTGTTCTAAATTTCCCGCCGCGCAGACGACGATTCGGTCAGGTGGATAGTTCTCCTTAAAGAATTGGTGGAGCTGATCTCGACGGAACGATTGAACAAGCTCCGAGGTTCCATAAATCGGAAAACCCAGCGGGTGATCCCCCCAACAGACCCGGTTGAAAAGATCATGGATATAATCGTCAGGAGTATCCTCCACCATTTTGATTTCCTGGAGGATGACCATCCTTTCCTTCTCAACATCTTTTAAATCCATCAGAGAATGGAGAAAAATATCTGAGAGGAGATCAAGAGCGAGGGGCAAATTCTGATCGATCACCTTGGCATAGAAACAGGTGTACTCCCTTCCTGTAAAGGCGTTCAGGGTTCCACCCACAGAGTCAATCTCCTTGGCGATGTCAAAGGCAGTTCTTTTCTCCGTCCCTTTGAAAAGAAGGTGTTCAATAAAATGAGAGATCCCATTTTCATGGGGTTGCTCATCTCTGGACCCGGTGACGACCCACACTCCGATGGACACCGACCGGAGGTATGGGATTTTCTCTGTAATCACCCGGAGTCCATTATCGAGGACGGTCTTTTGATACCCGGATCCGGTTTCGGCCCAAAATTGATTCAAGGAATCTTGCGTTTTTTTAGTCTTTGTTTCCATTCCCTTTTATTCCCATGACCGTTCTTTGTCTCTCTACCCATTGCCCCCTGCACTCTACTTCGTCTCCTTCAAAGCTGCCTTGCGACTTAACCGGACGCGGCCCTGCGGATCGATATCGATCACCTTGACCAGCACCTCATCCCCCTCTTTTAGAACATCCGTGACCTCTTTGACATGGCCCTCTGCCAACTGGGAGATATGGACGAGACCATCGGTCCCCGGAAAAAGCTCCACTATGGCGCCAAAACCCAAAATCCGTACAACCTTCCCGTTATAAAGAGCGCCTATTTCGACCTCTTGGGTGAGCCTCTTGATCATATAGATGGCCTTTTCGATGGCCTCATAATTCGGAGAGGCCAGCTTCACCAAGCCCGAATCCTCCACATCGACCTTCACCCCGGTCTGATCAACAATGGCTCGAATGTTCTTCCCTCCTGGACCGATGACATCCCGAATTTTCTCCTGTTTGACCTGGAGGCTGACGATCCGAGGGGCGTGCCGTGAGAGATCTTTTCGGGGTTCGGAAATCGTTTCGCCCATTTTACCCAAGATGTGGCATCTTCCCTCCCTGGCCTGTTCGAGAACTTTTCCCATGATCTCTTTCGAGATCCCCCGAACCTTGATATCCATCTGGATGGCTGTGACCCCTTCAGAAGTGCCCGCCACCTTGAAATCCATATCCCCCAAATGGTCCTCATCGCCCAGGATGTCTGAGAGGACAGCACTCTCTCCGCCTTCCAGGATGAGGCCCATTGCAATGCCGGCGACGGGAGCTTTAATGGGAACGCCTGCATCCATGAGCGAGAGGCTTGCCCCACATACCGTGGCCATGGAGGAGGACCCATTCGACTCCAACACCTCCGATACAATACGAATGGTATAGGGAAATGTTTCGCTCGAAGGAAGAACAGGCAGGATGGCCCTCTCGGCCAGAGCCCCGTGTCCAATCTCTCTCCGGCTGGGCGACCTCAATGGGGAGACTTCTCCCGTACTGAAGGGAGGGAAGTTATAGTGAAGCATGAAGGATTTATACGTTTCTCCAGTCAAGGAGTTAATCTTTTGCTCGTCCTCGGAGGTCCCAAAAGTGACCACTGCCAGAACCTGAGTCTCTCCGCGCGTGAAGAGGGCAGAACCGTGCGTTCTGGGAAGGATACCCACTTCACAGGAGATGGGACGGATTTCCGAAAGCCTTCTTCCATCGATTCTCTCCTTCTTTTCTAAAATCAATTTTCGGACCAGCTTACGATAAACTTCTTCGAAAGCGATCTTCAACATCTTTTGTGAGGATTCATCTTCGGCCCCGATTTCCTGAAAGGTTGACTGAAGGATCTCCTCCAATCGTTCTCCTCTTTTCCCCTTCTCCGTGATATGAAAAGTCTCCCCGAGTTTCTCCCGAGCGATGGCGCTCACTTTTTCATAAAGGGTTTCTTCCGGTTTTTGGAGTTCGAATGATCGAGGGGGGAGGCCTAAAGCCGACTTCATCTGTTTTTGAAGATGGATCACCGGTTTCAAGGATTGATGGCCGAATAAGATGGCCTCCAAGATCTCCTCCTCTTTAACCTCCTTGGCGCTTCCTTCGACCATGATGATGGCATCTTCACTCCCTGCCACAAAGAGATCGATATCGCTCAGCTCCAATTCTTCATGAGTCGGATTGAGGACGAACTCTCCGTCAATCCGACCCACTTTTGCTCCAGCAATGGGACCATCGAAGGGGATATCGGAAAGAGAAAGAGCGCTGGAGGCTCCGATCATGCCTAAGATGGAAGGGTCATTATCCTGGTCGGCGGAAAGAACGGTGGCGATGATCTGAATCTCATTCTGAAACCCTTTGGGGAAAAGGGGTCGGAGGGGTCGATCAATAAAGCGGGAGATCAGGGTTTCGCGATCGGTGGGCCTCCCCTCCCTCTTAAAGAAACCTCCAGGAATCCTCCCGGCGGCATAAGTCATCTCTTGGTAGTTAACCGTGAGGGGAATGAAATCGAGGCCTTCGCGCTTCTTTTCGGACGTCACCGCCGTTACCAGGACGACCGTCTCTCCATACTGCACCATGACCGAACCATTCGCCTGCTTTGCCACCTTTCCTGTTTCAACAGAAAAGGGCCTTCCGCCTAAATCGATCTGTAGCTTTTGAGTCATATGAATCCCTTCACTCCTTTTATTTGGAACAGGCCGGCACTACTTCCGTAGACCCAACCTGTCAATGATCGTTCGATAACGATCTACCGTGTTCTCTTTAAGATAATTGAGGAGTCTCCTCCGCTGTCCAACGAGTTTAAGAAGACCCCTGCGAGAATGATGGTCCCGCTTATGTAGTTTAAAGTGTTCGGTCAGATATCGAATCCTTTCGCTGAGAAGAGCGATTTGAACCTCCGGGGAACCGGTGTCCCGTTCGTGGCTCTTAAACTGTTCTATGATCTCCTTTCTCTTTTCCTGAGCGAGTGTCATGAAATTCCTCCTTTTCAGCTAAACGTGATCTTCTGTAGGAGAGTGTTCTTGGGGCTGAAACACTCTCAACGGACGGAGGGCCACGACCCCTGGATCTGTCCAGGGAATATCCGCCCCCCTCACTTCTGATTTCAAAATGGCCACTAAACCTTCTTCAGGAGAGGACATCTTAAGCCATTCTCCTTTCTTGAAGGCCGGAAGGTCCTTTGCAGAAAGGTCTTGAACCATCATCTCCCTTCCAAGGCGGACCTTCCTCACCAACTGTTCGTCTCCGATCACCTCCGGTAGGCTGGGCAAAGCCGCCTTCAAGGAAATCAACCAAGGATAAAGAGCGTCGGGCACGGTGAAATCCTTAATCCTTTCCCAGGAAACCGCTTGCTCGAGCGTAAAAGAACCGCTTCGAATCCTTCGCAGACGGAGAAGATGAGCGCCGCATCCTGCCTTCCTCCCGATGTCTCTTGCCAGGGTTCGGATATAAGTTCCTTTCGAGCAGGAAACTCTAAAACGGACAAGGGGGAGTTCGATTTCCTCCGTCTGAATCCTGTAAATCTCAACTTCTCTCTCTTTACGCTCAACCTCGATTCCTTTTCTGGCCAATCGATACAGGGGCACCCCTCGCATTTTAACGGCCGAAAACATCGGCGGGATTTGATGAATCCTTCCCCCAAATGTGTGGAGCAGAGCTTCAACCTTTTCAGGCTGGATTTCCTTCCATTCCTGTTTCAGGACGACCTGTCCGGTATAATCATCGGTCGTGGTCTCCTCCCCTAATTTGAGGGTCGCCTCATACTCTTTCGGACCCTCCTCTAAGAATGGAACCAGCTTCGTTCCCTCATTGATCACGATCGGCAAAACGCCCGTGGCAAAGGGATCGAGGGTACCGATGTGACCCGCCTTTTTCAGGCCAAATCGATGTTTGATCCTCCTGACTACATCGAGGGAGGTGATCCCTTCGGGTTTATCCACGACGAGGAGACCGTCAATTGCCCTTTTCATCCCCGTTGGGCTCCTTTTCCCGGTGGATGCTTTGAATTAACTCTTCCATGTGAATCGAGTACTCGATGGAAGGATCGAATTGAAAGATAATTTCAGGAGTATATCTCAGCCGGATGCGGCGACCCAATTCCTTTCGGACGTATCCTTTGGCACTGTCCAGGCCTTTCACTGAATTCTCCCTCTCTTCGAGGGTCCCTGCCACGCTAAAATAGACTTTCGCAAGCCGACAATCTTCAGAAACGTTCACCCTGGTAATGGTCACAAAACCAATACGAGGGTCCTTGATGGACTTCACCAGCATCTGACAGATTTCTTTTTGGATCAAATCCGCTACTTTCTCCGAACGTTTTCCTTCCATCCGAACCTTTAAAAAACCTAGAGCGTGATGATTTCAATTTCCGTGCGTTCCATCTCGACCAGGTTCATCTGCTCGATAAAGTAGATCACTTTATCCAGACTTGAATTGATATGTCTTCGATCATTTCCAACCGTGCAGAAGCCCATCTGTGCCCGTTGCCAAAGGTCATTGTCTCCAACTTCTGAAATGGCCACATTAAAACGAGCACTCACCCGATCCATCAGTTTTCGGAGCACATGTCGCTTTCCTTTTAAGGAATGATTTTCAGGAATCCGAAGGTCGAGTTTACAGACCCCGATCACCATCTTCCTCCCCCTTTTCCCTTAAAAGAACCGGGCCTTCTCGAGGAGAAACTGGATGGGAGCTCAGGTTAACCGAGCCTGAACTTCTTCCATCTCATAAGACTCGATGACATCCCCCAGTTTAATATCATTATAATTCTCAATACCGATACCGCACTCGAGCCCTTGATTACAATCCTTCATGTCGTCTTTGAATCGCCTGAGTGAAACAATCCGGCCATCATGCACGACGACATTGTCTCGCAGTAATCTCGCATGGGATCCCCTGACCACCTTTCCGTCGGTCACGAGACTGCCTGCCACGGTTCCCACTTTACGGAAAGTAAAAACCTGTATCACCTGCGCTCTTCCCAAAATGTGTTCCTTGTAAGTGGGTTCGAGCAATCCTTCCAAGGCGTTCTTAATGTCGGTGATCGCATCATAGATGATGGAATAAGTCCGGACATCGACATGCTCCTGCTCCGATAGAGACTGAGCTTTCGGCCCCGGCCTCACATTGAAACCGACGATAATTGCGTTGGAAGCCGAGGCCAAGTTCACGTCGGTCTCTGTAATCCCGCCGACCGCGTCGTGGAGGATATTAACCTTCACTGCATCCGTAGAAAGTTTTTTCAATGCCTCTTTCACGGCCTCGATCGATCCTTGAACATCCGCCTTAATAATGACATTCAACTCCTTCACTTCACCCTTTTTAATCTTATCATAAAGTTCTTCTAAAGAAACTTTGCTTAATTTTGAAAGTTCCTTTTCACGATTTTTTTCTTGTCGGTAAAGGCTGATCTGCTTGGCCATCCTTTCTTCGGAAACGACAATGAACGCTTCTCCGGCTTCGGGAATATCGGTGAAACCCACCACCTCCACAGGGGTAGAGGGAGAAGCTTCACCCATCTTCTTCCCTTTATCGTTCAGCATCGCCCTGACCCTACCGTAGTGGGAGCCCGCAATAAAAGCATCTCCTGTTTTCAACGTCCCCTCTCGCACCAGAAGGGTGGCCACCGGGCCTCTCCCCTTGTCCAGCTTGGATTCAATAATGACCCCTCGAGCGGGTTTATTTGGGTTGGCCCTTAATTCTAAAACCTCTGCCTGAAGAAGGATGGAGTCCAACAACTCTTTAATTCCTGTCTTCTGTTTCGCGGAAACCTCGGCAAAGAGGGTGTTTCCTCCCCATTGCTCTGGGACAAGCTCATATTCTGAAAGGTCTTTCTTTACCTTCTCCGGGTTTGCCGTCGGCTTATCAATCTTGTTGATGGCGACCAAAATTGGAACTTTCGCCGCTCGGGCATGATCGATCGCCTCTTTCGTCTGTGGCATCATCCCGTCATCCGCAGCGACCACCAAAACGACCACATCCGTCACCTGAGCTCCTCTTGCCCTCATAGCGGTGAAGGCTTCATGACCGGGAGTGTCAATAAAGACCACGTGTCCGTTTTCTAATTCGACATCATAGGCTCCGATGTGCTGAGTGATGCCCCCCGCCTCCCCTCCCACCACATTCGTTTTTCGAATCGCATCCAAAAGCATGGTCTTTCCATGATCGACATGGCCCATGATCGTGACCACGGGCGGTCTGGGTTTCAACTGTTCGGGAAGATCCTCTTTTCTTTCCAGAAGGTCCTGCCTCTCCAAGGACACTTTCTCCACCTCATAACCAAACTCACCGGCCACCAGAGAGGCGACATCCGCGTCAATGAGTTGGTTGATATTCACCAGCACACCCATGTCCATCAACTTCTTAATCAATTCCCCACCTTTCACCCCCATCCTTTTCGCAAGTTCCCCGACCGCGATGACCTCGGCGATTCGAATGATTCTCTTAATGGCCTTGGGTACAGTCACTTCTGTTTTCTTCGAACTCTTTAATACTACCTTTTTCTTCATGGGGCGGAAGGTCTTAGAGACAGGTTCAACCCCTTTCCCTTCGCCCTTTTCTCCTTCAACCTCATCCTCCCCTAACATCCTTTCCTCAATCCGCTTCCTCTTTTTTATGAAACCCTTTTTCTTCGCGAGGGGTCCTAATTTTTCTCTTTCAAGTAATTCTTCTTTTTCCAGCAACTTCGCCTCAGCCTTTTTGAGAGGGGCCTCCTTCGGTTTAGGTTCTTCAATTTCCTTTTTGACCTCGGTCGGCCCTTTTCCCTCTTTTAGGCCGACCTGGGGCTGCACGGTCTCCACCGGTCTGGGGGGGAGAATCTCTTTTCCTTCAGCTTTAGCCTCCACGGAACCCTCAGGTTTCTCAGAGGCTTCCTTTTTCTCCCTCCCTTTTGCCGGCGTTGTCGGAGGCTGCTCCTCGGTTTTCAAGTCTCCCTTCTCAACTGGCTTCTTTGCAATCCTCAGCTCGGATTCGGCTCTCTCTTCTATCTCCTTTGCTTTTGGAATTTTCCCTTGGACCACTTCAGGGATAATTTCAGGCTCGACAACAGCTGCGGGAGGGGGCACGGCCTCCACTTTAACTTCCAAAGTTCTTGCCCTTCTCCGAATCACCGTAGGTTTGACCCGCTTCTCGACGATTTCCTTCTCGGAATCCCTTTTAATGATCTTCTCGTCAGATGAGGAAACCTTTTTTTCTGGTTCGGCAACTTGCTTGTCCCTTACCTTTACCCCCATCCGTTTCAACTTCAGAAGCAGTTTATCATCCTCCATCCCGACTTCGCGCGCAAGATCGAGGACTTTACTTTTTGTCATCCCCTACCTCCCGTATCCCAAACCTTTTACTTCTTCCCCAAAACCTTTTGCCGAAGGAAGTCGGAAATCCACCGTTTCCAACAACCCAACTCCCTTTCTCCTTTTCTTTGCCATGTTTAAACATCGAAGATTGGGACAGAGATAAAACCCTCGCCCCTGATGAGGCTGCTTCCTGTTCACCACCACCACTCCCCCCGGACTTTGGGCCAACCAAATCATTTCTTCTTTCTTCCTTTTCTCCCGACACCCAATACACGTACGAACGGGGACACATCCTTTCTTGCTCATGCCTTCTTTCCTTCGGCATAATGTTTTGCGGACTCGATCAATTTTTCAGCCTTCTTGATCCCGATCCCCGGAAGGCTGGAAAGTTTCTCTACATTCGTTTCCAGAATATCGTGAACGGACTTAAATCCATTCTCTTCCAATAATTGGGCCGTCTTCTCCCCTACTCCCTCAATCTGCGCCACCGGATCAAGGGCAGGATCCACAGCCATTGGAGCCGTTTCTTGCCCCACCCTTGTCTCCTCCTCCCTCTGAGACATCCGCACCGCCCCTTCGACGATCTCCCCAGCCTTTTCTTTTTCAAGGCCTAAAACCTTTGCTAACTCTTCTGGGTCCACCTCGGCCACCTCCTTGATCGATCGGAAACCTTCGTTATAAAGGACGCGGCTTGCCACATCTCCGATGTGAGGAAGGGCCTTGAACTTCTCCAGAATTTCACTTGAGATCTTCTCCATTCTGGACTCGCTCTTAATATCGATCTTCCAACCAGTCAATTTAGAGGCCAATCGGACATTCTGGCCTTTCTTCCCGATTGCGAGGGAAAGTTGGTCGTCTGCCACGACCACTTCCATATGACGATTCTCCTCATCGATATAGACCCTAGAAATCTTTGCTGGGGCCAAAGCATTACACACGTACTTGGCCTGATCTTGAGACCAGGGAATGATGTCAATCCGTTCCCCTCGAAGTTCCTGGACGACGCTCTGAACTCGGGAGCCCTTCATGCCTACACAAGCTC
>Ga0209048_10006397_pt1 | contig 11028 bp, 7 predicted proteins | sample FrelakmetCRP12CR_FD_187146 | JGI IMG/M metagenome (GOLD analysis project Ga0209048, IMG submission 187146) | Freshwater lake sediment microbial communities from the University of Notre Dame, USA, for methane emissions studies - CRP12 CR (SPAdes)... | ecosystem: Environmental > Aquatic >... | reverse complement strand
TTGCGAGCATATCCCATCCTTGTTTTGATAAAGTGAACACTTCCGGCTGGGAGATTGAGCATATCTACCCTACCACCACGATCTGGCGAAAAATGAGCCGCTATCGCGAAATTGCGGTGGATGAATTGCCCTGGCTAAAATTTCCTGGCAATGTCGTCAACACGCTCTCCTACCATCGTCCATTATCCTGGTATTTTCGCACCTTTCGAGCCTCGGGCTTGCTTGTTGCAGCATTGGAGGAACCTGAGCCAACCGATGAACTTCTAGCAAATTCAAAGCAGGGGCCATGGATTGCTGAGATCCCACTCCATTGTGTGATTGAGGCGTGGAAGGTTGAGGGAGGTTGAAATAAGGAGCACAAATTGATGCGTTATATGCTCTTAATTTACGCCAGCGAGGCAGACTACTCGCATATGACAAGCGACGAACAGCCAGCAATTATGCAGGGCCATGGCACCTTTGCTCAAGAGGCGTTACAGCGCGGCATTCTGATGGGAGGTGCGCCCCTGCAGCCAACGAGTACAGCCAGGACTGTTCAAGTGCGCAAAGGTAAAATTTTGGTTACCGATGGTCCATTTGCAGAAACGAAGGAACAGCTTGCCGGTACTTATATTCTCGACTGTAAAAATATGGATTAAGCTATAGAACTGGCTATAAAGATACCCGATGCGCTGTATGGTTCTATTGAAATCCGGCCTGTTTTGGAGATGTAACCGCTACAAACTCCCAGTTGATGCGTAGATAGCATCATGAATTCATTGATTCCGGCATATTGCTCCATCAGTTCATCAGACAAGAAGAGACGCATCGGTTCCCCTTGTCATCCTGAGCGTCAGCGAAGGATCCCGCGCCGGGCAGCGAGATTCTTCGCTTCGCTCAGAATGACAAGGGGGGACGCTCAGGATGGCAAGCGGGTACTCTCCATTCTAGCCACATGCTGGCTAACCCTTGCGGGGTTTTTGAATGCATGCGTGGAAGTCAGTGGCAATAAATTGCGCCCCTACGATTTCGAATCGAGAGTCACCCAGAATGACATATATTCGTTTTCAAACAAATCTGGCTACTACCGAAGAAAATGTTATAATGAGTTCTGAACACTCGTTCTTACTTATGAAAGAGCATATGCAACCGTTCGTCCAATTGGAGTATTTTCACCATGCCGATACGTCAACTCGAGCCTGATGTCGCCGCCAAGATAGCCGCGGGAGAAGTGGTTGAGCGACCTGCATCCGTTGTCAAAGAACTGATCGAGAATAGCATTGATGCTGGAGCTACACAGATTCGTGTTGATTTGATGAGCGGTGGGCTGCAGCTTATTCGTGTGACGGACAATGGCACAGGCATTCCGGGCGATGAGTTGCAACTGGCGCTTTCAAGGCATGCTACGAGCAAAGTAGCCAGGATAGATGACCTGGAACACATTCGTTCGCTCGGCTTTCGCGGCGAAGCTCTTGCAAGCATCGCAGCGGTGGCTGAAGTCACCATGCTCAGTCATCATCGCGGCGCATCACAGGGGGCGCAGGTGAGCGCAACCAATGGGTTGATTTCAGACGTAACTACAGCCGCTTCTCCTGATGGCACTACTGTCACAGTGCGCAATCTTTTCAGCGCGGTTCCGGCCAGGTTAAAGTTCTTGAAGAGCCGCCATACAGAGGTGAGTCATAGTCATCATTTGCTTGAACAATATGCGCTTGCTTATCCTGAAATTCGCTTCAGCGTATTCAATGAGGGGCGGCAGATTTTCTCCACTCCCGGAGATGGCCAGCTTCCAAGTGTGCTGCTTAAAATTTACGGGTTGCAGATTACAGAGCAAATGGTGCCAATAAGCAGCCTCGACGGTAGGGATGACGATGCCGAACGCCCGGTGGTGAGTGGATTTACCAGCCTGTCTACGTGTTACAAGAGCACGCGGCAACACATGTCGTTTTTTGTGAATCGCCGCTGGGTACTCAGTCGCATGCTCAGCTATGCCGTTGAAGAGGCTTATCACTCACTTTTAATGGCTGGCAGGCACCCTCTAGCTGTCGTAAATATTAGTGTTGATCCTACACAGATTGATGTGAATGTCCACCCGGCAAAGACCGAAATTCGTTTTCTCAAAGAGCGGCGCGTTTACGCCGCGGTTCAAAGGGCCGTACGCCAGGCAATACTGCAAGAGGCTCACATGCCTGGATGGGGAAATGATACAGGAATTAGCAAGCAAGGCGCGATGAATCGTGCCCCAACACCAGATGAGAGATTACCACCCGACTCCATTGAGCTAGATTTAGACCTGGAGGAGGAAAATGTAGCGGCGCAATTCATTGCGCCCTCAAACGGCGAAGAAGCGCCTGTATATCCTCGAGATAACCCCTGGATTACTGTTACTGAAGAGGAAACTGGCACAAAACCACCACTGCTTTCCAGATTATGGCAAAGCCATGTGCGCGGACACGATGATCAGACAAATGATACTGTGATCAGGGTATCCGCGAACGGGATACCAGCGGACTGGACACCCGCAAGGGGCACAGTCTCTGGGGGAGACGGCATGCTCCCTACATTTCAGGATAATGTCTCTCAAGATAGAGATTTAGAGGTCTTACCCATTACATCGAACATTCCAAATGAATCAACACTGCCCGCAAAGATTAGCCGTCTTCCACGATTGCGTGTTGTGGGTCAACTATCGCAAAGCTATATTGTCACTGAAGGTCCAGATGGGATGTATTTAATCGACCAGCATGCCGCACACGAGCGCATACTGCTGGAGAAGATGGTTGCAGCATTACAGACACGCGCACCCCTCTCACAACTGCTTCTCACGCCGATAATGCTCGTACTGGCTCCCACAGAGTTGGAGGCAATCGAAGACCGGCTGCAACAGTTAGAGCAGATTGGCTTTATCCTGGAAATACTTGAAGATAACTCGCTCCAGGTACGTGCTGTTCCCAACGTACTCGTCAAAGAGATGAATGCGCGCTCACTGCACGATTTGCTGATCGAGTTGACTGTGACAGAACAGCCCGGCCACTCTGAAACTTGGGAAGAGCATGCATTGGCAAATGTAGCATGCAAGGCAGCTATCAAAGCCAACTATTTCCTCACAGTCAGTGAAATGCGCGAGATGATCGAACAGTTGGAACGAACCAACGCGCCGTTTAGCTGCTGTCATGGTCGCCCGACAATGGTCCATTTCAGCCTGTCTGCTCTGGAACGCGAGTTTGGGAGACGCTAGTGCACGTATTTGCCGATGTACTCACCTCCGCTAACGCCTGGAATAGCGAACAGCCCTTACTCACATATACCGTTCCACCCGATATGCAGAATGAACTACAAATCGGACAACTGATCGCCGTCCCCTATGGAGAACGCCTCGTCGAGGGTATCGTGTGGAATATCTGGGAGGATGATGGAACCAAACAACAGGAGGCCGAGCAACAGAATACCGGGCGGGGGCAAGCCCCGCCCCTACATTACATGAATCACGAGGCCCAATCGGAATATAGTAGGGACGACCCTCGCGGTCACCCTGATGTCATTCGTCCCATTTCCACCATTCTCGATCCCGAACCAGCCCTACTGGCGCACCAGCGAGCGCTGGCGGAATGGATGGCCGTCTATTATGTTACACCGCTCGCGCAGGTCGCAGTCAAAATGCTACCCCCGGGCCTGATGCAACGCTCAAAAGTTGTGCTGCACCTGATAAACGATGAAGACCTGGCAGCTCACACAACACAGGATCAACAAGCATTCACGCGTCTCCACGCGCTGATAGGCTTGCTGCTAGCAGATGGAGAACTCGACGTCGAACGTCTTAAAGAAATGCTCGGACCAAAACAGGCAAAAGAAGTACTACAAGAGGCTTTATCAAGCGGCTTGATCGAGCGTGAGGCAACGTTACATGCCCCCACTACTCGCGCGCGTCATAAGAGGGTCGTACGGCTTCTTCTACAAGGAGAGGCGCTGGAGGCATGGCGCAAGCAAACCTACGCACAATTGGAACAAAGCTTGCCAGCTCCAGGTAGTTTGCCTATAGCTCCTGATAACGTGAGAAAACGCCCGCAAAAAAATGTGCCTGACCCATGGGCTATTCCAGGTTCATCGGATGTCTTCTCGCTCACACCCCAAAATCGTCAGGGCCTTTTAGCACAACGTCGATTAGCTGCCATCGACCTGCTAAGCCATGAAACGAACGAAGCCAACACCAGTTCCTATTGGACGCCAGGCACGCTCTGCAAGGCCAGTGGTTTATCACCCGCACAGTTGAAGAAACTCGTGTATGAAAACATCATCGCAATAGAAGAGATTGAAGTACAGCGCAATCCCCTGCTTGGTCGAGTTATCCCAGCTACAACGCCGCTTGAATTGACTCCAGATCAGCAAGCCGCTCTGGACGAAATAGTGGGGCAGCAAGGGCAAACCTCGCCCCAACATCACACGAATTACGAAACCTCGCAGTATAGTAGGGGCGCACCCTTGCGGTCGCCCTGGGAACGGGGTGGGCTGCCTGAGGGACGGGATGGGTCGCCCTGGGGGGAGAACAGATCATCAATGCACAGATCGCACCAGAACGGAGCATCAAATACCCCCCATATCGCCCCTATCCTCCTGCATGGTGTAACAGGCAGTGGGAAAACAGAAGTTTATCTACAGGCATTGGCAGCGATCATCGCGGAGGGTAAACGCGGGATTGTGCTTGTACCTGAAATTGCTCTTACGGCGCAGGCTATTTTACGGTTTGTAGGCCGCTTTCCAGATCGAGTAGCCATTATTCACAGTGAGCTTACAGATGGGGAGCGCTACGACGAATGGAGGCGTATTCGTTCAGGCAAAGTTGATGTAGTGATTGGGTCGCGTTCCGCGCTCTTCTCCCCTCTTCCCGATCTTGGCATTATTATACTTGATGAAGAGCATGAGCCAGCGTATAAACAAAACCAGCCTAAGCCCACCTACCACGCACGGGATGCAGCCATCTTCCTGGGTCAATTACTGCGTATTCCGGTTGTGCTTGGTAGCGCTACACCATCTGTAGAGACATTCTTTCATGCTGAACGCGGTGATTATCATTTGATCGAGTTGCATCATCGCATAGGAGCTGACCTCCCACCTGTCGAGGTCATCGATCTGCGAAATGAACTTCATGCGGGCAACACCAGCATTTTCAGTCGTCGCTTACAAAGTGAGCTTGAGCAGGTTTTACACAAAGGTCAGCAAGCTATCCTCTACTTGAACCGGCGCGGTGCGGCAAGCTGTATTCTATGTCGCGAATGCGGATTTGTAGCGATGTGCGATCATTGCGATATGCCTCTGACCTATCATTCAACCGAGCGAATTCTGCTTTGCCACTATTGCAACGGGCAAAACAGGATTCTGCACGTGTGCCCACAGTGTAATAGTCCGAGCATTCGATACTTCGGCCTCGGGACAGAGAAAGTTGAAGATACCATTGCGCGCCATTTTCCTACAGCGCGTTTGCTGCGCTGGGACCGCGATACAGCCAAACACCGGCGAACACATGAGCAACTACTCGACCGCTTCGCCAATCGCGAGGCTGATATACTGGTTGGTACGCAAATGATCGCCAAGGGACTGGACTTGCCAGGGGTAACACTGGTGGGCGTCATTTCAGCAGACATCGCTCTGACATTACCTGATTTCTCTGCTTCTGAACGAGCGTTTACACTGCTTACCCAGGTTGCAGGTCGCGCAGGGCGTGGTGAAGAGGCCGGAAAGGTAATCATCCAGACCTTCAACCCGCAGCATTTTTGTATTGAAGCGGCTTCACAGCACGATTACCACGAATTTTATGCCGCGGAGATTGAGGCCCGACAACGCTATGGCTATCCCCCATTTCGCCAGTTCGTCAAGTTTACCTACAGTCATGAAAATCGTCGACGCGCTCAGAACGAGGCGCTGCTGCTACGTGAAACGTTAGATAAATGGATTGATCGGCTTGGTTTGCCGCAGACCGATATCGTTGGACCCGCCCCTGCTGTAATGGAGCGTATACGCGGAAAGTATCGCTGGCAAATGATTGCACGCGGGCCGGATTTACACCCACTGCTCAGAGTAATCGATACCCCTGGATGGGAAGTTGACATTGATCCTGTTAGCACGATGTAGGCAGAGCTATAGATCACAAGGCATTCTTGGGATATAATTTGCAGTGTACCAGCAAGAAGACGCTGGTCAGTAATGTATTTATAATGAGAAAAGAGTAACACTGTGGCATTTCAACTTCCAGACCCATCGACACCATTTGGAGAAAGAGTCGCTCGCCGACTACGTGAAGACCGCTTAATCTGGTTTACAACTGTTGACGCAAAAGGCACACCACAACCAACTCCTGTATGGTTTCTATGGGATGAAACACATTCAACAATCCTGATTTATAGCCGGGCAGATGCCAAACGCCTTGAGCATTTGCAACACAACCCCAGAATAGCCCTCAATTTTGATGGGAATGGTACCGGAGGTGATATTATCGTCATCACTGGCGAAGCGTTTGTTAGCACCGATGATCCACCCGCTGATCGCTTACCAGTCTACGTAGACAAATATCGCGAATTCATCGCCAGGCGCTATGATACGCCAGAAAAATTTGCTGAGGTCTATCCAGTCACTCTGCGTATTCGTCCCACCGCAATCCGAGGTCATTGAAAATAAGCAGCCAGTACGTTAGAGGAGAAATCTCACATGGGTACAGTTGTAGTTCTCGGTAGCACCATAACCGATCTTGTTGCACGAGCGCCGCACCTGCCAATTCCTGGTGAAGCGGTGATTGGTGACGATTTCTCCACTTTTCTCGGAGGGAAAGGATTTAATCAGGCTGTTGCTGCGTCACGATTAGACGCACGTGTCTTTTTAATTGGACGTGTCGGTACTGATACATTTGGAGATGCCTTTTCTTCCGAGCTTTCCAATGAAGGCATCGACCATGCACATCTGACACGCGATCCCAATAACGGCACGGGTACTGCTTGCGTCATGATCGGAACAGACACTGGTCAGAATGCAATCATCGTTCTACCGCGCGCTAACCTGACACTGACCGCGGCAATGGTTGAGAAAGCTCTTCATTCGCTCCTATCGCATTCAACAATCCAGGCGAAGGGAAGCATATTTATGGCCCAATGTGAAATGCGTATGGCCACTATTGCAGCAGGTTTAAGATATGCGCATGGAGAGGGCATGACCACGATCTTCAATGCAGCTCCTGTTCCCCGCGAGCTGATCCCTGATGATCTATTACTTTGTGTAGATATACTCGTCGTGAACGAAAGCGAGGCAGGGAGACTGGCAGAAACAACAGTCGATTCGCCCCAAGGCGCGAGACGAGCTGCAACAAAACTGCTTGCGAAAGGTGTAAAGCACACTATCATCACGCTGGGTGAGCAAGGTTGTGTCTGGAGTACGAACGAACACGGTAAGGGGTCAATCTCCCATCGATGGATTCGCACTATTCCGGTAACTCAGGTAGATGCGACGGCGGCAGGAGACGCGTTCTGTGGAGGTTTAGCCGCGAAACTTGCAGAAGGGTCGGTTATGTCCGAGGCGTTGCATTGGGCAAGCGCTGCTGGCGCTGTGGCAGTGAGACGCCTGGGGGCATTGCCTTCACTGCCGACTACAGAAGACGTGAAGGCTCTCTTGCAGGAAGTGGGAGGTGAATAGGAACAATCTACTCCCCTCAATCAAGGCCTGATTCTTGCCATCAAACACTGTTACCAACGCCAGTAGAGCTGGTTTTCACGTATGCCAGTTCAGAATGTCTGCTGCAAGTAAATTGAGCCTAGATTGCTTCTGAGTGTGATTGTTCCACGAGGAGCGTTCCCAACATCACCATGGGCTTCACTGTTCATGTAGTTCAAGCGTGTTACCATCACACCTGGAACATTTGTGGTGATACTTCCGATATCTGTCCGCGCGTCAACGTGAAAGGCTGTATGTAACGGCAACATAACATGGACGGAACCTGTATTGGTCATAAATTGATAGGCCCCTTGCGGATCAATAGCCCCTTCGAAGGAGACCGAGCCGGCGTTGGTCTGCACTATCGAGCTGCCACCCAACGTGCTTTGTCGCACGGTAATTGAACCAGCATTCGTATGTAGTAACATTTGACCGGTTATGGTTGTGACATCGATACTTCCCGCTTTGGTCGCGAGGTCTAAATCCGTGTACCAGGGGGCCGTGATATTCAGGATTATCTCGGTAACTGACAAACCTGATCCTGACCGTTCTACTGTAATCGTAACGCTATTGTCATCGTTGTTCTGCTCATAATGAATATGGGCTGGAGCCGCAGTTTCTCCAATGAGGATCCAGTTTCGTTGTGTAGCCTGAACGCTCACCTCATTCCCCTGGCTTTCTCCTTTTACATGAATGCTGCCAAAATCATTGTTGACAAGAATCCGTGGATGCTCGCGCATTGTGAAGCGGCGTATCTCACTATTGTCCATTGACATCTTGTACTCCTTTCTATCCAGCATATTCATCGCCTGAATTATGCTGTAACTATGCTAAACACCAGATAGATGTGTCCCATCCGAAAGATACAATTCTGATGTCACATACTAATCACAGAAATGCTTCCTCAAAACACATTCATGACACATTTCAGGGCCTCTCAAACGTTGCTTTTTACCCGGATCTGGCTCGCAAGCGAGCCTTTTCGTGAGAGTATGGAAGGTTTGTACTCGGGCGCGTACAAACCTTCCATACTCTCACATGAGCGCGCAGCAGGCGCGGAAAAACGGTCATACATGGACTATCGACAAGCCCTGAGAGCCTGGCTGGCTCATTGGCAATAGTTGTCCGAAGATGATATTCTAGAAATCTAACATTGAATGCGAACTTGCAAACATAAAGAACACAATCATGCCAGATCAATCATCTCTATTCGGATCAGACACCTCTGTAGTTGCTAAAAAGAATCTATCGACTGGTGAGCCACTCGCAGCACGTATGCGGCCCCACACGCTGGATGAAATTCTAGGGCAAGAACACCTTTTAGCCCCTGGACGAGTGTTACGACGCAGCATTGAAGAGGATCGTATTCCCTCGATGATCTTATGGGGTCCTCCTGGCAGCGGTAAAACGACCCTGGCTGAGGTAATCGCTCGTCTGACCCACGCGCACTTCGTGACACTCAGCGCAGTGTCGGCGGGTGTGGCTGATCTGCGAAAAGTCGTGGAGGATGCTAAGAAGCTGAAACAGTTCTCCGGGCAACGCACTATCCTGTTTATCGATGAGATACATCGCTTCAACAAAGCGCAACAAGATGCTGTCCTGCCTCATGTCGAGCGCGGCGTAGTCACACTGATTGGAGCAACGACCGAAAATCCGAGCTTTGAGGTGAACTCGGCTCTTCTATCTCGTTCGCGCACTTTCGTCTTAAAAGGCCTGAATGAAGAACAAATAGTAATCATCCTCCGTCGTGCTCTGGAAAATAAAGAGCGCGGTTTAGGTAAATTAAATATAACGATTGATGAAGAAGCGCTACAACAAATTGCCATTTTTGCAAATGGAGATGCCCGAACTGCTCTGAATGTACTGGAACTGGCCGCACAGGCAGGTGGAGATGCATCAAAAGAACATGCTCCTATACATATCACGCTTTCTACGGTTGAGGATGTCATGCAACACCGTGCGTTGCTTTACGACAAAGGTGGCGACCAGCACTATGATACCATCTCCGCCCTGCATAAGGCGCTGCGTGGCTCTGACCCTGATGCAGGATTGTACTGGCTAGCCCGTATGCTTGAAGCAGGCGAGGACCCGCTGTATATCGTGCGACGCCTGATTCGCTTTGCTTCCGAAGATGTCGGTATGGCTGACCCTCAAGCGCTCATGGTGTGCGTCGCAGCGCAACAGGCAGTACATTTTGTGGGATTACCAGAAGCAAACCTCGCACTCGCGCAAGCAGTCCTACACCTGGCAACTGCGCCTAAAAGCAATGCATTGTACGAGGCATACAGCCGCGTGCAGGAAGATGTGCAGCAGACCCGCAATGACCCGGTCCCTCTCTGGATTCGCAATGCCCCCACTCAGTTAATGAAGGACCTCGATTATGGCAAAGATTACAAATACGCACATGATTACTATAAAGATATGCAAATCGAGGACCCCGATAGACCACCAGCCACGCGGCTTCAGGAGTATTTACCCGAGAGTCTAAAGGGACGCCGTTATTATGAGCCTGGACACCAGGGTAAAGAAGCCAGCATCAAGAAGTGGTTGGAGGAGCGGCGAGAAAATACGAATCCTACATAGACACATATACATCAACAGAATTTCTACCCATTCACCCCCAGACGTTTATATGTTTCCCGCGCGCTCTTGAGTAGAACATGACCCCGCTCCATATCGCCATCGTTATCACGAGCTAGATAATACAGTCCATATGCCTCATCGGTACGCGCACACTCTACAACATCGTCAATTGCGCGAAGGCTTGCAAGCGAACGCTCGAAACATGGCTGCGCTTCATCAAATCTACCCTGTGCCTGCCAGATACGACCCTGCAAACGCTCGCCGATTGCCGGCAACTGGCGATATTGACGTTCGAGTGCGAGTTGCATTGCTTGCTCGAGATACACTTGAGCTTCCTCTGCCTTGCCAGCATATAAAAATGACTTAGCTGCTTGCACAAGCAAGTAAGGATAGACCATGGAGATTTCGCCTTCAATCTTTGCTAACTGCAAAGCATCTAGAATAGCTGAGATGGCCTGATCCCAATTGTTTTGCCAACCAGCACACACACTACGGCTCCATAACACTCTGGCTTGTAAATCCGCATCATGCAGCATACTCCCAATGGCATATGCTTTATCACCCATCTGTTGCGCGTCATCCCATCGCCCCTCCTGTATAGCCAGAAATGCCAGAACAAGATTCGCCCAACCCTGAGCGCCCACCACGCCGTGTAATTGCGCGTTCTTGAGAGCCGCATGCGCCGCTTCCTGCCCCTGAGGGATTTGACCAAGCAGCATATAAGCCCAGGCCGCGGAATAATTCATCATCGGTTCCCAATCAGGTTTATTTGAG
>Ga0209048_10006396_pt1 | contig 11029 bp, 11 predicted proteins | sample FrelakmetCRP12CR_FD_187146 | JGI IMG/M metagenome (GOLD analysis project Ga0209048, IMG submission 187146) | Freshwater lake sediment microbial communities from the University of Notre Dame, USA, for methane emissions studies - CRP12 CR (SPAdes)... | ecosystem: Environmental > Aquatic >... | reverse complement strand
CGGCAGTACACGCACGCCGCGCCGCTTGAGTTCCTGCATGTTTTTGATGGCGATATCCAGCTCGCGGCGCAACCCCATGCTCTCGGCGATCTGTGTTGTGAGGCCCCACTTGGCCGCCTCATTGAGGGTCGTGTAGGTGATGCCGAGCGTGGGCGCCACGAATACCCAGTCCTTCGCCGCCTCCAGCGCCGCACAGGCTTCATCGTCGACCAAGGTAGCGTGGTAGATGACCTCAACTCCGTGCTTCAGACAGGTCTTGACCGAGTCCGCGCTGCGCGCGTGCGCTGCTACACGCTTTTCGTGCATGCGCCCCACTTCACATACGGCATCGATCTCGGACTCGGTCATGACGGTGTGGTGGGCCCGGCAATGCGGGATGAACTCGTCGCCAGAAGGATTGATCTTGAGCGTATCGACACCTTCGCGCACCATTTCGCGGGCGGTCTTGCGAAACTCGTCGGCGCCGTCGCAGATGATCGCGAAAGTCTCGCGGTGCATGTGCCGAAGGCGCACGTCACCCAATCCAGCCGTGGTGGCCAACTCGGGACTGGCTGCCCGTGTGCGGGGGCCCGGGATGTCGCCGGCATCGATGGCGTTGCGGATGACCACATCCAGGCGCGCTTTCGCGGAGGCCGCGCTGTTGCATGCGGTGAAGCCTTGATCGAGAAGCTTCTTCGCGTTCTTCGCGGTCCGTAGCGTGTGCTCTTCGGGTGGGACAAAACCCAATCCCTCCAGATCCGGCGTATCGAGGAAAGTAAGGTGAGAATGCGATTCGATCAGACCCGGCATCAGCGTAGCGCCACCGCCATCGACTAGTTCAGCACCGTCTGCCGCAATCTTGGCGCTGCTGGGTCCCACCGCTTTGATCCGGTTGCCCTCCACCAGTACCTGCCCGGCGAACGGCGGCGCGCCCGTGCAGTCGAGCACGTTGACGTTCTTGAAAAGTACCTTAGCCATGAATTACCTCCTCTCTAGCAGCAAAGAGGTTGACTCCGGTCTTCGCGTCAAAGAACTGGAGCTTCCTCTGATTGAATGTAAAGGAAACCGTGCTATTCACCTCAACGGCCATGCGTGCAGGCACTGTAGCCTTCAGCGCATGGTCGTCTACCCTCAGGGTGACGACTTTTTCCACCCCATGATTCTCTACCGCATAGACCTGGCCTTCAAGCCCGTCCTGCCCGAGGAGCACATCCTCGGACCGCACGCCTACTGTGATGCGGTCGATGTTGGATGGAAACCGCACTGCAACATCGCCTTCCAACGCAATCTCCAGCTTGCCTGGAACCACTGCGAGGCGGCCCGCTGCGACGGCGGCCGGCAGTAAATTCATCGCAGGAGACCCTACGAAGGTCGCTACGAATGTGTCGCGCGGCTGGTTGTAGATCTGATTCGGCGTGCCGACTTGCACGACGCGACCCTGATTGAGAACGCCGATCTTGTCGCCCATGCTCATGGCTTCGACCTGGTCGTGGGTCACATAGAGGAAGGTCGCGCCGAGCTTCATCTGCAGGTCCTTCAATTCGGCCCGCAGCAGCTCGCGTAGCTTGGCATCCAGATTGGACAAGGGTTCGTCCATCAGGAACACGCGCGGCTCGCGCACGATGGCGCGACCGATGGACACCCGCTGCATTTCGCCGCCAGAAAGACGGTCGGTCTTGCGCTCCAGCAGATGCTCGATACGTAGCGTCTTCGCGGCTTTGGCGATACGGCCGGCGATTTCATCCGGGGTGAAACGCCGATGCTTCGACTTGAGTGGAAACTCCAGATTCTCGCGTACCGTGTAGTGCGGATACAACGAGTAATACTGGAACACGAGTGCGACGTCGCGCTCGGCCGCGCTCCAACTCCCAACGTCGTTCCCACCGATGTGGATGGAGCCCGTGTCGGCGGCATCCAGTCCGGCGATCAAGCGCAGGGTCGTAGTCTTCCCCGCGCCGGTAGGTCCCAGCAGAACGAAGAACTCGCCATCTTCGATGTCGAGGCTCAGATCGTTCAGCGCAACGTTGCGGCGGAACTTCTTGGTGATGTGCTCCAGCTGAACGTGAGCCATCTCAGAGCCTGATCCCCATCGATTCGCCCGTGCGCGTGCTGAAGAAGTGGGTCTGCTTTTCGTCCAACCGCGCCCATACCGCATCCCCTGCTTTCTCGACGTATCCGCTCGCAGTGCGTGCACGCAGCAATTGCTTACCGACTTTGAGATCGACAATATCGTAGGGCCCCAACGGCTCGATGATATGCGCCTCGACCGGGATGTAACCCTCAGACGGCTGACGCGCCACCAACACCCCTTCCGGGCGCACTCCGATGGCGAGCTCGTTCTCGGCGTGGCGTTGGTCAACGACCTTGTGGAACAACTCCGTGGGGAACCAGAGGCTCGCGTCGTTTTCTCCGAGAACCAGTTCCGTGTGGCCGTCCGCCGGACGCACCGCTCCCTCCACGACATTCATGATGGGGCTGCCGATGAACTGCGCCACGAACAGATTGGCAGGATGCTGATACACATCGGTGGGCGTGCCGACCTGCTGCAGCACGCCCTCGTTCATGATGGCGATCCGGTCGGCCATGGACATGGCTTCGACCTGATCGTGCGTCACGTACACGGTGGTAGCTTCATTCTGCAGATGGATGTGCTTCAACTCCGCCCGCATCTCCTCCCGCAGCTTTGCATCCAGTGCGCCGATTGGTTCATCCATCAGCAGGGCCTTGGGGCGACGGACCAGCGCCCGTCCGATCGCGACACGCTGCATGTCACCGCCGGACAGTGCCGAGGGCCGTTTGCCCAAAAGCGACTCGATGCGCAAGGCTTTGGCGGCCTCACGCACTCGCGCATCGATCACCGCCGCACTCTCACGGGTAGCACGCAGAGGAAACGCGATGTTCTCGTATGCAGTCAGATGCGGATACAACGCGAACAGTTGAAATACGAACGCAATGTCGCGATCCGCCGCCTGCAGGTTCTGGACCGGTTTCCCGTCGATCAGAATTTCGCCGCGGTCGATGTTTTCGAGGCCGGCAATGGCGCGCAGTGTCGTGGTCTTGCCGCAACCAGACGGGCCCAGCAGGACCACAAATTCGCGATGCTTGATACTGAGGTTCAACTTCCGAATGATATAGTTGGACCCAAAGTACTTCTCGACGTTGTTGAGTTCTATATCGGCCATTTGCCGTTCACTCGCCCTCGTCCAGCGGTTTGATCTTGGAAAAAACCGAGAATCCGATGAGCCCCGCCAGGGTGATCGTGACGCCGTAGCGATGCAGGAATGCAACCCACGGCTGGCACAGTGCGATGATGCCGAGCACCATCAACCACATGGAGCCAGGCTCCAGATACTTCGCGCTGATTTGCCTAAAAGTCATGGACGGGAATCGTGGTTCGTGGTTCGTGATTCGTGGCTCGTGATTAGTCACGCCTTTCTGTCTCGCTTCTCTGTCACGCTTGTTCCGTCACGCCTCAAACATTCACTTCCTGATCGCCCCGAACGTCACCCCCCGCAACAGATGTTTGCGCAGCAGGAACGTGAAGATTGCAACCGGTAACAAGAACAGCACCGTTCCCGCGGCGATAGTGGTCCAGTCGGTTATGCCGGAACCCATTTGCGAGGGAATGTACGGCGGGGCTGTCTGCGCGCGTCGGTTCGTCATCATCAGCGCAAAGGCGTACTCGTTCCAGGCAGTGATGAAGCAGAACACCGCGGTCGCGGCGATGCCCGTGGCAGCTTGTGGAAGGACAATCTTGAAGAAAGCCTCCATGCGCGTGTACCCGTCCACCAATGCTGCCTCCTCGTACTCCACCGGGATTTCGTCGATGAAGCCCTTCATGAGCCACACCGAAAACGATAGATTGAATGCCGTGTACAGGATGATCAGGCCGACGTGTGTATCGACCAGGCCCACCGCGCGATACATCAGGAACATGGGGATCGCGACGACCACCGGCGGGAGCATCCGGGTGCTGAGTATGAAAAACAGCCAATCCTGCTCTCCCGGCATGCGGAACCTCGAGAATCCGTACGCTGTGAGAGTCCCCATCGAGACCGCAAAGATCGTACTGCTTATCGCGATGATTAAACTGTTGAGGAACCGACTCGGATAACCCGACAGCTCGAGGTTACCGTCGGCGTCTTTGATGATCCGCTCCCCTGCGTCATAGACGCGCTTCTCATACCACGGCGCTTTCTTGTATACCTCGGGGTCGACCTCGCCTTGGAGTTGCACGCGCTTGGTGAAGAGCTTGACGAATGCGGTGACCTCTGGCTCGAATACGAGCGTGGGAGGCACTGTAGTGGCGAGGCTGCGCGGCTTGAACGCAGTGGTGGTTATCCAGTAAATCGGGACCAAGTAAATCAGGGTGGTGACCACCACGACGGTGATTGCCAGTCGGTTGAGCGTCCTGTGTGTCGCCGATTGAACCGCGGCCATCTCAGCGTTCCTTGACCCGGTTCAAGTACTTCACGTAGATGTTGGTGATAGCCAGCACCATGATCAACACCATGTAGGCAAGCGCACAGGATTCGCCTGTCTGCCATTCTTGAAAAGCAAGTCGATAGAGCTTGATGGCAATGAGCTCGGTGGTCTCCTGACTGCTCATGATGAACGCCAGGTCGAACGTCTTGAACGCCTCCATCGTCCTGAAGATGATGGCGATCAACAGCAGGGGCGTCACCAACGGCAGGGTGATGCGCGTAAAGGTATACCAGCGTGTCGCACGATCGATAGCCGCCGCCTCGTACAGGTGTTTCGGAATCGCCGACAGCCCTGCCAGGCACAGAAGCATGACGAACGGGGACCACATCCAGATGTCCGTGATAGCGATGGCATACAACGCCACGGAGGCATTGGACAGCCAGGCAAAGTCCTCCAAGTGCAGCGCGTAGTTGATGATCCCCCAGGACGGGCTGTATAACAGATCCCAGAACAGTCCGACCACCGCCATGGACATCATCATCGGCAGCAACAGCAGCGTGGTAATAAAACCCTTGAACGGGATGTGTCGGTTTAGCAGCAGCGCCACCCCGAATCCCACCAGTACCTGCCCGCCGACCGACACCAATACGTACTTCGCGGTGACCGCGAAGTTGTTCCAGACATGCTCATCGTTGAGCAGATCACGATAATTCTGCAGTCCGACGAAATTTGCCGGCGCGCTCGAAGACGCTCGAAAATCCGTGAAGGAATACCCGAGCGAATAGATGAGCGGAAATATGTTGAACACGATCAGAAACACAATCGTCGGAATGATGAACAGATTGCGTATGCTGACGTCGCTGAGGCCCCGCCTCGCCGCTGGCGAACCGGGATCGAGTTTGCTAAGCACTTGCGCGCTTCTCCTCGGGCCAAACTGCTCCAGCGGGGTGCCGAAGGACCCGCTCTCCGAATCAAGCCGGAGCAGCGGCGATGCAACGTTCTTCGGTGCCCCGACGGGCGATGACTCGTATTATTTGTGGCCGTGCCGACGTTCGGCAGCTCCGGGGGAGACTGTGCTCTCCCGGAGCGCTCGGTTATCGGCTCAGTAACGCTTCCACTTCTTGAACGTGGCTTCCCAATCGTCCGCCAATCCGTTCATGGCTTCTTCAGCAGTGCCCTTGTCACCGACGATGAACGGATGCAGCCGCTTGTTCATTTGCTCCAGCAACTCCGCATACTCCGGTGTGGCCCAGAAGTCCTTCACCATGTTCATGCTGACGAAGAAAGCTTCGTTGTACGGCGTGGCCTTGCGGAACCTGTCGGACGCAAGTACCTTTGCGTCGCAGGTATAGCCGCCCAGATCCGCCCATTTTTGCTGTACGTCGGTGCGGATGAACCACTCCAGAAACTTCATCGACGCTTCGCGCTTCTTCGAGTAGCTCACGACCGATATCCCTTGCCCGCCCAACGCGGCGAAGCGTTTTCCGGTGGGGCCGGCCGGGTTGGCGAAGAAGGCTGTGCCCTTGGCGTTCTTGTTCATGGACGGATTGGCCAACGCCGGGAAGAACGCGAAGAAGTTCATGCTCATCGCGGCCAGATTTTCGGTGATAGCCTGGTTATCCTCCAGGAAGAACACCTTGCCCCAGCCGGGTGGCGTGAACTTGTACAACTCCTTGTAGAACTTCAGTGCTTCGATATTCTGCTTGGAGTTGATGATGCCGCGCACCTTGTAGGTCGAGTAATCGCCAAGTTCACCGCCAAAACTGAAGATCGTCTGCTCGACACCCATGGCAAGTGCGTCGTAGGTGTTGTCGGTATACAAAGCAATGCCGTAGCGCTTCTCGTTGGGCCGGTAGAAGAACTCAGCGATATCGCGAACCTGCTTGTAATCCTTGGGTACACCCAGGTCATAGCCGTACTTTTTCTTGAATGCGGCTTTTTCTTTCGGGTCATCGAACCAGTCCTTACGATAGGCCCAGCCGTTGGCGTCACCCTCCAGCGGAATCGCCCAGTACTTCTTACTCCCAGGAGGATACTCGGCGTAACCCGCTACGGTGGCGGCAGCCATCGTATTGGCGACGTTGTTCTTTTTGAAGAACTCGGTGAGATCTACATAGTGGCCACCGGTGGACCCGGCACCCAGCCACTGAGAATCACCCACCACCATGTCATAGGCATCGCCCTTGGCCGCAAATTCGCGGAACGTCTTAGTCTGGAAATCCGGCCATGGCACCGTCTCCACCTTGACCTTTACACCGGTCTGCTTCTCGTAATCCTTGACCAGTTCCTGCAGATAGTTCGCTGGATCCCATTCAGCCCACAGAATGGTGAGCTGCTCGGCTGCCAGAGCTACGCTGCTCCCCAGGGCGAGCGTCATGCCTGCCAGCATTCCCAACCATTTGCTTCTGTTCATTCGCTCCTCCTAACATTGGTGGTTATCGCCTCCGGCGTGCCGCCCCGTCCGGTTCGGATCTTGTGGGCTGGCTGCCGACTGCTTCTTGTTATCTTTTTCTTCGAATGCTTTCCTCGCTATGTAGTCCGCGCGGCACGGCGGCGGCGCGCCGTCTTTGCGTTGCCGTTGGGCGCGGGTCGCCGGACCGGCGGTGCCAATTCCTCTTCTGCACTTCGGATCAGCGCCTGACAGGTCCACAGCGCCACTTTCTCGGCAGCCGCGCGGTCCAGACCCCAGATATCCTTCAGCACGACAAACGCCTCGGTACCGAACACCAGGCTCAGTGCCTGCGTGAGACGCTGCGCGCGCGCTTTGCCCAACCTGCGCCGCATCGGATCGATCGCGGACGCAAGCAGATTGATGCGATGGCCTCGCACCATCCTTTCTCCGGGCGCCGACGATCCGGCATGTTGCTGCGCCCACTGATCCAGCGACAACCTCAAAGCCGCTCGCAATGGCGCCTCGTACTCGTCCATACGCGGATACGCGAAGGCTACCAGATCACGTACCCGTTGCTCCGCGTCCGGCAAGTCGGAGTCCCATTTGAGTATCGGACCGAGCGCCTCGCCCACCGCAGCCTGAATCAGCGCACTTTGTGTCGGGAAGTACCGGTATGCGGTCGCGCGAGAAACCCGCGCTGCCTCTGCGACATCCGTGATCGAAGGAACTTGCCCGGCCTGCATCAGCCGCATTGCAGCATCGAGCATGGTCTTGCGCATGCGCGCACGGGGACCGCGCTCTTCCACAGCGCCGCTCGCTTGTGCGGGCCGCGTTCCTTGACCTGAGACTAGCATCTCACTACGATACCATCGTCTCAGGAAAAAACAATCGCCCTGCGCAGTTCGCACGCGACATTTCAACGGCCTGTCGCGATTGTGCTGGAGATCGGCCCTTCTGCGGCAGCTTGCATACGCGTCACCGCAACCCGGTGCTGCATTTGGGACCAAGGAGGAGTCCGGATTGATACGTCGGCCCGGTACTGATCTTGTGCAGCGCGCGATCACTGACAACGCTTCTCGCACCAAGGCGTCGCCGAGTTTTTTTTGCGCGATGCAACGCTTCCTTCTCGATAAATCGGGAGTCCAGTGAAGCGCGTTTATGTAGCTGGCACAGCCGATACCAAGGGCCAGGAATTGCTGTACGTCAAATCCCTGATCCAGGCGGAGCGTGTGAACGTGGCGTTGGTCGATGTCGGCACCGGCGCACCCACTGTTCCAGTCGATATCCCGGCGTCGACGGTGGCCAATTTTCATCCCAATGGAGCGCAGTCTGTTTTAGGGACCGACGATCGCGGCGTGGCTGTCGAGGCCATGGGCGAGGCCTTTGGCCGATACATCGCAGCGCGGACCGATATCGCGGGAATCATCGGACTAGGTGGGGGAGGCGGGACATCCATTGTCACCAATGGCATGCGCGCGCTGCCTGTGGGTATGCCCAAAGTGATGGTTTCCACGCTCGCGGCCGGTGACGTTAGACAATTCGTCGGCGCAAGCGATATTGCGATGATGTATTCGGTCACCGACGTATCGGGACTCAACCGAATCAGCCGCGTGGTACTTGGCAACGCAGCGCACGCTATCGCAGGAATGGCACGCGGAGTCATCCCCACGGTCGCGGCAAAACCTGCGATTGGGCTCACCATGTTCGGCGTCACTACCGCATGCGTCACCCAGGTCACCGCCAAACTGCAGGAAGACTATGACTGCCTGGTGTTTCACGCCACGGGCACAGGCGGGCAGTCGATGGAAAAACTCATCGACAGCGGTATGTTGGTTGGAGTGATCGACGTCACCACCACGGAGGTATGCGACCACCTAGTCGGCGGGGTGCTATCGGCAGGACCAGATCGTCTTGGCGCAATCGCTCGCACCCGCATACCTTACGTGGGTTCATGCGGTGCGCTGGATATGGTGAATTTCTGGGCGATGGACACCGTGCCCGCGCAATTCCGCGATCGCAATCTGTATCGTCACAATCCACAGGTCACGCTGATGCGGACCAGCCCAGAGGAATGTCGCCAGATCGGCGAGTGGATTGCCGCGAAGCTCAACGCCTGCGACGGTCCTGTTCGGTTTCTCATTCCCGAGCGCGGGGTGTCGGCGATCGACGCGCCCGGTGAATCCTTCCACGACCCGGATGCGGACAAGGCGCTGTTCGATGCGCTGTCGGACAACCTAAGGCAGACGAACGATCGCCGGCTGATCCGCCTGCCACTGCATATCAACGACGCGTCATTCTCCAACGCGCTGGTACAGAACTTCCTCGACATCGCAGCTTAATTGCCAAGGATTTCACGGATGCCACGACTGGAAAGAAAAGAAATACTCCAACGGTTTCGCGACATGGTTGCCCGCCGCGTTCCTATCGTGGGAGGAGGTGCCGGCACAGGCTTGTCGGCCAAATGCGAGGAAGCAGGCGGCATCGATCTGATCATCATCTACAACTCGGGGCGCTATCGCATGGCGGGCCGTGGCTCAGCGGCGGGATTGCTCGCTTACGGCAACGCCAATGAGATCGTAAAGGAGATGGCGCGCGAGGTCCTGCCGGTGGTCAAGACAACCCCGGTTCTCGCGGGTGTGAATGGAACCGACCCGTTCGTGCTGATGCCTCAGTTCCTGGCCGAACTCAAGGGTATGGGATTCTCGGGTGTGCAGAATTTCCCGACCATCGGGCTGTTCGATGGAGTCATGCGCGCCAGTTTCGAGGAGACGGGCATGGGCTACGGTCTCGAGGTGGACATGATCGCGCAAGCCCATGCACTGGACCTCCTGACCACTCCCTATGTGTTCGATCCGGACGAAGCCAGAGCAATGACCAATGCCGGAGCGGACATCGTCGTCGCGCATATGGGAGTAACGGTCGGTGGCAGCATTGGGGCGTCCAGCGCAAAGAGTCTGGATACCTGCGTTCAGCTGATCGATGAAATCGCCAGTGCCGCGCTAGAGGTTCGCAAGGATGTGATCGTCCTGTGCCATGGCGGCCCGATTGCCATGCCGGAGGATGCCGAGTACGTGCTGAAGCACGCGCGCATCTGCCACGGCTTTTATGGTGCGAGCAGCATGGAGCGCTTGCCGACAGAAACCGCTCTCACCGATCAGACCCGTCGCTTCAAGCGAATCACCTTCTGAGGAGACACGGTATGGCAAAGGTATACAGAAGTGCAGTGATCGATGCACCGGCCGACGTGGTATGGACTTACGTGCGGGATTTCAACGCACTGCCCAAATGGCATCCGGCGATCGCCACCAGCGAGATCGAAGGGGGATTGCCGAGCGATCGAGTTGGATGCGTGCGCAGATTCACGCGACGCAGCGACGGTGGCCTGCTGCGAGAGCGATTGCTGGCGTTGTCGGACGCGGACCGGACTTTCACCTACAACATTCTGATTTCCCCGATGCCGGTCGCCAACTATGTGGCCACGATGCGCTTCACCCCCATTACGGCGGGAAACAAAACCTTCGCGGAGTGGTGGGCCGAGTTCGACGTGACCTCGGGACCGGAGCAAGTCACTGTGACGGATATCGGCGATAACGTGTTCGTCGCGGGCTTCGCCAGTATCAACAGCAAACTCGCCAAACACTGACCGGGAGCTATTCACATGACCAAAGTATTCGTGAGCGCCGTAGTCGACGCGCCGATCGACCAGGTCTGGGGTAAGGTGCGCGACTTCAACGGTCTGCCGCAGTGGCATCCACGCTTCTCCCGCAGCCACATCGAAGACGGACTGCCAAGCGATTGCATCGGCTGTGTTCGCAACTTCGATATCGCGGGTGGTGGCGGGACCATCCGCGAACGACTGTTGACGCTGTCGGACCTGGACCACACCTTCACGTACTGCATTCTGACCTCTCCGCTTCCCGTGGAGGGTTACGTTGCGACGCTGAAGCTGTTCCCTGTCACGGTGGGCAACAAGACATTGGGTGTCTGGACGGCGGAATTTCGCGTCACCAACGGCAAGGAAGCCGACGTGGTTGAGGCAGTGGGGAACGGGACGTTCGGGAAGGCGTTCGAGGTATTAAACGAGTTCTTCGCAAGCCGGCGCTGACACAGGCTCGTAAACCTGGAACCACGGAGGACGCGGAGGACACGGAGGACTTCAAATTCGGAATGTCGAGAGGACTGAAAACTAGCTGCGGGAGCTGGCCATGCAAACGCGTCCGCCTCACCGAATGG
>Ga0209048_10006395_pt1 | contig 11029 bp, 10 predicted proteins | sample FrelakmetCRP12CR_FD_187146 | JGI IMG/M metagenome (GOLD analysis project Ga0209048, IMG submission 187146) | Freshwater lake sediment microbial communities from the University of Notre Dame, USA, for methane emissions studies - CRP12 CR (SPAdes)... | ecosystem: Environmental > Aquatic >... | reverse complement strand
CTCCTGGTCCGCTGGGAATACCACCCAGCCAATTTCCTCGGCTTCGTGCAGCTTGCGGCCCTGTGCATCCTGCTCAAGCAGTTTTGAGATAGGTTCTAGACTAAACTTAGTTTAGTCCGGCGCATCGCCATGAGCACCATCATCAACATTCATGAAGCCAAGACCCACCTCTCCCGCATCGTCGAGGACGTGGCCGCGGGCGCCGAGGTCGTTATCGCCAAGGCGGGCAGGCCCATCGCGCGGATCGTGCCGCTCGAGAACCACCCGCGAGCGAAGAAGCTCGGCCTGTTGAAAGGCAAGATCAAGGTGCCCGACGACTTCAACGCGCCACTCCCCGCCGACGTGCTCGATGAGTTCGAAGGGCACTGATCGTGCGGGTACTCATCGATACGCACTTACTGCTCTGGGCGCTCGCCGCACCTTCGCGACTCCCGTCACCGGCGAGGAAGATGATTGCGAGTGGCGAAGTTCACGTCAGTGCAGCCTCGATCTGGGAAATCGCCATCAATGCGGCTCTGGGCAAGCTGGAGGCCGATCCTGGCGAGGTGCTTGCGGCGCTCGAGCCCGCGGGTTTCATCAAACTGCCGGTGATGGGAGTTCACGCGGCCCGGGTCGCGACGCTCCCGCCGATTCACCGGGACCCGTTCGACCGCCTGCTGGTGGCACAGGCGCTGACCGAGCCGATGCGGCTGTTGACAAACGATGCTGTCCTGGCACCGTACGGCGACATCGTGACGGTGGTCTAGCGATACCCGCAGTCGACGGTCCTCACTTCGAGCGACCTGCCCGAATCCTCTCCATCAGCCTCAGGTCTAGCGAGCCGTAGCACACCAAGTGAGGGGCTTGCTGCCGATGCAACCTTGTCAGGGTTGTGAACATCCTTAGATTGGTTGTGGCAGGGGTTGGCGCTGCCAGGGACACCCACCGGAATGGATTTGGGTTTTCTCGTTCATTTTGATTCTCGACAGTTCAGTCGAAATCACGCCCCGTATGGATGGCGAGCAAGGGGTCGCGAGTACGAATCTCGCCGCTCCGACCAATAACTTCCCCGAAAACCGACTGTGTACACCTTTTTGTACACCCCTGTGGCTTCCCCAGGGGTGGACGCCCCGCATGACCCCCCGCGTCTTACCGTTCCTGACGCCGCGCCACGGGCCTTTGCTGCAAAGCTGACGCGTTCTCGGAGTCACTGTCAGTCCGCCTGCGTCGGAAACGGCACGTCCGCCGGGTCCAGGCCGTCGTCGCGTTCCACCCGCAGGGCGTTCAGGGCAGAGGCGACCATTTGGTACTGGCCGACGAGGAAAATCAGGTCGAGGATCTGATGCGTCGAGAAGTGCTCGGTGAGGCCCGCCCAGGTCGCATCGCCGAGCGAATGACGCTCGAGGAGTTCATCGGTCGCGCGAAGGGCCACGGCTTCGGCGGCCGTCCACCCGTCCACCTCGGGGCCGAGGGTGAGTCGCTCCAGGTCGGCATCGACCACGCCGGCCCGGCGCCCGACGATCACGTGCTGTCCCCACTCGTACGGCGAGCGGCAGCGCCAACCCACGCGCAGCACGATGAGTTCGCGCAGACGTGGCTCGAGCGTCGAAGACCGGAGCACATAACCCGCGAAGCCCAGCCAGCGGCTCATCAGCTCGGGATGGTTGGCGAACGTGCGGAAGACGTTCAGCGTGCGCGTCTCCGCCGGCATGCGCTCAAGGAGTTCGCGGGTCCGTGCGTCCGCGTCTTCGAGCGACACGGGTTCGATGCGGGGCTTCATCGGCTCGTCCTGCAGGGAACGTTCATACGCATAGGCGATAACGGTGAGGTGCCGGGACCGCCCCGGTCAATCCTATGAATCGATCCCGGGGACGTCGCAGGCCGAGTTGCACTATCGATGCCTGGGGCTTGCCAGAGCCACCAGCTCCGGTACCGAGGACACATCCGGGATAGCCAGAAAATCCTTGTCCTGATATTCCGGGTTCGGGTAGTGGTAGTAGCCTTGCCCGGTCGGCAACCCAAACATGCCCCGATCGACAAATTGCGCCTTGATGTAGTCCGCGTTACGGAGCATCTGCTGGTCGTTGTTCCGGGTTCCCCAGTACTGAAGAACATTGAGCGCCGTCTGCATGCCGACCATGTCGATCATTGCCAACGGACCCATGGAACAGCCGAAATTGACCTTGAGGTAGGTGCGGTCCACGTCCTCCGGCGTGGAGACGCCGTTGGTCACCAGGCTCTGTGCGGCATTCAGGAGCGCCACGAACCACGTGTTGAGCACGTAGCCGTTCTGCTCCTTGCGGACCGGGATCGGCAGCATGCCGATCTCGATCGCAAACTCGGTGATCTGGGTGAGCGTATCGTCCGCGGTGGTCGGATGGGCCATGATCTCGGCGAAATTCATCAGCCAGATCAAGTTGGCGAAATGCAGCGCACAGAACTTCTCCGGGCGTCCCGTGGCCGCTGCGAAGTCGCTGGGCAACAGCGTCGAGGAGTTGGTGGCGAGCAAGGTGTGTTTGCGCAGCAACGGCGCCATCTTCTGGTAGGCGGCGGTCTTGACCTCCGGAACCTCCGGTACCGATCCGATCACGAGGTCCGCCCCGCCGACCGCGGTCGCCAGATCGGTCGTATAGCTCAGCCGGGCGCGCGTCTCGGCGATCGCCTCCCCGCTGGCGCCGAGGTCGCGGCGGTAGATCCCCGCATACTGATCGTGGGCCGCACGACACCGCGAGAGTGCCTCCTCGCCTATGTCGTAGGCGACAACGGTCTTGCCGCGGAACGCGCTGTGCCAGGCGATCTGCCCGCCCAGCACGCCTGAACCCAGGGTCGTGAGGTGATTGATGCGCGACATGGTGGTCTCTCTCGGGTGGTCGGGTCGGGTGCGTGGCGCTGCCGATGCACCATTCATGCGGAGCCTACGCCGAGCTTCGGAATTCTGCGAACCCGATATATGAGGCTCATTCGGTGAGCTTGCCCGGGCGCGATCTTGCTATGTGGAGTCGGAGCGGGGATTGAGTCGCAGGGCGGAGCCCTCAAATCGCTGGTGTGCCTCTAAAGTGGAGCGCGGGTGAGAGCCAGGGAGTCGGCGAAGCAGCGTGCGCAGTACTGCGCAAGGCGATAGTCGGGTCCGGAGCTGACTTCGGGCGTAAGCTCACGTGGTGGTCCAGGACGGACGTACGGCACCAAGCAGTGGGCCGGGTCATTCGGGAACCATCGCACTGCAATCACATCAATCAAAAGGAAGTCATCATGGCTAAGTTCATGATCATTGGTTCGTACACAGCAGAAGGCGCGAAGGGACTGCTGAAGGATGGCGGCTCTCGACGCAAGGCCGTCGTCGACCAGGCGGTGAGCCACCTGGGCGGCAAGCTCGAGGCGTTCTACTTCGCCTTCGGCGAGAGCGATATCTTCGCAATCTTGGACGTACCCGACACGACGTCAGGCGCGGCTCTGAGCCTCGCCGTAAATGCCTCCGGCACGGTCAAGCTGCGCACCGTCATGCTGATGACGCCAGAAGAGGTCGACGCAGCCTGCAAGAAGACCGTGAGCTATCGGGCGCCGGGGCAATAGTCGGCCGTCGATCGCAAGCGCGGCCGGGCGCAGTCCGGCCGCCGCTTCGCAGAAGCGTCGGTGCTGCATCCTCCGAGAACAGCGCTTAGCCCGGATTCAGGTCATTCGGGGGCTGGAAATGTGCGCCCTCGATGCGTGTCTCGAGGTCATCGGCCCGTAGTCTTCCTCGCCTGACGCGTAGCAGCGCAGGCCCTCGTTCTCGACGATCTGCCGCGCCTGCTGCAGGCGCTCCGCGGGCAGCATGGCGGCGCTGAAGACCTCCCTCCGGCGCAGCCAGTCAAATTTCTCGACACCCAGATTGTGATAGGACAACAAGGTGATCGCGTCCAGGCCGGACTCGCGCACGAAGCGCGCCACGGCGCGCACGTTCTTCTCGTCGTCGGTGATGCCGGGCACCAGCGGCAGTCGAGGCCAGAGCCGTGGCCCGCGGTCGGCGCGCATCAGTGCCGCGAGCAACCGGAAGTTGTCATGGATATGCACGTTGTCCGCGCCGCAGTGCTCGCGGTGACGGGCGGGGTCCATAAGCTTGAGGTCGAACAGCACTAGGTCGAGCTCGCCGATCGCCTGCCAGAGCACCTGCGAGGAAAAGACGCGCCAGGCTTCGTCATCGGAGAGAAGTTCGTCGACGGGCCGCAGGCTCTTGAAACGGAACAAACCGCAGGTCTCCATCGCGACATGGATCGCGCCTTCCTGCAGCAGCGCCAGCAGCGACGCGACGTATTCCGGGAACAACGAAGCTTCGCCTCCCGAGAGCGTGACCCCGCCGCCGGACTGACGATACAGCGCGAATTCCTTGGCAAGCTCGGCCCGGACGTCCTCGGCCATGCGCGGCTCGCCGAAGCGGGTCATCGCGCCGGACGGGCAGCTCGCCACGCAACGGAAACAGTACGTGCAGGCCTCCGCTGACCACTGGCCCGGTGCCTTCATGGCACCGGTCGGGCAGGCCTTGACGCAGGTGCCACACTCGATGCACCGCCGGCGCTTGTGGCCGAGTTCCGCGTCCAGCGACCACGATTCCGGGTTCTGGCACCAGCTGCAGCGCAGCGGGCAGCCCTTGAAGAACACGACGCTGCGGATGCCTGGACCGTCGTGCACGCAGAAGTGCTGCACGGCGAAGACCTGGGGACTCGTCGACATGGCGGCGTTCATCGCCTAGCCGTGCATCGTGCGCGCGATGATCTCGTCCTGCACTTCGGGCTGCAGGTCCGCGAAATAGGCGCAGTAACCCGACACGCGCACCAGCAGGTTCGGGAATGCCGCCGGGTTCGCGCGCGCCTTCCTCAAGGTCGCGGCATCGAGCAGGGCGGGCTGGATCTGCATGCCCTCCTGGTCGACGAGGTAGGTGCGCAACAGCGCGGCGAGCTTGGCAGCGCCGGACTTGCCGCCGATGGTGTTCCGGTCGAAGGTGGCGTTCAGTACGTGGCTGTTGCACCAGCGCGAGCGATCGAGCGAAGCCGCCGAGCGCAGGAGCGCACTCGGGCCGGTGCGGTCCGCCCCGTCGACCGGCGAGGCGCCGTTGGAGAGGCGCGCTCCGGCCTTGCGCCCGTTCGGCAGCGCACCGGTGTAGCGCCCGAAAGCGGACCCGCAGGTCATGGAGTAGAACCCGGCGATCCAGCGGCCACCACGCGTGTTGCGGTGCGTGCTCACGGTATCGACCCAGGCGTCGGCCGCCACCTGCGTCCAGCGATCGACTTCCGCCTCGCCATTGCCGTAGCGCTTGAACTTCTGCTGCAGCTCAGTCTGCAGCGCCTCGTGGCCGGCGAAATCGGCCCGCAGGATGTCGACGAAGACCGCGAGCGGCAGGCGGCGCTCCTGGAACACCAGGCGATTGAGCGCGTAGAGCGAGTCGCCGACGTCGGCGAGGCCCACGGCCTGCACGCTGGTGAAGTCGTACTCGGCACCACCCCAGGTGACATCGCGGCCCTTGGCGAGACAGCCGTCGGTGATGAGCGAGTTGACGGGGGTAGTGCGGTGCGCGCGACCCGCTTCTTCCAGCCAGCCCATCACGCGGGCCATTTCGTCGACGCTGTGGCGCAGCTGGTCGCGAAAGGCCGCGACGACATCATCCATTGAGTTCAGTGCCTGTGCCGGCGGCGTCGCCATCCCGTACCGCTTGCCGGCAAGCGTGCGCCCCTCGTTGAGCGCGAGTTCGAGGCACAGCGGCAGGTTGTGCAGCGCCGCATCCGCCGAGTTGTAGGTGCGACCCTGGCTGGCGAGTTCGGTGCAGCCGATGATCGCGTAATCCCTCGCATGGGCCTCGCTGTAACCGGCGTTGCGCATCGCGCGAATGATCGAGCGGTCGCCGAAGAACGCCGGGCGTGCGCCGGTGCGCTGCAGCGTGGCCACGCACCGGTCGAGGAACCAGGCGGGCGTGTGCTCGTGGATGCGGACGTGGAGCGCCGGTTCGCGCGTGCCAAGGAGCGCGTAGGCGTCGAGAAAGATGCCGGAGACTTCGTTGGTCACATCCGCGCCGTCGGCGTCGACACCGCCGAGCGTGATGCCCTGCGCCACGTCGTGGCCGCTGAAGTAGTGGTCCATCCGCGTCGAATAGGCCGGCGCGGTCTCGCAGCACTTGAGCTGGAAGCTCGCGGTGACTGCAACGGCCTCCTCGCGGGTCAGCTCGCCCGCGGCGACATCCCGCTCGTAGAGCGCGAGCAAGGCCTGGTCGAGTCGCCCGAACGAAAGGCCCTGTTCGTAGTCTTCGAGGCACATCGCCATGTGCACGAGCCAGGCGGCCTGCAGGCCCTCGCGGAAGCCTCGCGCCGGGTAGTAAGGCACGTGGCGCAAGCCCGAGGCCGCGAGCGCAAGCTCGGCGCGGCGCGCGGCGGTGAGGCCCGGCGCGCGGGCGCAGCGGTCGGCCTCGTCGGCCAAGTTGGCCGCCATGGTCCGGATGCCGGCGGCAATGATTCGGATGGACTGGTAGAAGGCGCGTTGGTCGGCATCCAGCGGTACACCCTCAGGCGTGGTGTCGCGCGCCAGGCAGTCGGCGGCCAGTTGGTCGGCACTCACCAGGCCCTCGCGAATCACACGTGCGTAATTGCCCGCCTGATGCGCGACGCCGGCCTGTTCGGTGACCATATAGCGCTCGGCGTGCGCGATGTCCCACACGTGGCGGATGCGCGACGGCGATCCCAGCGCGCGATAAAGAACGCTGTCGCGCAGGGTCGAGGCGGCGATGCGCAGGAGCTTCTTCTTCTCCGCAGACGACAGGCGGATCGGCACGACGCGATCGTCCAGTCGGGCAATGTCTTCGAGGAGGTGCAGCGACGCGCCTTCGGGGTAGTAATTGGCGGCGACGCGCTTCGAGGTCATGTTGCCGAGGATGAGTTCGTCCTCATAGAGGCGGGGTGTGCGGTTCGCCATCACATAGGCGATGGCGCTCGCTCGTCGCACGCAGACGTGTGCGTTGCGAAGCCGCTTTCCGGCGGACGAACGCCGGAAGTCGAGCAGCAGCTCGGGACGCTCGAGACAGAGCGAGTATCCGGCGTCGTGCACCGCCTCGCGGATGCGATCGATGCGGGCCCAGGGGGAGACGAGGTCGACGACGGCGTTCATGGGCTACCTCGGTCCGTGGCGACCGGGCCCGGCCGGTCGAGGGGGCGCGACCCTGGGTGCGACTGGGGCCCACCGTCCGGCGCGGCCGCCGCCGGTCCAGACGTCGATGATCGCGTCGCTGAGGCTCATGACAGGTTCCCGGTCGCGGCGGGTGGCTGACGGGAGCATTCTTCGCCGGCCAGGGCCCGAGGAGCTTGACGATCCGTGCCTACATATTGACTTTGCATGCCAGACGGGACGAGATATACGCCCTGATCAAGGCGGGATGCAGGGGGTCTGATGGCCGGCGCTGTCCGCGTCACCGGTGCCTGGACGCAGTTGCTCGCCGAGTGGCTGGATCACGAGAACCTGCCGGCGCCGGACATCCGCGCGGCGCTGGCCCGCTGGGCCCCCGACGACCTTGTGCCCATCCCGGTCTGGCGCGCGCTGCTCGAGCGCGCAACGGCGTTGCGACCGTTGCTGGCTGCCCCTGGTCTAGCCATCGGCGCACGGGTGCAGCCGCGCCACGTGGGCGTGATGGGCTACGTGGTGCTCGCGAGCCGCAACCTCGGTGAAGCGCTGCGCGCTTACCAGCGCTACGAGCGTCTCTTCTACGGCGCGGACCTCGCCGAAGTCGGCACGGTCGGTACCGACACCGAGATTCGCTGGCGGCGTGATCATCTGGAGCTCGGCGTGGCGCTCGGCCTGCTCGCGGACTCCGTCGGCATGGCCGCGCTCATCACTTTTCTGCGCCGCCAGGTCGAGAATGCGCCCCCGCTGTCCCTGATCACGTTCAACAACCCGGCGCCGGCCAACCCGGCCGATCTCGCCATCTACGAAGCCTTCTTCGGTTGCCTCGTGCGTTTCGACGACACGCATACCCGGGTACGCTTTCCGAAGGGCTACCTCGCGATCCCGATGCTGCACAGCGACCCCGGACTGCGCGCGCTGCTGGACCGGCAGGCGCAGGCACTGCTGCTCGCGCTGCCGAATTCCGCCGCCTTCGACCGCGCACTGCAGCAAGTGATGCTCAAGCTGCTGCCCGAGGCGGCGGCAACGTTGCCGCGCGCCGCGCGCGAACTGCACGTGTCAGTGCGCACGCTGCAACGGCGGCTCGACGAGCGCGACATCACCTGGCAGGCGCTGCTCGATCGCACGCGTGAGCAACTGGCGCGGCAGTACCTGGCGGACAGGTCGCTGACCCTGGGCGACATCGCGCTGCTCCTGGGATTCTCCGAGCAGAGCGCATTCAACCGGGCGTTCCGCCGCTGGACCAATCAGACGCCGGCCCGCATGCGCAAGTCCGCGCATCCGAAGTCGTCCATGCCGTAGCTCCGGGTTCAGCCGGACCTGCAGTAAACCCTTAGGCGGGGTCGCCGCGTGGGTCCGCTAAGATGGGCGGACCGCGATGCGCGGCCCCGGCCGCGAGGAATGATCATGACGGAATCGGCACGCCAGGCGCTCATCGGGCTTCGCGACTTCAGCACGCTGCAGTGGTACGTGGTTCCGCTCCTCGCGCTGCTCTTCTACATCTACGTGGTGGAGATCCGCGAGGCGCGGCGAACCGGCAACTGGGATGCGGTGATCGCCGGCGTCACGCTCTTTGGCGCGGACTTCGTCAACGAATCGATCAACGGCTGGATCTTCGCAATCTCCGGCTACAGCGCGCTCTGGCTGGCACCGGGACCCACGGCGCTGCGCACCACGATCGGCTGGAACGTAGAGATCATGTTCATGTTCGCCATTGTCGGCATCATCTACTACAAGTCGGTCGACGAGGACCGGGCCGCGACGGTGTGCGGACTGCCGAACCGCTGGTTCTGGGCGCTGTTCTATTCCGCGGTCTCGGTGCTGGTGGAACTCGTGCTCAACAAGGGCGGTCTCCTCGTCTGGGACTACCGCTGGTGGAATCGCGGCGTCATCGAGGTGCTGCCGATCTTCGTGTTCGGCTACCTGTGGTTCTACCTGGCCGCAAAGTTCGCCATTGAACGGCAGACGCTCCGGGCCAAGGTGCTGGTGCCGGTGACGCTGTACGGCGTGGCGGCGGTGCTCAACTTCGTTGGGCTCTGTCTGCTCGGCTGGAGGTACTGAATCGGGCTGCAGGCGTCAGTCGCGCGGTCCTGATAGGCGTTCACCGTGAGCGCGCTCCTCACTGAAATGGCAATGAGCTGATGACCGGTGTTCCTCCCCGTAAGCGCAGCGCAGTGCCCGCCTCGCGCATGGGGCGGATGCTGCGTTTCGGGATGCTGGGAGGCGAACTCGCCCTGTCCGCAGCCATCGGCACCGCAAAGCAGCTGTCGGCGGGGCGGAAGCCGGACCTGGCAGCGGCGATCCTGACGGCGGGCAACGCCGAGCGGGTCGCTCGCCGTCTGGCCGCCATGCGGGGACCGGCCATGAAGCTGGGCCAGATCCTGTCGCTGCAGAGCGATGAGATTCTCCCGGAGTCACTGCGCAACGCGTTCGCGACGCTGAGCGCGCAGGGCTACGGGATGCCCGAGACGCAGCTCAGGCGGGTGCTCGGCCGGGAGTACGGCAAGGGCTGGCAGAGAAAATTCGCGCGCTTCGACTACGAACCGGTCGCGGCCGCCTCGATCGGCCAGGTCCATCGCGCAGCCAAGCATGGGGGCCATGAACTGGCGCTCAAGATCCAGTACCCAGGCGTGGCGCGCAGCGTGGACAGCGACATCGACAATCTGGCGGGCCTGCTGGGGCGGCTGGAGTTCGTGACAACGAAACTGGACATCCCGGCCCTGGCCGTGGAGGCGAAGCGGCAGCTCAAGGCCGAGACCGACTACGAGGCGGAGGCGCACTGGCTCGAGCGCTACCGGCGGCTGGTGACAGACATGCCAGGGGTCGTCGTGCCGCATGTAGACAGAAGCCTCACGACACGCCACATCCTGGCCATGGAGTGGATCGAGGGAGAGCCCCTGGAGCGGCTGGCGAGCGAGGTAGTGCCGCAGCCCCGCCGCAACGCCGTGGGACGCCAGCTTTTCGAGCTGCTGTTTCGTGAGCTCTTCGAGTTCCGCTTCATGCAGACCGATCCCAATCTCGCCAACTACCTGTACCTGCCGGCGACTCACCAGGTTGCGCTGCTCGACCTCGGGTCCGTGGGCGAGTACCGGCCCGCCTTCGTGGAGGCCTACCGGCGGGCGTGCCGCGGCGTGGTCGCCGGGAACCGGGGCCTCATCCGCGAGGCGGCTTTCGAGATCGGCTATGCGCACCCGGGCGACCCGGAGCCCGTGATCGCCAATTCGGTGGATGTCCTGCAGGTCGTCTGCGAACCGCTGGCGCATCGCGGTCCATACGATTTCGCGGCCTCCGGGCTCGTGCACCGCGCGGGTGGACTCGGCATCGAACGGATGCTGGGGCAGGGCATGCGCCTGCCGCCGCCCGAGACCCTGTTCCTGCACCGCAAGATGCTCGGCACGTTCCTGATCTGCAGTCGCCTGCGCGCGAGCGTCAATGTGCACGCGCTGGTCGAGCGGTATCTCTGACGACTGCCATTCGCGGACGCCGCGCCCCGGAAGGGCGGGGAGACGGAAGCAGCGAAAGGCACGCGCGGAACGGTGCACCGACGGGGCGCCTGAGGTCCGGCCATCCATTTGTCGGTCGTGGCAGATCCCGATTAGCCTTAAACTGTGGGTCTCAGGAATGTCTGCCCCGATCCCTGACGAGCGGGAGAACCTGTGGATGACCGTGCGGCAACGAAGCGGGTAGCGTTCTTCCTCGGCGCCTTGTCCTACCTCGTGGTTGCGGGTTGTGCCGGCGTGAAACACACGCAGCCACCGGAGCCGCCCCCGCCGGTGACGCAGACCGCGCCGCGGACGACTGCCAAGCCGCCCGCCGCTCCAGTCCCAGAGGCCGCGCCGGCCCCGGTCGCGACGCCGGAGCCTGCCGGGAAGCCGGCCCCACCTGCCCCGGCCAAGCCGGCGGGCCCGGAACCGAT
>Ga0209048_10006394_pt1 | contig 11029 bp, 8 predicted proteins | sample FrelakmetCRP12CR_FD_187146 | JGI IMG/M metagenome (GOLD analysis project Ga0209048, IMG submission 187146) | Freshwater lake sediment microbial communities from the University of Notre Dame, USA, for methane emissions studies - CRP12 CR (SPAdes)... | ecosystem: Environmental > Aquatic >... | reverse complement strand
GGGAGGTCCCCCGCCGGGCCGACGTGGTGGCCCTGGAGCGGCGCACCGGCACGGTGCACGAGGTCCTCGTCGACCTCGGCAGCTCCACCGTCGCCGCCTGGTCCACCGTCGAGGGGGTCGTCCCCGCGCTGCTGTTCGACGAGTCGGCCAAGGCCATCGGGGCGGTCAAGTCGGACCCGCGCTGGCTGGCGGCGATGGCGGCGCGGGGCGTGAGCGAGGTGACCAACGTCCAGATCGACCCCTGGCCGGCGGGCAACTTCGGCATCGCCGGCGAGGACGGGCGGCGGATCGCCCGGTGCGTCGCCTACCTGCGCGAGGGGCCGACCGACAACGGCTACGCCCACCCCGTCGAGGGCCTGGTGGCGGTCGTCGACCTCGCCACCAACGAGGTGATCGGGCTCACGGACACGGGGGCCGAGCCGGTCCCGGTCGGGCACGGGAGGTACGGGGTGGCCGACGTCGGGCCACTCCGCGCCGGGCTTCGCCCGCTGGAGATCACCCAGCCCGAGGGCCCCTCGTTCGAGCTCGACGGCAACGAGGTCCGGTGGCTCGGCTGGCGGCTCCGGTTCAGCGTGCACCCCATCGAAGGGCTCGTCCTCCACGCCGTCGCCTACGAGGACGGGGATCGCCTCCGGCCCGTCCTCGAGCGGGCGTCGATCGCCGAGATGGTCGTCCCCTACGGCGCCTACGGCGCCAACCACTGGTGGAAGAACGCGTTCGACGCGGGGGAATGGGGCCTCGGGCGCATGATCCAGTCCCTCACCCTCGGCTGCGACTGCCTGGGCGAGATCCGCTACGCCGACGCCGTCCTGCCCGACGAGCTGGGCGGGGCACGGGTCGTACGCAACGCCGTGTGCATGCACGAGGAGGACTACGGCATCCTCTGGAAGCACGTGGACCTGTGGTCCGGGACCGACGAGGTGCGCCGGAGCCGCCGGTTCGTGATCTCGTCGGTGTCGACGGTGGGCAACTACGAGTACGGGTTCTTCTGGTACTTCTACCTCGACGGGACGATCCAGCTCGAGGTCAAGCTGACCGGGATCGTCCAGACCGGCGCCTGCGACCCGTCGGCCACCGAGGCGCCGGACAACGGCGTGCTGGTGGCCCCCGGCCTGTGGGCCCCCAACCACCAGCACCTGTTCTGTGCCCGGCTCGACGTGTGCGTCGACGGACCCGCCAACGCCGTCGAGGAGGTCGACATCGTGGCTGCCGATCCGGGCCCGGGCAACGAGCGGGGCAACGGGATCGAGGCCCGCGCGACCTTGCTGGAGCGCGAGTCGCAGGCCCGGCGCCACGCCGACGTGACCAGCTCGCGGCGATGGCGGATCGTCAACCGGACCGCGCGCAACGGCCTGGGCCGGGCCCCCGCCTACGCGCTCATGCCCACGGCGCCGGTCACCCTCCTCGCCCACGCCGAGTCGAGCGTCGCCCGGCGGGCGGGCTTCGCGACCAGGACGCTGTGGGTCACCCCGTACGACCCGTCCGAGCGCCGGCCGGCCGGTGACTACCCCAACCAGCACGCCGGGGGCGCCGGCCTGCCGGCGTGGACGGCTGCGGACCGGCCGATCGTCGACCGGGAGCTCGTGCTGTGGCACACCTTCGGGATCAGCCACGTGCCGCGGCCCGAGGACTGGCCGGTGATGCCGGTCGAGTACGTCGGGTTCATGCTGCGCCCCATCGGGTTCTTCGACCGCAACCCCGCGCTCGACCTGCCGCCGTCGCACCCCGGCCACTGCGCCGGGGCCTGACCCGGGGCCGTGGCGGGAACCGCCGCCGGCCGACCCCTCAGCCCCCCGACGCAGCCGGGATGATCTGGTCGGCGAGATCGGTCATCGTCGTTGCGGGGCCCTGCCGCACGACCTCGCCCTTGCTCAGCACCACGGCGTGGTCGGCGAGCTCCAGCGCCCGGCCGATGTGCTGCTCGATCACGAGCAGGGCGGTGCCGGCGTCGCGCACCTCGTGCAGGGTCTGGAAGACGGCGTCGATGACGAGCGGGGCGAGCCCGAGGGAGAGCTCGTCGACCACGAGCAGCCGGGGCGGGTTGGCGAGGACCTTGGAGAGCGACAGGATGCGCTGCTCGCCGCCCGAGAGCGTGCCCGCCAGCTGCCGGCGACGGTTGGCGAGCTGGGGGAACGAGCCGTACACCCGGTCGACGGCGGCACCCATCCCCGACCGGCCCAGTGCCTCGCGGAACGTGAGCTCGAGGTTCTCCTCGACGGTCAGGGAGGCGAAGACCGAGCGACCCTCGGGTGCGTGGGCGATGCCGAGGCGCGCCAGCCGCCAGGCGGGGAGGCGGGTCACGTCCTCGCCGGCGAACAGGATGCGACCGCTGGTGGCCGGGATCAGCCCGGTGCTCACCCGGGCGACGGTCGACTTCCCGGCCCCGTTGTGGCCGAGCAGGGCCACGGCCGAGCCCTCGGGTATCCGCAACGACACCCCGAACAGCGCCCGGAACGGCCCGTAGGCGGCCGACACCCGGTCGAGCTCGAGCAGCGCCGGGACCTCGGTCACGAGGCGTCCCCCAGGTAGGCCTTGCGCACCGCCGGGTCGGTCATCACGGCGGCCGTGGGTCCCTCGGCGATCAGCTGGCCGAAGTCCAGGACGTAGAGGCGGTGGGCCAGGCGCTGGACCATCTCGAGGTCGTGCTCCACGAGCAGGATGGCCGTGCCCCGGTCGCCGCGCACCCGCTCGAGCACGCCCGCCAGCGCCCCCGTCTCGTGGCGGTCGAGGCCCGAGGACGGCTCGTCGAGCATCAACAGCTTCGGCTCGGTCATGAGGGCGCGGCCCAGCTCGACCAGGCGGCCCTGGCCGAGCGTGAGCGCCTCGGCCGGGGTGTCGGCCACCTCGCGGATGCCGAGCAGGTCGAGCACGGCATCCGTGCGGCGCTGCTCGTCCGCCGTCGGGCCGCCGCGGTTGAGCAGGTCTCTCCAGAGGCTCCCGCCCTGGTGGCGGGACCGCTCCGCGACGAGCAGGTGCTGGCGGGTGGTCATCTCCGCGAACAGCTCGAGACGCTGGAAGGTCCGGCCGATGCCCAGCCGGGCCCGGCGGTAGATCGGCAGGCCCCGCAGGCTCCGCCCGTCGAAGCGCACGGCGCCCGTGTCGGGACGGAGGAGGCCGAGGAGGCAGTTGAACAGCGTGGTCTTGCCGGCGCCGTTGGGTCCGACCAGGCCGACGGTCTCCTCGCGGTCCACGCCGAGGGAGATGTCCGACAGGGCCTTCACGCCGCCGAAGACCTTCGAGATCCCCTCCGCCTCGAGGAGGGCCACCTCACGCCTCCACGGCGGGGGATGGCGGCGCGGGGGTGGGCGAGGTCCAGGCCTGGGCGGCGGCCCCGTCGGTGTCCGCCTCGTCGCCCGAGGGCTCAAGCGCCGGCTCGGTGCCGCCGGACCTACCGCTCACCCGGTCCAGGAGGCGGGCGATGGCCGCCGTGCTCTTGCGCTTCTGGTACTCGAGGATGCCCTCGGGGTGCTGGGCGTAGTTGATCGTCCCGTACCCGAACAGGGCGTAGGTGAGGACCGTGAAGTGGCCGCCGAGGGCGCCCAGGATCTCAGGGATGAAGATGAAGCCGACGCCGGCGTTGGCCGCGCCCTCGACGGTGCGGGCGCCGGTGGTCAGGACCAGGACCATGAACACCAACGACAGCTGGACGTTGAAGCTGTCGGGGTTGGTGTCCCTGAACAGCGACGCCAGCATGGCGCCCCCGGTGCCGGCGATGGCCGCCGACAGGGCGAACACGACGATCTTGAGCCGTCTCGCGTTGATCCCGATCGTGGCCGATGCCGTCTCGCTGCCGCGCATGGCGGCCAGGTACTGCCCGGTCGTGCCCTTGCGGACCAGGATCACGACGAAGCCGCAGATCGCGAACACGCCGAGCGCGAGCAGGAAGAAGGACCGGTCGGCGGTGAAGTCGATGCCGAGGATGCGGGGCCGGGGCACGGACAGGCCGCTCTCGCCACCACCCACCGAGTCGAGTGGGAACACGACGTTGTCGGCCATCAGCCCGAAGGCCAGGGTGGCCAGGGCGAGGAACACCCCGCCGAGGCGCATGGCGGGGATGGCGATCAGCGTGCCGACCAGCGCGGCGAGGGCGGCGCCGATGAGCATGCCGAGCAGGAAGGGCGTGTTGTAGTGGACCGCGAGCTGACCCGCGGTGAACGCGCCCACCCCCGCGAAGGTCATCTGGCACAGCGAGACCTGCCCGCTCAGGCCGGTGAGCATCACGATCGACAGCATGATCGTGCCGTACACGACCGCCTGGGTGATCAGGAACAGCCAGTGGTTGGAGATCAGGAACAGACAGGCGAAGACGAACACGGCCACGAAGACCGGGAAGCCGAGCCGTGCGACCCGGTCGAGACGGGGGTCGCGGTCGGACGCGGCCAGGGCGGGTGGTGGGGGGTCGCAGGCGGCGAGGGGGTCGGTGGCCTCCCTGCGCCCCCGGAGCCCCGGCCAGAACAGGAGCAGGGCCACGAGGACGATGAACGGGAACGACGGCCGCAGGCCGATGGAGAGCCGGCTGTTGGTCGGCAGGTAGCCCACCAGGACCTCCTGGGCCACGCCGAGCAGGAGGCCGCCGAGCAGCGTCAGGGGCAGGTTGGTCAGCATGCCGAACGCCGCCGCGGCGATGGCCGACACCAGCAGTGTGGTGAAGTGGTCGGAGGTGAGGGTGCTGTAGAGGGGAGCCAGCAGCACCCCGGCCAGTCCGGCCATCACGCTCGACAGCATCCAGGCGATCGACCCGACCTGATCGGCGTTGATCCCCGCCAGCTGGGTCATGCGGGGGCTCTCCACGACCGCCCGCATCTTGAGCCCGACGGTCGTGAACTTGAACAGGGCGACCAGCAGGGCCACGACGACCACCGTGGCCACCATGATCGACACCTGGTTGCCGTCGAGCACGTAGTGACCCAGGTGGTAGTAGTGCGAGGTGCTCAGCGCGAGCTCGGGCGCGTTGGGCTTCGAGCCCGAGCCGAGCAGGAAGTCGACCACCGAGGGCAGGCCCACGAGCAGGCCGAGGGTGGTGATCAGCTTCACGACGGGCGGGGCGGTCCGGATGTGGCGGTAGAGCAGACGGTCGAGGGCCCAGCCCAGGGCGGCGCCGACGACGAGGATCGACACGAAGCCGGCGAGGGGGCGGTTCCAGTGGTGGGTGGAGACGAGCTTGTAGTAGACGGCGGCCGAGACGTAGGCCTGGGCGCCGAAGGCCAGGTTGAAGACGCCTGACGTCTTGTAGGTCAGGACCAGCCCGATGCCGACCAGGGCGAAGACGCACCCGTAGGGCAGCCCGGGGATGGCATAGGTCAGGAAGTGGCTCAATCACCCACGTCCGTGTACTTCTGACCCGGGATGGTGTCCGTGGTCGGCGAGTTCGGGGCGAAGCAGACGAACGGGCTGTCCGGGGTGTCGAACACGGGGACGAACTGCCCATGCTGGACCTGGACCACGGCGGTGCAGTCGGTTGGCCCCACCCCGTTGTGCTGCCTGGTCCAGTCGACGGCGGCGATCAGGCCGTGGCCGGTCCAGTTGGTGAGGGTGTTGAGCTTGGCCACCACGGCCGAGCGGGTCGGGTTCGGCCCGGCCATCTTGAGGCCGGTGGCGAGCAGGTCGGCGACCACCCAGCCGTAGAGGGCTTCCTCGCCGATGGCCGAGCCGGGGTTGACCTTGGCCATCTGGTCGAAGAACAGCTTCATCTGGGGAGCCTTGTCCTTGTCCTGGAGGGGGACCTCGGAGAGGCCGAAGAAGACGCCCTCCATCTTCGGGCCGTAGTTCTTGAGGGTGTCCTGGGAGTAGCCGTTGGGCCAGTACATGTGCACGTCGCTCATGTCGGCCTTCTTGAGGCCGGTGGCGATCAGGACGTTCCCGGTGGGGTCCATGCAGGTGGCCACGAACCCGACCTTGGCGTCCTTCATGCGCTGGATGTCGGCGGTGGCGTCCGACGCGCCGAAGGGCAGGCTGTTGTCCAGGACGGGGACGGCGATCCCGTAGCGCTTGAAGGCCGAAGCCTGCCCGGTGGCGCAGTCGGCGGACTGGGCCACGGTGTAGGCCACCAGCGCGGCGGAGCTCGCCCCGTTCTTCTTGGCCAGGAAGGAGAGGAAGGGCCCCGGGCTCTGGACGTTGTTGAACGAGCCGTTGTGGCCGAACAGCGACGGCCCGGAGTTCCACTCGGCGTTGTAGTTGGTGCCGAACGTCGGGACGTTCTTCTGGGCCAGGTACTTGCCGGCCGGGAACAGCGGGCTGGACGCGAACACCGCGAACACGTGGTCGTTCTCCACCAGGGCCTGGGCCTGGGAGGAGTTGCGGGCCGGGTTGGTGCCGTCGTCGAGGGTGGTGGTGACGACCAGCTGGCGCCCGTTGACGCCCCCCTTGGCGTTGACGTAGTCGAAGTACGCCCGGACGCCCTTCATGATGTCGGCGTAGGCGCCCCCGAGCGGCCCGGTGGCGGTGACCAGCCCGCCCACCTGCACCTCGGTGGGGGTGATGCCGTCGGTGTCCCCGGGGACGGTCGGCCCCGGCGCCGTGGCGGCCGTGGCCGCGGCGGCTGCAGCGGTGGTCGTGGGGGCTTTCGAGCTGCTCGAGGCGTTGCTGCACGCCGCCGCCAGGATCGCGAGCGCGAGGCCGAGGCCGAGGGCGCCCGCCCGCGGGCGGCGCCTCACCCGGCCCGGCGTGATACCGCCTGCGGACTCCTCGTCGACGCACCTCACGGCACCACCCCCCGGTCAACCGCCGTGGGCGTCATAGTACCCACGGCCGGCCGCCCCCGGGGAGGCGCCCTCCGCCCGCCGGTGGTCGATCCCCATCAGGCCTCGACCAGGTTGACGCCGTCCGGACCCGGCACCAGCGTCACGTCTGCGCCGGTCCACTCGGTGGCCTCGGCGTGGGCCAGCAGGGCCGGGTCCTGCATGCGGGCGTAGGCGCGGGTGCCGTCGGGCCGGTCGCAGACGGCGAGCCCCCAGTCCGGGCCGCCGTCGCGGGCGTGGACCACGGTGTAGGTCGCGACCGTGGCGGGGCCGCCGGCCACGTCGGTGATGACGCGGCGGGGCAGGGCGTCGAGGCGGGCCTGCACCGCCGCTCCCAGGGGTGGGCGCGGCGCCTGCGCCCCAGGATCGGTCGAGTACACCCCGAACACGTGCTTGGTCATGTGCATCCCCACCCCCGAGACGAGCCCGATCGAGCCGGGGTCGGTGCGGAGCACCCCGGTCATGGCCGCGATGGCGTGCATCACGTAGTTGCTGCCGGCCCCGCCGGCGAAGGGCAGCCCGCCGGTGACGGTGAGCGCCCGCCGGTCGTCGTCCCCGAGGCCCAGCGCGTCGCGGGCGAAGTTCAGCGAGCTCGCGAAGCAGCTGTAGAGGTCGAGGTGGGCGATGTCGTCGATCCCGATGCCGGCCCCCCGCAGGGCCTCGCCGGCGGCGGCGGCCATGGCCGGCGACGACCAGAGCGGCTCGTGCTCGGCCACGTACACGGGGTCGCTCGCGTCGCACCAGCCCCGGAGCCACACCCGGCGCTCGTCGGGAACGCCCAGGCGGTCGGCCGCAGCGGCCGATGCGACGATCACGGCGGCGGCCATGTCGACGTCCATCATCGACACCATCGTCTTCGTGTACGGGTAGGCCACCATGCGGTTCTGCGGCGTGGGAGCCAGGAGCTCAGCCGCCGTCCGCCGCTGGCGGAACCAGGCGTGGGGGTTGGTCGCGGCGGAATCGGTCATGGCGGCCATCATCCGACCGAGCTCGGCCCGGTACGCCTCCGGCGAGGTCCCCCGGCGGGCCCGGCGGGCGATGTCCCACAGCGGGAACGTCAGCCAGGCCTGGAAGACCTGGTGGGCGACCTCGGCCGGGTGGAACGGGGCCTCGTACGGGAACGGCCTCGGATCCGGGTCGCGGTGGCTCCACGCCGCCCGCTCACCGCGCTTGTTGAGCTGACGCAGGGTCTCGAGGGCCTCCGCGCCGGTGAGCACGGCCACGTCGAGCCGGCCCGCCAGGATGGCCTCGGCGGCCGACTGCACCAGCACCTGGGGGGTGGTGCCGCCGATGCCGGAGTAGTGGCGATCCCGGGGGTCGATGCCGAGCCGGCCGGCCAGGCGGCCGACGGGGTCGTCGTAGGGCCAGCTCTGGCAGTACACGACCTGGAGGCTGTCGGCCGCGGCGAGCACGGCCTGGCCCCGGCCGCTGTCGTCGGCCGCCGCCCGGCAGACGAGCTCCCACAGCGCCAGCGGCTCGGGGGCCGGGCCCTCGCCCGGGTGGACGGTGTGCTGGGCGACCCCGATGACGCACGGCGCGCGAGGGTCGACGGCCACGGCCCTAGCGGCCCTGCCAGACCGGCGGGCGCTTCTCGGCGAAGGCCCGCGGGCCCTCCTTGGCGTCCTCGCTCTGGAACACCGTGGACGCCATCTCGGACTCGATGCGGTAGCCCTCCTTCATGTCCACGGCGAGGGCTCGCAGCACGCTCTCCTTGGTGGCCTGCACCGCGAGCGGGGCGTTGGCGGTGATGCGCCGGGCCCACGTGCGGGCCCGCTCGGCGAGCTCGTCCTCGGGCACGATCTCGTTGAGCAGGCCGAGCTCGAGGGCCCGCTCGGCCGGGAAGGCCTCCGCCGTGAGGAGGAACTCCATGGCCGCCGGGAAGGCGAGCTGGCGGGGGAGCCGGACCGTGGTCCCCCCTCCGGCGAAGAGCCCCCGCCTCGGCTCCATCACCCCGAAGCGGGCGTTGGTCGTGGCGATGCGGATGTCGATCCCGCCGAGCATCTCCATGCCGCCGGCGACGCACGGGCCGTTGACCGCGGCGATGATGGGCTTGTACACGGGCAGGCTGCGGAGCACGGCGTCGGTGCCGTCGCGCAGCTCGCAGCCGTCGACCTCGTCGACCTCGCCGGCCGAGATCTGCCGCTGCAGGGCGGTGATCTGGGGGATGTAGGTCTTGAGGTCCGCTCCCGACATGAAGTTGCGCCCGACGCCCGTGACGATCGCCACCCAGGCCCGCGGGTCGTCGCGGAACGCCCGCCAGGCGCCGGCGAGATCCCGGAAGTGGTACATGTCGCACGCGTTGCGCGCCTCCGGGCGGTCGATCGTGATGGTGGCGATGTGCTCGTCGTCGAGCTCGTAGTGGATCGGCATCCGGGCTCACATGGGGTGGTCGCGGAGGTAGGTGTAGATCCCGTTGAAGCCCTTGTTGACATCCTCGGGCAGCGGGATCGACCCCCCGAGCGCCCGGGCGCCCCACTCGATCTTGGCGCTGCGCTCCACCAGGGCGGTGATGTGCAGCACCGTGGAGGGCTTGGGCCCGACGGCGACCATCCCGTGGTTGGCCAGAAGCGCCGCTCCGCGACCCTGGAGCGCCTCGACGGCGTTCTCGCCAACCTTCGGCGTGCCGCTCGCCGCGTACCTGGTGACCCGGACGTCGCCGCCCACGAAGATGGCGAACTCGTCGATGCACGCCGGTACGGGCTGGTGCGAGATGGCGAACATCGTGGCGTGGACGGGGTGGGAGTGGATCACCGAGCCGACGTCGTCGAAGGCCTTGTAGCACGCCAGGTGGAGGAGCTTCTCCGAGGACGGGGAGCGGCCCTGCTTGGCGGACACGACGCCTCCTTCCGGGTCGATGACGACCAGGTCGTCGAGCTGCATCTCCTCGTAGTCGACCGACGACGGGGTGATGACGATGTTGCCGTCGTCCATGCGGGCGGAGATGTTGCCCGCCGTCCCCTCGACGAGCCCTCTGCGGAGCATGTCCTTGGCTGCTGCCAGCACGGCCTCGGCCGCGTTCTCGACGTGCCTCACGACAGGACCTCCGGGTTGACGAGGTGGACGGGCCGCAGGCCCGTGAGGACCCGCTCGATGTCGTCGGCGACCATCGTGGCCTGGCGGGCCTCGGTGTCCCACGTGGCGCCGCCGATGTGCGGCGTGAGGACCACGTTCGGCATCGCCGAGAGCGGGTGGCCGGCCGGCAGGTGCTCCCCGACGAAGTGGTCCAGGCCGGCCCCGGCGAGATGCCCGGCGCGCAGCGACTCGACGAGCGCGTCGGTGTCGTGCAGCTGGGCCCGGGCGGTGTTGAGGAACATGGCCCCCTGCTTCATGCGCGCGAACTCAGCCGCCCCGATCATCCCCGTCGTCTCGGCGGTGACCGGCGCGTGCATCGAGACGACGTCGGCGCGCGTGAGCACCTCGTCGAGGCTCTGACGGGCCTCGGGGTTGTACGGGTCGTGGGCCAGGACCTCCATCCCCACCCCTTCGAGGCGCCATCTGAGGGCGCGCGCCACGGCTCCGAGGCCGACGAGGCCGGCGACCCGGCCGTTGAGCTCCCATGCCCGGAAGCGCTGGTAGGGGATCGTGCCGTCGCGGTACACCTCGCCGGCTCGCACGTCGGCGTCGGCGGGCACGACCCCGCGGGCCAGGGCGAAGAGGATGGCGACGGCCATCTCGGCGACGGCATCGGCGTTGCGGCCGGGCGTGTTGAGCACCGGGATGCCGGCCGCCGTGGCGGCGGGCACGTCGACGTTGGTGGGATCGCCGCGGGTCGAGGCGATGACGCGCAGCCCCTGCTCGAGGACCGGCCCCCTCACCGAGTCGCTCTCGACGACGAGGACGGTGGCACCCACCGCGGCGATCCGCTCGGCGAGCTGCTCGGCCCGGTAGATGCGCAACGGGGTCTGGTCGATCCACGGGTCGTAGGTCACCTCGGCGAGCGAGAAGAGCTTGTCCTTCCCGGCGCCCCGCAGCGGGGCGGTGACGAGCGCGCGAGGGCGGTCGGGGGCTGCCACGTCCCTCATCCTGACGTACCCTGACGCTGCTGTCATCCGCCGGTCACGCACCGGTCCGCTGCCGCGGGGAGGGTCGGTGGGGGAGACGACGCTGGGCATCGACATCGGGACCACCTCCGTGAAGGGGGTGGTCGCCGACGGCGACGGCAACGTGCTCGCCCGGGTCCGCATCCCGCACGCGCTGCGGGCACCCGCCGCCGACCGGCTCGAGCATGACGCCGGGCAGGCGTGGCGGCGGGGCCCCCGGCGGGCCTGGGCCGCGCTGGGCCCCCACGGGCC
>Ga0209048_10006393_pt1 | contig 11031 bp, 10 predicted proteins | sample FrelakmetCRP12CR_FD_187146 | JGI IMG/M metagenome (GOLD analysis project Ga0209048, IMG submission 187146) | Freshwater lake sediment microbial communities from the University of Notre Dame, USA, for methane emissions studies - CRP12 CR (SPAdes)... | ecosystem: Environmental > Aquatic >... | reverse complement strand
TTCGGTAGCGAGCGCATTCCCCGTAGCTTGCTGCGGGGTAAGCGAGCGAATGACGAACGATATTGTTCCTTAAGAATCGAAGATTCTCCGCAGCTTGCTTCGGAGAGCTTCAATTAAGAAAAGTAGGAAATAATGAAAATAAAAGAAGTCACAGTCTAAATCATTTAAAAAGTTGTTATTTACACACGGAGCTTAATGGTTACGCTTTTAGCGGGTCAAAACTAATATTAAAAAAGGGAGGATGAAGGTATGAACAAAGAAGATCTCATTAATGCGGTTGCAAAATCTACATGTACTAAGGCAGAAGCAGCGAAGGCGTTAGATGCCGTCCTTGGGGCAATTAAGAAGTCGCTGAAGAAAGGAGAAGCAGTGACTCTCGTCGGGTTTGGTACGTTCAAGGTTGCAAAAAGATCTGCCAGAACGGGAAGAAATCCCCAGACCGGTGCACCGCTCAAGATTGCGGCCAAGAAGGTCCCCAAATTTACAGCTGGTAAGGGATTAAAAGATGCAGTGAAGTAAACTAAAAATGCAAAAGGAATAATCTTCAAATAATAAGCTGTAAACTGTTGGGCAAGAAAGGGTGGAGCCGGTTTCCCACCCTTTCTTGTTTTGGCGAGTGATTACGTTATTTGTCTCAAACTTATCTTGATATAACAGGCTGCACCGAGATGAGTATCTTTCTTCCTGAACTGTTGGTTTTCTGATTCAGACAACCCGTACTACACTTCACTCGCTTATCGCCAAAAAAATGACATGCCACCCTAAAATCGATTCGGTTTTTATTTTAGGATTCTGACATACTTATGGAAATCGAATAGCGGCAACCACAAAGTTTTGTAAGGAACTTGTCTTGACAGACAGGGAGCTCTTTCCCTATACTTTACTCAGCCAGAAGCAACTTCTTATCAAATAAAATATAACCAGACGGGATTTTTTGTTTTGTGAGAATCTGAATTTTTACGAAGGGAGCAGTAGCTTATGAGTGGAGAACATCCCTATCAACCTGTAACTCAAGAGATCGCAGTCCAGCTGCAATCGATCGTTGGGGCGAAAAATATCATCTTCAATGACGTTGAACGCATGCAAGACTACTCACACGACGAGGTGGCTGATCCGGCATATGCTCACATGCCTGAGGTGGTAGTCAAGCCCCAGTCCGCCCAAGAAATTTCACAAATAATGAAACTGGCCAATAAATATCGTATCCCCGTTACTCCCCGGGGAGGAGGAACCGGCCTTTCCTGCGGTGCAGTTCCTGTTTTGGGCGGTATCCTTCTTTCTCTTGACAGGATGAACCGCATCCTGGAAATCGATAAAGAAAACATGATGGTTGTTGTAGAGCCGGGGGTTGTTACCCGTGAGATTAATATTGCCGTTCAGGAACATGGCCTTTTCTATGCGGGTTATCCCATGAGCTTTGAATCATGTTTTATTGGAGGGAATGTGGCTGAAAATGCCGGTGGTGGTCGTGCAATTAAATACGGGGTTACCGGGCATTACGTCCTTGGCCTGGAGGTAGTTTTGCCTTCAGGGGAGATTGTGGAGATGGGAGGTAAACGTCTTAAAGACGTTACAGGATATGACATCATACACCTTATGGTCGGTTCGGAAGGGACCTTGGGTATCTTTTCAAAAATCATCCTGAGGCTGCTCCCTCTACCCACCGCCACGGCTGTACTATTAATCCCATTTGAGAATGCTGCTGCCGCAGTTGCCGCTTTTCCCAAAGTAATTGCCCAGGTAGGAATCCTGCCTTCTTCCATTGAGTTTATGGACAGCCTTTCTGTGGAAACAGTGTACAAATTCCTGGGGGAAACACCACCAAGACCCGATATAGGGGCCATGCTGCTTGTTGAAGTGGATGGAACGAGCAGAGAAAAGGTTGACGGCGATTGTCAGAAAATCGGTGAGCAATTTCTTGAGTCTGGGGCTCTTGATGTTTATATTGGCAATACTCCGACCATTGAGAGGAAAATGTGGAACCCCCGCCTGAAACTTGCCGAGGCATTTAAGGCCATCTGCCCTGTGCAAAGCCTTGAGGATATAGTGGTTCCCACGGCAGGAATTCCTGATCTCATTAGAGAACTGGAGCGACTTTCTCAAAAATATGATGTTCTGATTCCGTGCTATGGCCACGCAGGTGATGGGAACCTTCACGCCACCCCGGTGATGAAGCCGGAAACCCCCCTGGATATCTGGAAAGAAAAACTCCCGTCGTTACTTACGGAACTTTATCAGGCAGTATTTCGTCTGGGAGGAACCATCAGCGGAGAACATGGAATAGGTTCCAAACGAGCATCCTATCTTCCCCTGGTGATGAGCCCCGAGCTTATTTCACTCGAAGAGAGGATAAAACAGGCTTTCGACCCTTTGAATATTCTCAATCCCGGGAAAATATTTCCTTTCAGACGGAATGAATATAAATAGGTGAAGACAGCATTTGTTTCTTCCTCCTCAACGAAAATGCAGTATTTCAATCCGTTATCCGTGATGTTATTCTCCCGGTGATTATGATATGGATAACGCGTTTTGGAGGAGCTGGCGTTGAAGAAACCATGTTTGATATATTGCGGAGCCGCTGAGAAACCAATATGCTCGACTCAAAGATAACAAAGAGGGCAAATATGCAGAAAACGATTGTGAACTTCTTTAAGTATGCGTCATTTTTTCTGATTGCTTTTTTGGTTGTTTTGTATGGACAATTCGCTTACGGGTTTACCGTCAAGCAGCCGAATACATCTTTCAGCGACCTTACGAAGGAACACACTCTTGTCATGGGCAATGCTGCGGCACAGAAAAAGGCTGTGGTTTTTACCGACCCTGATTGTCCATACTGTCTGAAACTTCACACAGAGCTTAAAAAAATTGTGGCACAGCGGAATGACGTTGCCTTTTATATAAAGCTCTTTCCTTTGGTAATGCACAAAGACGCTTACTGGAAATCAAAAAGCATCCTTTGTAGCTCTTCTTTGCAGATGCTTGAAGACAATTTTGAAAAAAAACCGATCCCTGCTCAGGACTGTAACAGTGATGCTGTCGACAAAACAATCGAGCTTGCAAAGTCTTTGGGTATCAATGCCGTTCCGACTGTCATTTTCCCCGACGGACGCAGACAGGTGGGATATGTTCCTTCGGATGCAATAATGGCATACTTTGATGGACAGCCGAGTGTCATGGCGCAGGCGCCAAAAACTGTTCCCGCTCCGGATCAAACGGACATCTCTCTTCCCCCTAACGCACAGGCACGGTACAACAGCAAAGCATATGCGATAGTCATCGGCATCGAGACTTACCGCCAAAAGCTGCCCAAGGCCGATTTTGCGGTAGCTGATGCAAAGACGGTAACGGAATATCTCACAAAAATCATGGGCTATCCCGAAGAGAATGTTGTAACGCTCACGAATGATCTTGCTGCCTTGGGAGACTTCGTAAAATATTTTGAAAAATGGCTACCGAACAATGTTGAAAAAGGCGGTACGGTGTTTGTTTATTATTCCGGGCACGGTGCGCCAAATCCCAAGACGGGTGACGCCTATCTTGTTCCGTATGACGGAGATCCCGCTTTTATCGGGGAAACCGGATATCCGCTGAGAAGGCTGTATGATTCACTTGGAAAACTCCCTGCGAAGGAAATAATCGTGGCACTTGATTCGTGTTTCTCCGGAGCTGGTGGACGGAGCGTGATTGCAAAGGGTGCCAGGCCGTTGGTTATGACCATGAGCAGCGACTCAATTCCGAAGAAAGTGGCTGTGCTAAGCGCCGCATCTGGAGACCAGATCAGTTCAACCTACGAGGAGAAGGGACATGGGCTGTTCACTTATTTTATGCTCAAAGGGATTAAGAATGAAGGTGTTGTTAAGCCGGATGGTTCAATTGCGCTCAGCGAATTGTTCAGTTACGTGAAACCGCAAGTCGAACGTATTGCCAGAAAACAATACAACAACGAACAGACGCCACAGTTGATTGGGGCGAAGAAAAATTAGGGAGCGTTTATGAGAAAGATTATTACGGTATGCATAATTTTGATTCTCCCTTTTGTCTCTCTTGCCGCCGAAAAACCCCTTTGGATCACGGCTGATGGTGCATCATATCAATCAGAGATGGACACACTAAAGGAGGTAAAAGATAGAGCCAAACGGGATGCCGAAAGCAAGGCGGTTGAAAGGGCAGTCGGTACATTCATTAAATCCCATACCCTGGTCTCCAACAGCCAGATTGCCGAAGACCTGATCTACGCCGCAGTCAGGGGAAAAATCACAAAGGAAGAAATCATCGCATCAGATTGGGATGCAAAAGATAGAAACCTGTACAGAATAAGCATCAAGGCCCTGATCGAACCCGTCTATCCTGAGAAGGGAGAAGGTCTCTCTGCAAAGCTGTCACTCTCAAAGACTGACCTAAAGGAAGGCGAGGAAGTTAAGATGTTCTATCAAGTAAGCGAAGACTCTTATGTCTATATGTTTTCCATTGCTTCAGACGGTTCAGTAACTCTCCTTCTCCCCAATTCAAATATGCCGGACAATTTTACCAGGGCGGGAAGGGCATACCAATTCCCTCCAACGGATAGCCCTATTCATCTCAAAGCCATGTTCCTGCCGAACCACAAAGAAGCCTCTGCTGAAGAAAAAATCAAGATCATCGCTACTCGGAGTAAGGAAGAGCTGCTTTCCATAGGTTTTAAAGAGGGGATTTTCCAGGTCTATGATGCAAAGTCAACGGGAATGATTGGCGACCTTGTCAGGAGGTTGAACCAGATCGAACTGACGGACTGGACGGAAGCGACAGCTTTTTATACTATTAAGAAACAATCACGCCGGCAATAGATCACCATGCAATAAAACAACATTTTTCCCAATAACGTTTACCTATCGTGACAAGATTGCAGTTAAAACTAGTAGGTGTACACAGTATTTGCTTTTTCCTGTAAGTGAGCATCCGGTAATTTTGGCGCGCATACATCCTTTCAATAGGTAATGATTGGTCAATCTTTCATTGACACACAAAGCTGTTCTTCTTATACTTCCTCCTCACAGAAGCAATGTATTATCAAACCCACCCTATTCGTGCACCGAGTCGCGAGGATGTCCCTGGAATCCTGAAGATCGCGATCGGGCCAGAGGATGCCTCATGCTGACGAAAAACATTATAATCGAGGAAGCGATGAAGCTTGGCTTCGAGGATGTGGGCTTTACGACGACGGAGCCCTTCGTCGCTCAAAGGGAATACCTTCAGAATCACCAGGACGAATATGGCTGGACAGAAAAAGTGGGGCTTGGCCTAGTGAAGGGAACGGATCCGAAGACATTCATGCCCGCGGCAAAATCCATCATTGTGCTACTGGAAGGCTACTTCCGAGAGGCATTCCCGTTGGCGCTTGAAAGCCACTTCGGCCGTTGCTACCTCGACGACGACCGGGTGACAAAAGATGGCCTGGCGCTTCGCATCAAGGCATTCCGAAGCTTTCTGCGAAATGACGGGATTGACTCCAAGGTGCCCTTCGATCTTCCCCACCGTTCGGCTGCGGCCCGCGCGGGCATGGGGACCATGGGCAAGAATGCCTTATTCTATTCTAGCCGGGTAACTCGCATGAGCTCCTGGGTGTTTCCGATTACCGTTGTGGTGGATCGCGAATTTGCGCCCGATGCTCCCGCAGGGGGCATCGGCTGCCCGGACTGGTGCAGGAACGTCTGCGTTGCCGCCTGTCCTACAAGGGCTATCAAAGGAAACGGGGCAATTGATCCTCGCCTGTGCGTTTCCTTCATGACCTATTACGGGAAGGAGATGACGCCGAGGGAGTTGCGGGAGCCCATGGGCCTTTACGTCTACGGGTGCGATCGCTGCCAGAATGTGTGCCCGCGCAATATTCCCTGGTCCTCCCGTCCACGGTCGGTGAATGCACGCGTGGAGGCGAAGGAGAAGGACTTCGACCTCCGGGCCCTTTTGCACATGGACGCCGACTACTTTAAAAACAGGATCTGGCCACATATGTTCTACATGTCACCCAACAACCTTTGGAAATGGAAGATGAACGTTGCACGCGCGATGGGAAACAGTCATGATGACTCTTACCTGCCCGAACTGATTCGTGCCTGGGATGAAAATGACGACGCGCGGACCAGGGGCATGATCGCCTGGGCAATAGGCCGGATCGGGGGAAGCCGGGCGAGGAACGCTCTAGAGCGTTTTCTTGTAGGTAGCGAGGGGGCCGTGCGGGAAGAGATCGAAGCGGCCCTGGACGACATGTAGGGAAATTATAGGTTCTGCATTAGCGAGACGATCTCAGCGGCCATGGATCTTCACTCGGCAGATTATAATAGTGCTGAAGAGTTGTAAGTGACAAAAACGCTCTGCTTCTTGCTGAAGTCAAGCATCTGGTGATTTTGGCAGGTATACATCCTTTCAAACGGAAATGATGATCATTGGCACCGCACCCCGTATTTTGTGGCCAATATTCAATTGACGCACAAGACAGTTTTTCTTATACTCCCTCGATAAAAAAGGAAGTTGTTATCAATATCGGCGAATTTAAGGACTTTATCGTTTCATGATATTCTGAAATATTATTGAGAAAGATAATCGCTCCTCTCGACCGCTTCAAAAAAGGATAATATGAAACTGGATTCTCTTGCATCGGCCCTCAGGCATTGGACAAAAGTGGCGCAGGAAATTTTTTACGGTTTAACACGCCATGAATTGGACCTTGAAATGAAGAAAGAAAAAGGTCATTTGGAAGATCTTTTTTTGCTCGTGGTCTGCGGCGATCTGGTGGGTCTCCCGGTTCTGCCGCCCTATTTTTCCCTCAGGTTACTTCCTTACCTGGTACCTGTCACCCAAAAATGGAAACGCCGGATACTGAGAGAAAAAGATCTAACTGATTTCGTGGCCGGCGATTTATAATCTTAAGATGCTAAAGAGAATCACACACCAAAATCGAATAAGGAGACTTCAATTCACGCCAGTGGATGGCACATTTGTGAATCCATTGGGGGAGCTATTGATATGAAACCAGTTTCCATAGAAGTGGTAAGCAAAGTTCTTACTACGTATGGCCACTGTATACGGTGTGAGGCCATTTTCCTTGAATCGGGCGTGGGCAAGAAGTCTAAGCTGGAAGATATTGACGAGTACCCGCCTGACCTGAAAGAAGATTCTTTGAAACTCTCTGCGTTAATGTGTGAACTTTACCAGCTTTATAAGCATAGGATCCGTATCCGTCTTATCGATGCACAATCGCCTCTTGGAATTTACAAATCCATAGTTCACCGCTTCCGTATACATCCCACCTTTATTGTTGAAAAAAAAGATGTTTGCAGGGGTTGGAACAGGAAGAAACTGGAAGAACTTATAGATAAGCATATTAAAGAAAGCTCTCCCTATATTTGAATTCGGTAGCGAGCGCATTCCCCGTAACTTGCTGCGGGGTAAGCGAGCGAATGACGAACGATATTGTTCCTTAAGAATCGAAGATTCTCCGCAGCTTGCTGCGGAGAGCTTCAATTAGCATTCTTGTTTCTTTGTAATAGAGCCAGCATTTGCCTCTTTCTGTAATGTTGTTTTTCTTTTTTTCCCAAAGCACACAACATTTCAATCCGAAATAATTAAACAACTGGGGAACTCTAACTTAACATGAGTACGAGTATCGGTGGCATGTCAACCCTTAGTATGAAAGAAATGTTAATTCCTTTGGAGATACTGTTCCAAATCAGATGTAAACACTTACATCGTCGTGGACTTTTGGGATATTGATATCATATCCTCCAGCTTAACTTCCGGATGGTGATACCTATCATACCGAGGAGTCTTTTTGCCATATTGTATAGCTTCCTTCGGGCACCATTGAATACAAGCAAGGCATTGTTCACAGTGATGCAGCCACGTAGGTTTTCCCGCTTTCATATCAATGTTTCCACAAGGGCAGATTCTTTTGCAGATGTTACACGTGTTACATTTATCATCGACCCAGAAATTCTTATCCAATGTGGGAATGTAGGGAAATGAGAATTTATAAAACCAAGAAAACAAGATATTTTGCCAGAGCGGCCCCTTTTCAACGGGACTTTGCTCTCTTTTGGCTATGATCGTAGAGATTTTTCTAATCTTTTCCCCCGCGTCGTGTATCCTCCTCATACGATTATCTTCAGGTCCCGGCCCACCCCAGGGTATGTAGTTTGACGGCATAACAATATCAAATCCGGCTGAAAGAAATAACCCCCTGGATTTCATGAGTTTATCCATTTGCAGCAATGTAGCGGCAACCTGACCGGCATTCACAGCGATGGCGAAATAGTACTTGGATTCATCTATGGTTAATGAGTTAACGAAGTCAATAACCTTATGTGGTAAACCCCACACATGGACGGGGAATACGATACCCACTGCATCGGCACAGGTCTGAACAGGATTACTGGTCATCCATAGAATGGGGATTATCTCGGTGTTACCAAGTTCGTGTGCAACAGTGCGAGCAGCCCATAGGGAATTACCGGTACCTGTATAGAAAAAAAGATCAGTTTTCATAAATAATTCCTGAAGGGGGATAAGAAAATTAGTAAGCGTGTAACAAACACTATCCCATTTATCTCGTTCTTCCTGAAAGAGAGCATTCATCACTTTTTAACAGATATGCATCCTTTCCATTAGAAAGGAAGTATCAAACGCCATAGTAGAGGTCAAGGAATTAGGAATGTGTGGTAAATTTTTGAGAACATCATTCACTATGTTCTTTACTTAACTCCTTTTTTACATTATTAATTTTAGTAAATGCAGAAGTTACAAAAGGACACTTAATACGTTCAGGTCTCACAAAAACACAAGAAGACTCTGAGGAATATACAATGCCCAAGATTCTTGTAATTGACGATGATTCGTCCATGTGTCAAACACTGGAAATGTATCTCACAGAGGAAGGTAACGAAGTGGTAACCGTCGCTACAGGAACTGACGGATTAACAAAGTACAGAGAAAGCCCAACCGATTTGGTCATCTTAGATATTCGCCTTCCTGATATCGATGGTTTCACCTTGCTCAAGAATCTAAAAAAAGAAAATGAGAACGTGAAGGTTATCATGATTACCGCCTTTCATGAGATAGATTCCCGCATCAAGGCCAGTGAGGCTGGTGCCTTTGCATATATCAAAAAACCCATCGACATGTTTGAACTGGATCGTGCCATCAAAAGTGCCTTCAATACACGTGAGAGGGGAAAATAGAAAACCCGATCAATGTGCTGCGAATACGTAAATGTATCGAAAATAATTTCTCGATGCCGTATGATTCATCTGTTTGGCGAAACGTGAGTAATATTTAGATACAATATCGCTTCACCATGTTTTACCTCTCCCTTCCTGAAATGTAGCATCCGGTAATTTTGACGGGTATCCACCATTTCAAGTGATAAACAGTATCCAATGGCAAATATTTCCTTGAGGTACAAGTCCGTTGCTGCTTATATTCCCTCCGTCAGAAGCAATATCTTTATTTGATAAAGCATTCACGGCTCCCTCACAAACACCAGCAATCCGATCGCAGATAAGCCAGCCAGTGCTGCGCCGAAGTAGAAGGGGGCCGCGGGGCTGATGGATTGCCAGAGCCAGCCGGCGATGAGGCTGGCGGGCAAGAGGGTAATGCCGACAATGCCGTTATACATACCAAAGGCAGTGCCGCGGCGCTCTTCGGGCACCAAGTCGCAGACCAGCGCTCGGTATACGCCCTGTGTCAACCCATAATAAATCCCGTAGAAGGCATACAGCAGCCAGATCATCCATCCCTGGTTGGCCGTGGCAAGGCCAAGGTAGACCAGGGCATAGATTATCCAGCCCGCAATGATGACCTTCCTCCTGCCCAGCCTGTCGGACAATATACCTGCCGGCATGGAAAACAGGGCATAGACGACATTGAACATAATCAGCATTATACTGATGAGCAGCACGCTGTTGCCCAAGCTCTGCGCCCTGAGGACGATAAAGGCATCGCTGGAATTGCCCAACGTGAATAAGAACATGATGACCATAAAGATCTTGAATCTTTTATCAAGAACCTTTTCCTTTGCGCTTAATGTTGCTGGTGCATCGCAGGCATCCACATGTTTCTTAGGCGGCTCCTTGATGAAGATGAAGAAGAAGAGAGCTATGAAGGCCGGGACGATGCCGATGATTATCATCCAGCGGTAGGTATCGACCTGCAGGTTGACCACGTCCTGTTGCAGCAGGAAGATGATCCCCGCCGCCAGCAGCAGCCCAAGCGCAGCACCGGATGTATCCATAGCTTTGTGAAAACCATAGGCCTTACCGCGGTTATCCTCATCCACCGAATCGCCGACCAGAGCATCACGCGGGGCCGCACGTATACCTTTGCCGACGCGGTCGGCAAACCTGATGGCCATGATAGGGCCCCAGGCATTGGCGATGAGCATAAAGGGCTTGGACAATGTGGAAAGGGCATAACCGATGAAGGAGAGGTATTTCCTGTTGCCCAGCTTGTCGCTCAGCCAGCCGCTGAGGATCTTGAGCAGGGAAGCGGTGCTCTCAGCCACACCCTCGATCAGGCCGATGACGACGGTAGCGGTGCCCAGCACATTAGCCAGGAAAAGGGGCATGAGCGTGAAGATCAGCTCGCTTGAGACGTCGGTGAGGAAACTTATGAAGCCAATAAAGATAACGTTTGGGGAAAGGCCAAGCCTCTTTTTCTTTTCATTCAAAACAACTTTTTCCTTCAATCGTCATTGTGAGCGTAGCGAAGCAATCCCGATAATAAGGTACGCTGGCCTTCGCTTATAAAGATTGCCTCTGATCTGCCCCCGATACGTGTACCACATGTTAAGTTAGAGTTCAGCCATTTTTCAATTCTCAATTCAGGTACGTCTCTGGCAGATTTCGCCTGAAATAAACCTCCTCACGGCTACGGTCTGCGGGTTGATCGGTACGATCTATTTCTGGATATTCGGGAAGGATCTGAAAGGCTGAATCAGTACTTCTTGATTTGTGAAGCCGGCAAATCTGCTTTTAGACGGACAAATTCAAAGGGAGGCGAAAG
>Ga0209048_10006392_pt1 | contig 11031 bp, 8 predicted proteins | sample FrelakmetCRP12CR_FD_187146 | JGI IMG/M metagenome (GOLD analysis project Ga0209048, IMG submission 187146) | Freshwater lake sediment microbial communities from the University of Notre Dame, USA, for methane emissions studies - CRP12 CR (SPAdes)... | ecosystem: Environmental > Aquatic >... | reverse complement strand
ATGACGACGCGATCCTGCGGCGACAGCATCGGCGGCGCCGCCTCAGCGCCCGCCCGGCCGCCCGAAGGGCGCTGTGCGCCCCCTCGGGGGGCAGCGAACGGAGTGAGCGTGGGGGCAGTTCATCTGGTGTGCAGGTGGCAGGCGACGCCGCGCTCGTCGTCCATCTGCCGCCACTCGGGATAGACCTCGCGACAGACGGGCATGACGCGCGGACAACGCGTGTGGAAATGACAGCCCGGGGGCGGATTGACCGCCGAAGGCACCTCGCCCTCGATGCGCAGCGTCAACACCTTGACCTGCGGGTCGGGGACCGGCGATGCGTCGCGCAGCATCCTCGTGTAGGGGTGCAGCGGCTCCTTGAAGATCGCCGGGATCGGGCCGGTCTCGACGATGCGGCCGAGATACATGACCGCCATGCGCTGGCAGAAATAGCGCACGACGCCGAGATCGTGCGAGATGAAGATGAAGGCGAGCCTGCGGCGCTCCTGCAGCCGCTGCAGCAGCAGCAGGATCTGCGCCTGGATCGAAACGTCGAGGGCGGAGACCGGCTCGTCGGCCACCAGCAGCTCCGGCTCCAGGGTGAGCGAGCGGGCGATGCCGATGCGCTGGCGCTGGCCGCCGCTGAACTCGTGCGGGTAGCGGACCATCGCGTTCTCCGGGAGCCCGACCTCGGCGAGGAGGGCGTGCGCGCGCGCTTCGCATTCGGCGGCGTCGGCGATGCCGTGCACGCGCATCGGCTCGATCAGCGCCTTGCCTATCCGCCGGCGCGGGTTGAGCGAGGCGTAGGGATCCTGGAAGATGATCTGCAGCTTGCGGCGCAGCTCGCGCAGGCGCGCCCCGCTTGCGGTGACCACGTTCTCGCCCTTGAAGACGATCTCGCCCGCATCGGGCTCGACGAGGCGAAGCGCGGCGCGCCCCGCCGTCGACTTGCCGCAGCCGGATTCGCCGACCAGGCCGAAGGCCTCGCCGTCACGGACGTGAAACGAGATGCCGTCGAGCGCGCGGACGGTGACCGTGCGCGCCCGCGGAAAGCCGCGCGTCACCGTGAAGAACTTGCGCAGCCCGGTGACGGTGAGGACGGAATCAGGCATGTCCGCCCCCGCCCGGCGGGGCACGCAGCCAGCACCGCACCTGGTGGTCGGGCGCATCGCGAAGCGGCACCAGCGGCGGATCGCGCTCGGTGCAGACCGGCTCGCGCAACGGACAGCGCGGGGCGAAGCGGCATCCCGAGGGCATCGCGCCGATCGCCGGGACCTGGCCGGCGATGGCGGCGAGGCTGACCGTGTCGCGATCCACGCGCGGAATCGAACGCAGCAGCAGCTCGGTATAGGGATGCGTCGGGCGGGCGAAGAGCTCGTTCACCGGCGCGATCTCGACGATCTCGCCCGCGTACATGGCGGCGACGCGGTCGGCGATCGAGGCGACGACGCCGAGGTTGTGGGTGATGAAGACCATCGCCATGCCGTAGGCCGCCTTGAGCTCGGCGAGAAGCGCGAGGACCTCGGCCTGGATGGTCACGTCGAGGGCCGTCGTCGGCTCGTCGGCGAGCAGCAGCTCCGGTCGGCAGGCGAGCGCCATCGCAATCATCACGCGTTGGCGCATGCCGCCCGAGAACTGGTGCGGGTAATCGGCAAAGCGCTGGCGGGCCGACGGGATCTTGACCTGGTCGAGCAGCTCGAGCGCCGCGGCGGCGGCCTCGCGGCGTCCCATGTCGCGGTGGTACTGCAGCGCCTCGGCGACCTGGAAGCCGATCGTCAGCACCGGGTTGAGCGATGTCATCGGCTCCTGGAAGATCATCGAGATCCGGTCGCCGCGGATCTTGCGCATCTCCTCCTCGCCGAGCGCGGCGAGGTCGCGGCCGGCGAAGCGGATGTGCCCACCGGCCACGCGCCCGTTGGCCGGCGGCACCAGCCCCATGATGGACAGCGCGGTGACGCTCTTGCCGCAACCGGACTCGCCGACGATCGCCAACGTCTCGTTGTGCTGGACGGCGAAGCTGACGTCGCGCACCGCCGGGTGCCAGCCGCCGCCGGTGCGGAACGCGGTGACGAGGTTCTCGACCGCGAGGATCGGTTCACCCGCGCTCGAAGGTACCCCCACACCCCCCGAGGGGGCGTGATTCGCGCCTCGGGGCGGCCCGGCGGCGCTCATTCGCCGCCCCGCATCTTCGGGTCGATGGCGTCGCGCAGTCCGTCGCCGAGCATGTTGAGCGAGAACACGACGAGCAGGATGGCGAGGCTGGGGAAGATCGACAGCGACACGCTGTCGAGGATGTTCTCGAAGCCTTCGCGGATCATGCCGCCCCAGGTCGCCGTCGGCGGCCTCACGCCGAGCCCGATGAAGCTGAGCGAGGCCTCGATGCGGATCGCGGTGGCCAGCCACAGCGACGCCATCACCAGGATCTCGGCGACGATGTTGGGCAGGATGTGGATGGTCATGATGCGCAGGTCGGAATAGCCCAGCGCGCGGCAGGCTTCGATGTAGTCGCGCTCCTTGACCAGGATCGTCGGCGCCCGCGCGATGCGCGCGAACGGCGCGATCGCGGTGAGCGCGATCGCGATCATGAGGTTGCCCATGCTGGCGCCGAGCATCGCCACGACCATCAGCCCCATGATGAGCGACGGGAACGACAGCAGCACGTCCATCGCCTGCATGACCACCATGTCGAAGCGGCCGCCGACGTACCCCGCGAGGATGCCGATGGCGCCGCCGATGACCACCGCGGCGAGGATCGAGACGGTGCTGATCACGAGCGACAGCCGCGCTCCCCAGAGCAGGCGGGAGAGGATGTCGCGGCCGTAGGAATCGGTGCCGAACCAATGCGCTGCCGAGGGACCCTGCAGACGCGCCAGGATGTCCTGGTCGAGCGGGTCGTACGGCGAGATGAGAGGGGCGAGCAGCGCGAGCGCGACGACGAGAAGGAAGATGACGAGGCCGATCCACGACGTCGCGTTCGCGCTGAACGCGCGGGTGAGCTGCTGCAGCGCGTACGACGATCCGCGCGGCGCAATCGGAACCGTTGCCGTATCGCCGCTCAAGAACTGTGCTCCATTGGCCTTGTTCGCCTCCCCTCCCGCAGCCCGCGGTTTCGGGGTTGCGTACTATGCGCGCCCGCGGAGCGGGCAAGTCCGCGCACACTCATTGCCGCTTCACCCGCGGATCGATGAAGCCGTAGGTGAGGTCGGTCAGCAGGTTGACGAGCACGATCGCGAACGCATAGACGACCATCATGCCCTGCAGCACCGTGTAGTCGCGCTGGTTGAGCGCGCTGACGATCAGCTTGCCCAGCCCCGGCCGGTTGAAGACGATCTCGGTCAGCACCGAATTCCCGATCAGGATGCCGAGGTAGAGGCCGACGACGGTGACCACCGGGATGAGGCCGTTGCGGAAGGCGTGGCGCCACGTGACGGCGCGCGTGGGCACGCCCTTGGCGCGCGCCGTGCGGATGTAGTCCTCGCCCAGCACTTCGAGCATCGAGGAGCGCGTCACCCGCGTGACATAGGCGGCCATGATGATGCCGAGATTGACGGCCGGAAGGGCGAGGCTGCGCAGCCGCTCGACCGGATCGTCGAGCCGCCCGGCGCTGATCACCGGGAACCAGCGCAACTGGATGGCAAATACGAGCAGCAGCAGGATCGCCGAGACGAACGCGGGAAACGACAGGCCGAGCAGCGAGCCGATGCGCGCGACGTAATCGACCCAGGTATTGCGGCGCAATGCCGACCACACGCCCAGCGGAATCCCGATGAGCGCGCCGAGCACGATCGCCGTGACGGTCAGGTCGATCGTGTAGGGAAGGACCTTGCGGACCTCGTCGACGACCGGGTTGCCGGTCACCAGCGAGTTGCCCCAGTCGCCGCGTACGGCGTTCCAGAGGAAGTCGACGTACTGCGCGCCGATCGGCTTGTCGACGCCGAGGCGATGGCGCATCGCGGCGAGCGCCTCCTGGCTCGCCTGGTCGCCGAGGATCGTCTGCGCGGGGTCTCCCGGCAGCACGCGCGCCAGCACGAAGACGATGCTGAGCACGGCGAACAGCGTCGGGATGGCGAGCAGCAGGCGCTTGAGGATGTAACCGAGCATGTGGCCGCTACCCGCACGTCAGCTCCCTCTCCCCGGGGAGAGAGGGAGAAAGCGCGTGGATCACTGCGTGAAGTGCGTGCCCTCGTCGATGACCGGACCGAGGCTCAACGATCCCTTCAGCGGGAAGCCGTAGTCGAGCGTCGCGCGCCGGCCCCAGATCTGCGGCTGCTCGTAGATCGGAACGCCGCAGACCTTGGCCATCAGCTTCTGCTGCGCCGTCTTCCACAGCGCCTTCTGCTTGGCCGAGTCCGGCTCCACGCGCGCGGCGTCGATTTCCGCGTCGGCATCGTTGCAATGCGAGAAGTTGGTCACCGCGGTCGGCGTGCCGACGATGCTGCGCGAATGGTAGAACTGCGTGAGATAGACGTCGGCGATCGGGAAGCGGCCGGCGGAGTAGTGGACGATCGGGCTCATGTCCTTGCGGATGTTGGCATGGTAGGTCGCGTGCTCGACCACTTCCATGTCGAGAATGATGCCGACCTTGCGCAGTTGCGCCTGGACCACTTCCATCATCGACAGCATGCCGGGCAGGTTGGTGTGGATCACGTGGATGGTGAGGCCGTTCGGGTAGCCCGCTTCCTTGAGCAGCGCCTTCGCCTTCTCGGGATCGTACGGCAGCAGCGGCACGTCGGAGGTCTGTCCCAGGTAGCCGATGGGAACGATCGACTGGGCGGCGCGCGAGGTGTCCTTGCCCTTGAACTGCACGATCTGGTTGCGGTCGATCGCATAGCCGATCGCCTGCCGCACGCGGATGTCGTCGAGCGGCGGCTTGCTGACGTTGAAGTAGAGCACCGACAGCTCGGCCGGGTCGAAGACGTCGACGATCACGTCCTTCTCCTTCTTCATCCGGTCGACCCACGTCTGGTCCTGCTTGCCGTAGGTCAGGTCGATCTCGCCCGACGTGAAGGCGAGGTCGCGGCTCGCATCGGAGAGGATGTAGCGGTAGACGATCTTCTCGAGCTTCGGCTTGCCGCGGAAATACTGCGGGTTGGCGAGGAGCGTCACCGATTCCTTCGACTTGTACTCGCCGAACATGAACGGCCCGGTGCCGATCGGTTTCTGGACGAAATTCTCGCCCATCGTCTCGGCCGCCTTCTTGCACACCATGTTGCCCCCCTGGTAGTTGATGAGCAGCCCCAGGAGGCTGGGAACCGGGTTCTTCAGGGTGATCCTGACGGTGTACTTGTCGACGGCCTCGACCTTGTCGAAATCCTTGAAGTCGCTCGAGAACGCGGAGCGCTTGGGATCGCCGGCGCGGGCCAGCGAATAGACCACGTCGTCGGACGTGAACTCGCCGTAGCCGTGGTGGCACTGCACGCCCTTGCGCAGGTTGAACGTCCATTGCTTGCCGTCCGGGGACGACTTCCAGCTCTCGGCAAGGTCGCCTTCGATCAGCGCCGGATCGGGGTTCATCGTGCCCTGCTTCATCCGCACCAGGCCGTTGAACATCCAGTTGAACAGCGCCTTGTCCGGCGTCGTCGCCGACAGATGCGGATCGAGCCTGCCCGCATCGATCGCCGCCATGCCGACGTTGAGGACCGTCTTCACCGCGAGCGCCGGCTGGGCGGCCGTCGCAATGACAAGGGTCGCTGCCAGCGCCGCGGCGCCATGAATCAAGCGTGCCACGAGATCGGCGCCGCCCCGCCCACTTATCCGGCGGACGCTGCCCGATCGCGCAACGCGCGCCGGGAATGCACCGGGAGAGCCTGCAGTGATCGGCGTGGGCCACTGCGACGACGGAGGACGGATTCGGGTTGCGGATTCCTGGAATTCGTTCATGGTCCTTTCCTGTGCGCGGGTTCCTCAGGCTGCCGCGGGGATGCGCCGGAACTCGCGCAGACCCGGTTCGACCGAGGCCGCGCGCCGTCTCCATCGGGCGGCAGAAGGCGGCAGCATACACCCATAAGCACCTCCGTTTTCATGGCGCGGCATCCGTTGCCGCCGATCGTGTTTGCCACCCCCTCGCGGTCGCCGGCGAAGTACAATCCGGTACCGCCTCCGCTTCGATCGCGGAGACCGCCCTATCTCCTGGAGGATGTCCCATGCTCGGCAAAGTCATCGGTCTCGGTCTTGCCCTCGCCTGCGCGCTGCCGGCCTCGTTCGCCCTTGCCCAGACGCCGTCGGGATCGCGACTCGACGACGTCACGAAGACCGGCAAGCTGCGCGTCTGCACGCCGGGCGACTACAAGCCGTTCAGCTATCTGCGCCCGGATGGCGGCTACGAGGGCCTGGACATCGACCTGGCGCGCTCCGCCGCGAAGGCGCTCGGCGTCGAGGTCGAGATGGTCAAGACCGCCTGGCCCTCGCTGATGAAGGACTTCATCGAAAAGTGCGACGTCGCGGTCGGCGGGATCTCGGTCACCACCGACCGGCAGAAGACGGCATTCTTCACCACCGCCTACATGGTCAACGGCAAGGCGCCGATCACGAAGTGCGAGAACGTCGCGAAATTCCAGAGCATTGCCGACATCGACAAGCCGAATGTGACCGTCGTCGAGAATCCCGGCGGCAGCAACGAACGCTTCGCGCGCGCCAGCTTCAAGCAGGCGAAGATCGTGATCTTCCCGGACAACGTGACGATCTTCGACGAGATCCTGAAGGGCAACGCCGACGTGATGATCTCGGAGTCCGTCGAGACGATCGTGCAGCAGAAGCTTCGGCCCGGGCTGTGCGCGGTCAACCCGGACAAGCCGCTGCAGTACGGCGAGATGGCGTGGCTGCTGCCTCGCGGCGACACGGCGATGAAGGGCTGGTTCGACACCTGGTTCCATCTCGCCAAGGCATCCGGCGAGTACGACCGGGTCACCGGGCCCTGGCTGCGCTGATGCCGGCGGCCTGAACGCACCGTTCGCGAGGCCGCGAAAGTCAGCCGGTCCCGGTTCGCGGGATCCGGGGCCGCGAACGGCGATCATTCGAGCCGCGCAGCCTCCGCCGGCGCTTGCGCGGGAGTCAAGCCCGTGGCAGCGGCAGCGCCGTCTTGTACCGCACCTGCTTCAGCGCGAAGCTCGAGCGAATCTTCTCGACGCCCGGAATGGGCGTGAGCTGCTCGAGGATGAACTTCTCCAGCTCACCCATGCCTTTGACCGCAACCCGGATGAGATAGTCGGAGTCGCCGGTCATCAGGTAGCACTCCATCACCTCGTCGTGTTCGGCGATGCGTTGCTCGAAGATCGCAAGCGCCTCCTTGCTCTGCTCCTTGAGGCTGATGTTGATGAATACGTTGAGGCCCAGGCCGAGCGCGGCAGCATCGGCCAGCGCCACGTATTTCTGGATGACCCCGGCGGCTTCGAGGGCCTTGACGCGCATCAGGCAAGGCGACGGCGACAGGTGCACCCGGCGCGCAAGCTCCACGTTGGACAGAGCGCCGTCCGCCTGAAGCTCGGCGAGAATCCTGAGGTCCAGCAAGTCAAGCTTTATATTCTTCATGGATGCGTTTTAACAGCATAAAAATCTGTTTGGGTTCGCCGCATGGCGCAATTTGGAACAAAATTTCTGACCTTGAAGCCTAATATTCTATGTCATGGACGCCCAGCTTCCGGCCTCCGCCCTTCAGCCCCAGCCCTGCGCCGCAGACGCCGATCCCCAGGAAACCGACGAGTGGCGGGACGCGTTCCTGTCGCTGGTCCGCACCCAGGGCCCGGAGCGCGCCCGCTTCATCCTCGACGAACTGGCGCGGCTTGCGCGCGCACGCGGCGTCGAATGGCAACCCGAGCTGTGCACGCCCTACGTCAACAGCATCTCGGTGGATCGTCAGCCCGCATTCCCCGGCGACCTGGCGATCGAGGAACGGCTGGCGGCCATCGTCCGCTGGAATGCGCTGGCGATGGTGGTGCGTGCCAACCAGGCCTATGGCGACCTCGGTGGCCACATCGCCAGCTACGCCAGCGCGGCTGACCTGTTCGAAACCGGATTCAACCATTTCTTTCGCGCCCGCAACGACCAGGAGCTGGGCGACCTGGTGTTTTTCCAGCCGCACAGCGCGCCCGGCGTGTATGCCCGCGCCTATTTGGAGGGCAGGCTGAGCGAGCAGGAACTGATGCATTACCGCCAGGAAATCCGCGCGCAGAAGGCGGCGGGCGGGGAGGGCGCACGGGGCCTGTCGAGCTATCCGCATCCTTACCTGATGCCCGGCTTCTGGCAGTTCCCGACCGGCTCCATGGGCATCGGCCCGATCAGCTCGATCTACCAGGCGCGCTTCATGCGCTACCTCACGCATCGCCGGCTGCTCGACTGCACGGGCCGCAAGGTGTGGGGCGTGTTCGGCGACGGCGAGATGGACGAGCCCGAATCGATGAGCGCGCTCACGCTGGCGGCGCGCGAAGGCCTGGATAACCTGGTGTGGGTGGTCAACTGCAACCTGCAGCGCCTGGACGGTCCGGTGCGCGGCAACGGCCGCATCATCGACGAGTTGGAAAAGCTCTTCGCAGGTGCCGGCTGGAAGGTGATCAAGCTGATCTGGGGCAGCGACTGGGATGGCCTGTTCGCGCGGGACGCGACCGGCGCACTGACGCGCGCCTTCGCCGGCACCGTCGACGGGCAGATGCAGACCTTCGCCGCCAAGGACGGACGCTACAACCGCGACAATTTCTTCGGCCAGAACCCGGAGCTGATCCGTCTCGCGCAGGGGATGACCGACGAGCAGATCGATCGCCTCAAGCGCGGTGGCCACGACATGGTGAAGATCTTCGCAGCGTACGCGGCGGCGGCCGCGCATGCGGGCCAGCCGACGGTGATCCTGGCGCACACCAAGAAGGGCTACGGGATGGGCAGCGCGGGACAGGGCCGGATGACCACGCACAGCCAGAAGAAGCTGGACGACGCCGACCTGCTCGGATTCCGCAACCGGTTCAACCTGCCGCTGTCGGACCAGCAGACGACGGGCCTCAGCTTCTACAAACCCGGCGACGACAGCGCGGAGATGCGCTACCTGCACGCGCGTCGCCGGGCCCTGGGCGGCTATCTGCCGAAGCGGGAGACCCGCTGCGACGCGGTGCCGGTCCCGGACCCGGCTGCGTATGCCGGCTTTGCCACGCAGGCTGCCGGCAAGGAGATGAGCACCACGATGGCGTTCGTGCGGATGCTCGGCGGCCTGCTGAAGGACCGCGTGCTGGGCCCCCGCATCGTCCCCATCGTGGCCGACGAGGCCCGCACCTTCGGCATGGCGAACCTGTTCAGGCAGGTGGGCATCTACTCGAGCGTGGGGCAGAAGTACTCGCCGGAGGACATCGGCTCGGTGCTGAGCTACCGCGAGGCACTCGACGGCCAGATCCTGGAGGAAGGCATATCCGAAGCCGGTGCGATCGCGAGCTGGACCGCGGCGGCGACCAGCTACAGCGTGCATGGCCTCGCGATGCTGCCCTTCTACATCTACTACTCGATGTTCGGCTTTCAGCGCGTCGGAGACCAGATCTGGGCCGCTGCCGACCAGCGCGCGCGGGGATTCCTGCTCGGCGCCACATCCGGTCGAACCACCCTGGGCGGCGAAGGCCTGCAGCACCAGGACGGCAGCAGCCACCTGATCGCCGCCACCATCCCGAACTGCAAGGCCTGGGACCCGGCCTTTGCCGGCGAGCTGGCGGTCATCGTCGACCGGGGCATGCGCGAGATGCTGGTCGAGCAGCGCGATGTCTTCTACTACATCACGCTGATGAACGAGAACTACGCCCAGCCGAGCCTGCCGGAGGGAGTGGCGGCAGAGCTGCTCCAGGGCTGCTACCGGTTCGGCCATTGGGATGCACAGGCTGCTGTGGGCGGTGCGCGCGCGAAATTGCCTCGCGCGGTGACGCTGCTGGGGTCGGGCGCCATCCTCACCGAGGTGATCAAGGCGGCGGAACAGCTTTCGCAGCAGGGTGTCGCCGTCGACGTGTTCAGCGTGACAAGCTGGAGCGAACTGGCACGGGAGGGCCGTGCGTGCCGATCGCCGCGGCCAGGCGACGGCGAGGCACGCATCCCGTTCATCGCGCGGCAGCTCGCGCGCGGCGCCGGGCCGATCGTGGCCGCCACCGACTACGTTCACGCGGTTCCCGAATCGATCCGGGCCTACATTCCGGCGGGGCGAACGTACGTCACGCTGGGCACGGACGGCTTCGGCCGCAGCGACACGCGCGCGGCGCTGCGCGAGTTCTTCCACGTCGACGCGCGCAGCGTGGTGGCGGCGGCGCTGGCGTCGTAGCCTGCCGGCCTGACATCTGCGCCTCGCGGATCGAGCTCCGCGGCGAACGGGCGCCCGTCAAAGCGTCAGGATCGTGCAGCCGGTGGTCTTGCGCGCTTCGAGGTCGCGGTGCGCCTGCTGCACGTCTTCCAGCGGGTAGCGCTGGTCGATGCGGATAGTCACCTTGCCGCTGACGACGACATCGAAGAGCTCGTCGGCCATGGCCTGCGTGCTCTCGCGCGTGGCGATGTGGGTGAACAGCGTCTGGCGCGTGACGTACAGCGAGCCTTTGGGCCCCAGGATGGCGGGCGCGAACGGCGGCGCGGCGCCCGACGCGTTGCCGAAGCTCGCCATCAGCCCGAACGGCGCCAGGCAGTTGAGCGACTTGTCCCAGGTGTCCTTGCCGATGGAGTCGTACACCACCTTGACCCCCTTGCCCCCGGTGATCTCCTTCACCCGCGCCTCGAAGTCCTCGCGGTTGTAGTTGACGACATGGGCCGCGCCGTGGGCGCGCGCCAGAGCGCATTTCTCGTCGCTCCCCGCAGTGCCGATCAGCTGGTAGCCCAGCGCACGCGCCCACTGGCAGGCGATGAGGCCGACGCCGCCCGCCGCCGCGTGGAACAGCACGAAGTCGCCCGGTTTCAGTCCGCCTTGAGGAAGTGTCTTCTTCAGCAGGTACTGCGCCGTCAGGCCCTTGAGCATCATGGCGGCGCCGGTGTCGAACCCGATGGCGTCGGGCAGCCTGCATACGCAGGTGGCGGGCATCACCCGGGCCTCGCTGTAGCTGCCCGGCGGCTGGC
>Ga0209048_10006391_pt1 | contig 11032 bp, 9 predicted proteins | sample FrelakmetCRP12CR_FD_187146 | JGI IMG/M metagenome (GOLD analysis project Ga0209048, IMG submission 187146) | Freshwater lake sediment microbial communities from the University of Notre Dame, USA, for methane emissions studies - CRP12 CR (SPAdes)... | ecosystem: Environmental > Aquatic >... | reverse complement strand
CCACCACGTGCTCCAGGACAGACGGGCCGTGCTTGTCCTGCTGATCGTTTCCCTGCTGTTGCTGGCCTCAACGCTCATACCGGGCGTGGGAAGAATGGTCAATGGGTCCCGGAGATGGCTGCGGCTCGGTTTTGTTTCGTTCCAGCCGTCGGAGCTTGTCAAGTTCGCGCTCGTTGTGTATATGAGCTACTACATCGTAAAAAAAGGGGAAGTACTCCGCGATTTCAGGAGCGGACTCTTCCCCGCCTATCTCGTGACCGGGGTGTTCCTGCTCCTGGCGCTCCGCCAACCGGATTTCGGGGCCGCCATGACGCTCGCGGGCGTGGTCGGGATCATGCTCTTCGCCGGGGGAGCGAACGTTCTTCAGCTTGGCGGTACTGTTCTTGCTGCGCTTCCGTTTGTCTATATCGCCGTGGCGCACAGCGCATACCGTGCCCGCAGGGTATTCTCATTCCTTGACCCGTGGGCCGACCCGCAGGGGGCGGGCCACCAGATCATCCAGTCGTTCCTTGCCTTCGGCAGCGGCGGTGTGTTCGGCCGGGGGCTGGGTGAAGGCAGGCAGAAGCTTCTCTTCCTGCCGGAGCGGCATTCGGATTTCATCTACGCGGTGATCGGGGAAGAGCTTGGCCTGATCGGGGCGCTGGCAGTGGTCGCACTCTTTCTTATCATATTATGGCGGGGGGTGCGGATTGCCCTTGCCTCGGTAGATCCGTTCAGTCGTCTTCTCGCCCTCGGCATCACGCTCCTGATCTGCTTTCAGGGGATGATCAACATGTTGGTCGTGACCGGGCTGCTGCCCACAAAGGGCATCGCACTTCCGCTTTTGAGCTACGGCGGCTCATCGCTGGTAATCACCATGATGGCGCTCGGGGTGCTGCTCAATATATCGAAAGAGACGAGTTGAAAAAGACAATGGCTTTTACCGCAGAGAACGCGGAGGTCGCAGAGGGATGCAAGACCAAATTCAATATATTCTGTCCGTTTCTTTTCTCTGCGTCCTCTGCAGTGAAAAGGTTTTTGCAGAGTTAGTAGTATGAAAGTCATTATCGCAGGCGGGGGGACCGGAGGCCATCTGTATCCGGGGATCGCCATCGCCCGTGAGCTGCTGAAGGAGAGCGGCAATGAGGTCCTGTTCGTCGGTACAAGGCAGGGAATCGAAGCCAAGGTGCTCCCGAAAGAAGGGTTGCCGGTCCGCTTTATCTCAGTCGGCAAGCTCAAAGGGATGAAGCTTCTGTCTGTCATCAAGACGATTGCCCTGTTGCCAATGAGCGTACTCCAGTCCTTCATGGTGCTTCGCGAAGCCGGGGCTGATGTGGTGATCGGAGTGGGTGGATATTCCTCTGGCCCGATGGGCCTTGCGGCATTGTGTCTCCGGGTTCCATTATTTATTGTGGAGCCGAATTCCTATGCCGGACTTGCGAACAGGAAACTGGGAAAGCTTGCCAATAAGGTGATCCTCTGCTTTCCCGGGACTGGTGCGCAGAAGTTTTTCGCTCCCGGAAAAACAGTGCGCCTCGGTCCGCTGGTCAGGCAGGGGATTGAAAAAGGCGATCGCGACAAGGCGATCGCTGGTTTCGGGCTCGAACCGCGAAGGTTCACGGTCTTTGTGATGGGCGGGAGCGGCGGCGCTCACGCCATCAACGCGGCAATGAAGCAGGCCGCCGTGTATCTGAAAGACATCCCCGAGCTTCAGGTCCTTCACCAGACCGGGGACAAGGACGTTGTCGAGGTCGCTGCTGGTTATCGTGACGCGGGCGTAACTGCGGTCGTTCTCCCGTATATCCATGACATGGCGGGGGCGTATGCCGCCGCCGACCTGGTTGTCGGCCGGTCCGGCGCAACCACAGTTGCCGAGCTTGCGGTATGCGGGAAACGCGCCGTACTGGTCCCGTTTCCCTTTGCCGCGGACAATCACCAGGAGTTCAATGCAACGTCGCTGTCAGCGCGCGGCGCGGCCGAAGTGATCATACAGAAGGACCTGACGCCGGAGAAGCTGGCCGGCATCATCAAAAAATACAGTGCATCGGGAAGCGGCGCAGCAAGCGCAGCCCCGATGGAGAATACCGCTGCGGCGGAGATCGTAAGGATCTGCAAAGACTATGTTCAAAAAAATTAAACACATCCATTTTGTGGGAATCGGCGGCATCGGCATGAGCGGCATTGCCGAGGTGCTCCTGAACCTCGGGTACAAGGTCTCCGGCTCGGACTTGAAAGAGTCGGACACAACGGAACGGCTTAAAAAACTGGGCGGCGAGATCTTTATCGGCCATCACGCCGGGAACATTACATCGCCGCATGTGGTGGTGATCTCGTCGGCCGTGAAGAACGACAATGTCGAGGTGATCGCCGCGCGGGAAAAACAGGTCCCGGTCATTCCCCGGGCAGAGATGCTCGCCGAACTCATGCGGCTCAAGTATGGTGTCGCCATTGCGGGCGCACACGGGAAGACAACAACGACTTCGATGGTGGCCACCGTGCTGGCCGCAGGCGGGATCGACCCCACGGTCGTGATCGGCGGCAGGCTGAACAGCCTCGGCACGAATGCCAAACTCGGCCAGGGCGAGTTCCTCGTTGCCGAGGCGGATGAGAGCGACGGGAGTTTCCTGAAACTTTCCCCGACCATTGGCGTGGTCACGACCATCGATGAAGAGCATCTTGATTACTATAAGGACATCCACGAGATCAAGGAGGCATTTCTTACCTTCATCAACAAGGTCCCGTTCTACGGCGTGTCCATCTTATGCCTGGACCAGCCGCATATCCAGGCCCTTATCCCGTTCGTGCAGAAACGGTATCTGACCTACGGGATGAGCTCGCAGGCCGATTACCAGGCGCGTGACGTCTCGCTCAAGCCTCTCGGCTCGCGATTCAAAGTATTGCACCATGCGCATGACCTTGGCTGGTTCGAACTCTCGGTGCCCGGTGTGCACAATATCAACAACAGCCTTGCGGCCATTGCCGTTGCGCGGGAACTTGAAGTCGATCTTGAGATCATCAGAGCAGCACTGAGGGATTTCAGCGGCGTGCAGCGGCGGTTCCAGATCAAGGGCGAAGTAGGCGGGATAACGATCGTTGATGATTACGGTCACCATCCCACTGAGGTAAAAGCAACGCTTGCCGCGGCAGCAGCGGGCATGGAGAGGCGTGTGGTCGTCGTGTTCCAGCCTCACCGCTATACGAGGACGCAGCATCTGCTCGAGGAATTCTTTACCGCATTCAACCAGGCGGATGCCCTGGTGGTCATGGACATCTATGCAGCTGGTGAAAAGCCGATCCCCGGCGTGTCGGGCCGGCTATTGTACGAAGGGATCAAGAAACACGGGCATAAGGACGTGACCTTCATTGCAGACCGTGAGAAGATCGTCGAGCACATAATATCGGTCCTCAAACGGGGCGATCTCATGATCACGCTCGGCGCCGGCGATGTGTGGAAGCTTGGAGAACAGGTTTTGGAACGATTGAAACATGGAAATAATAAACTTTAAAGGCGCCATAAAAAGGAACGAACCGCTGAGCAAGCATACGTCGTATGCAATCGGCGGACCGGCAGATATCCTTGCCTGGCCCGCTGACCGGGAGGATCTCCAAGTCCTTCTGCAGGCGATCAACACCCGGAAGCTCCCCTACTTCATCCTCGGCGGGGGCACCAACCTTCTCGTCCGGGATGGCGGGTTTCGCGGCATGATGATTGCCCTGCAGCGCATGAATACGATCAAGATCGAGCGTGGATACCATTCGATCGGCGGCTCCTTTGTTGTGGTCTGTGCTGAAGCCGGCGCGTCCCTGGCAACCCTCCTTTCCTTTGCCGTTGAACACGGGCTAACGGGCCTTGAGTTCGCTGCCGGCATCCCGGGCACGGTAGGCGGCGCTGTCTGCATGAACGCCGGTACATCCCTTGGTGAGATGGGGGATGTCGTTGAATCCGTCACCCTGATCTCACCCGATAGCGAGATGATCACCAGGAGTGCGGAGGAGATGGCGTTCGGTTACCGGACGGCCTCGGTCCCCGAAGGGCATCTGGTGCTTGAGGTGAGGGTAGTCCTGCGGCGCGATGATAAAGAGAAGATCAAGTCGCGGATCAAAGAACTGCTCAACGCGAGAAAGCAGCGCCAGCCCTGGGGTCTCCCGAATGCAGGGTCGGTGTTCAAGAATCCGCAGGAAGAGTCCGCGGGCATGCTGATAGAGGGTGCCGGGCTCAAGGGAAGATTGGTCGGCGGTGCGCAGGTTTCGGAAAAACACGCCAACGTTATTGTGAACACGGGCAAGGCGAAAGCAGCGGATGTGCTGGAGCTGATGGAGCTTATCAAGGAGAAAGTTCTTGAGGTCTCTGGAGTGCGTCTTGAGCCGGAGATAAAAATAATAGGAGAAGACTGATAGAATTGCGGAATGCGGATTTCGGATTGCGGAATGAAGACACAGCGTTGTCCTTGCTTCATGCTTTGCGTTCAGACCGATTCGAGGAAAGCGAATAATGGGTGACAGGGCTCTTGTAACGAAGAAAAAGATCGGTGTACTCATGGGTGGGCTGTCGTCGGAGCGTGAGGTTTCGCTCTCGAGCGGGAATGCGGTCCTTGAGGCGCTCAGGGGAAAGGGATATAACGCCGTATCAATTGATGTCGGCCGGGATGTCGCTGAACGCATACGGCAAGCCGGCATCGAGGTCGCCTTCAACGGTCTCCACGGCAAGTTCGGCGAGGATGGCGCGATCCAGGGGCTGCTCGAGGTCATGGGTATACCCTATACGGGCTCGGGTATCCTTGCGAGCGCCATGGGCATGAACAAGATCATCTCCAAGGCCGTGTTCAAGGCCTACGGTCTTCACGTGGGGTCTTTCATGGTTGTTTCCGCAGGCGACAAAGAATCGCTCACGACTGCGCAGGCGAAAATCGGCTTTCCCCTGGTTGTCAAGCCGAGCTCCGAGGGATCAAGTGTGGGGGTGAGCGTGGTCAACACGGGCGATGAGCTTGCTCCTGCGGTGAAGCTTGCTCTTTCGTATGATCGCGAGGTCCTGGTCGAACACTATCTCCGCGGGATGGAGGTACAGGTCGGCATCCTGGGCGAGCGAGCAGTGGGAGCCATCGAGATCGTGCCGAAGGATGTTTTCTACAGCTATAAGGCAAAGTACGAACAAGGGATGTCGGAACATTTTTTCCCCGCACGGATCCCCGAGGCAGTGTACAAACAAACGCTCGATGCGGGGTTGGCCGCGCATCGCGCCCTGGGCTGCAGGGGATATAGCAGGGTGGATTTTATTATTGATGCCGCTGGCACTCCGTATATTCTTGAAGTGAACACCCTGCCGGGCATGACGGCTACGAGCCTGTTGCCCGATATCGCACGAGGTGTCGGCATTTCGTTCCCTGATCTGGTGGAGGAAATTCTGAGATTGGCGCTTGACTAAGCATAAATTGTAGATTGCGGATTGCGAAGGAGAAGCTTTTCGAATGGCGAGGGTCAGTTATTCCGCATTCCGCAATCATCAATCCGTAATCGAATATGAGAGACTATAAGAACGTCAAAGTCCCGAGAGCGTACCGCGGCAGCTCGAACCGCGCGACCGTGAAGCGGGTCAGCGTGGGACGCTCTGCCGGGCGGCCTCGGACAGGCGGAACAGGGATCAAACACGTTGCACTGCAGATCATCACGGTCGTTATGATCGCGGCAGGCGGCTTGTTGGCCTGGAAGGCATACCAAGCGCTCCTGCATGCTCAGATGTTTCAGATCGCCGGCGTTGATATTAAGGGTGCGAAGCAGATAAGCGAGGCTGATCTCAAGGAGATCGCCGGCGTATTCACCGGCCAGAACATTTTTAAAGTAGACCTCGAGACCCCGGTCAGGCGCGCGCGTGCGAACCCCTGGGTGAAGGACGTCCGGATATACCGCCACCTGCCGAATCGGATCAGCATGGTCGTCAACGAGCGGGCCGCATTTGCGCTGCTGGATACCGGAGTTGGCAGGTATGTGATGGACAGCGATGGGGTCGTCATCGAACGAATTGTGAAAGACGACCCATCGGTATGGCAGCTCCCGGTTGTGGCCATCAAGGAGAATCGCATACGGCCCGGCGAACAGGTGACGTACGAAGGCATGGCCGAATCGCTGATGCTCATTAACGAGATCGCCGAACGGGGCGGGTGGCAACTGAATGAGATAACGATCAAGTCAGGATCTCCCGAGACGCTCAGTGTTTTGTATGCCGGCCATGAGTTCAAGATCGGTACGGGCAATTATGCGGAGAAGCTCCGCAGGCTTTCCGAGATCCTGACTGACGGAACACAGCGCGGCCTGGAGATAGAATACGTGGACCTTCGTCCCGAGCGACAGGCCGCGGTGATGGTGAAAAATATCGGGAGCAAGGGGCAGGGGGCAGGGGTCAAGAAAAAGCGAGGCGTGTAGCTCATACGTGGCCCATGACCCTTCTGAAGGAGGATGTAGTGGCAAAAAAACCGAACAATGTGCTGGTAGGTCTGGATCTGGGAACGACCAAGGTCTGTGCCATCGTCGGGGAGGTCAAAGACGACGGGCAGGTAGATATCATCGGGATCGGTATCAGTCCCTCGCACGGACTTAAGAAAGGCGTGGTCGTCAACATAGACAGCACGGTGGAGTCCATCAAAAAAGCCGTGCATGAGGCCGAGCTTATGGCCGGTGTGGAGATCAACGCGGTGTATGTGGGGATCTCCGGCGGCCACATTAAGGGCATGAACTCGCGCGGCGTGGCGGCGATCAAGAACCGCGAGGTCGGACCAGCCGACGTGGCGCGGGCCATCGACGGGGCCCGGGCTGTGAACATTCCCATGGACCAGCAGATCCTCCACGTGTTGCCGCAGGAATTCATCATCGACGACCAGGACGGGATCAAGGACCCGCTTGGAATGTCGGGAACGCGGCTTGATGTCAAGGTCCACATCATTACCGGCGCGGTGACCGCCATTCAGAACATCGTGAAGAGCTGTTCACGCGCGGGGCTGCATGTGAACGACCTGGTGCTGCAGCCGCTTGCCTCGAGCAGGGCGGTGCTCACTTCGGAGGAGCAGGAACTCGGCGTGGTCGTCGTTGACATCGGCGGCGGGACAACGGACCTGGCGTTCTTCCTCGAGGGCAGCCTGTGGCACACCGAAGTGCTTCCTATCGGCGGCAATCATCTTACGAACGACATTGCCATCGGCCTGCGCACCCCGGCCTCGGAGGCGGAGAAGATCAAGATCAAGTACGGGTGCGCCTTGTCATCACTCGTAAAGCATGAGGAAAGCCTCGATGTTCCCAGTGTGGGGGGGCGGCCACCCCGGCTCCTCTCGCGCCAGATCCTGTGTGAGATAATCGAGCCCCGTGTCGAAGAGCTGTTCGGCATGGTACAACAGCGGCTCAAGAAGACCGGGTTCGAGGACATGTTTGCCTCCGGCGTCGTGCTTACCGGCGGCACGGCCCTGATGGAAGGGGCGCAGGATGCCGCAGAGCGTTATCTCGGCCTGCCGATCCGGCGCGGCACGCCGAAGAATATCGGCGGCCTCATGGATGTGGTGAACAGCCCGATATACGCCACGGGCGTGGGGCTCGTGTTGTATGGCGCAGAGAATGCGCAGGCGGCGCCGCGCAAATTCAGGAGCAGCGGGAGCCTGAAACGCCTCTGGAAGTGGGTGGAGGGATTCGTCTAACTCGGGGCAACAGCAAGGGGGGCCAGGTCATGGCGAGAAGAATCAAGGAGAAAAATAATATGGAGGATAGGCTCGATTTCAAATTTCAGGATATCATGGAGTTTGTGGCGAACGCGCACAGCGAGGTCCCGTGCGAAGCCGCAGCGGACAAACCGCTCGAGGAGGGGAGGGCACCCGAGATGTTCCAGTTTGAGGATGAAAGTCTGCCGGCTGTCATAAAAGTGATCGGCGCGGGTGGAGGAGGCAGCAATGCCGTAAGCAGCATGGTCCAAGCGGACATCAAGGGGGTCCACTTCATCGTGGTCAATACCGATATGCAGGCCCTGGAGCTTGCGCGGGTCCCGGTCAAAATCCAGATCGGGTCCAAGATCACCAACGGACGCGGTGCGGGCGCGAATCCCGAGATCGGACGGACCGCCGCCCTTGAGGACGCGGACAAGATCAAGGCCGCTCTCGCCGGGGCCGATATGGTCTTCATCACCGCCGGCATGGGCGGCGGGACAGGCACTGGCGCCGCGCCGGTGCTTGCCAGCCTCGCTCGCGAAATAGGCGCCCTGGTGGTCGGCGTGGTGACCAAGCCCTTCAGCTTCGAGGGGCAGGCCCGGATGCAGAAGGCGGATGAAGGGATTGCCGAGCTTAAAAAACACGTCGATGCCCTCATCGTGATCCCGAACGAACGCCTGCTTAACCTTGCCGAAAAAAGGACCACGCTGCTCGATTCGTTCCTGCTCGCCGACGGGGTGCTCTGTCAGGCGGTCAAGGGGATCTCCGATGTGGTGATGGTGCCGGGCTATGTCAACGTTGATTTTGCAGATGTAAGGACCGTGATGTCGAGCCGCGGCAGGGCGGTCATGGGCACCGGGATCGGCCGCGGGGAGAACCGGGCTGCGGATGCCGCACAGCAGGCGATCGCGAGCCCGCTGCTGGAAGACGGTTCCATCAAGGGCGCCCGCGGCGTCCTCATCAACATCACCGCAGGCAATGACCTCGGTATCAATGAGCTGAGCGAGGCGACGGCGGTCATCAAGGAAGAGGTCGATCCGGGCGCAAACATCATCTTCGGCGCGGTGATCAACCCGGTCATGAGCGAGGAGATCATGGTGACAGTGATCGCGACGGGGTTCGACGAAGAGGGCGTGCGCGACCGTATCAAAAAGCCGGTGGCGAATTTCAAGGAGTTCAGAGCGTCCCTGGAAAAGCCGAAGCGCAAACAGGAGGCCTTTGATTTCAGGAATGAAGCGTTCGGCATCGACTGTGAGGACCTGGACAAACCCACGTTCCTCAGGCGGCAGGCCGACTGATCAGTCTGTCATAACCACGATCAGAACAAAATTGCTGTTGTCAGACAGGAATGATATCGTTCGTTGAATCCCTGCGAGGCGCAGACCGCTTTTCCATAACTTTTTCGTTACATCCGTCGAGCATCTCACCTTTCTTTTTCGGATTTTGCGCGGGAGTATCTGTCGACAGCGCTCAGAATGCCCCGCAGGATGCTGACATCCCTGCTGTTCATTCGTGCCCTGCCGAAGAGCTGCCTGAGCGAGAACATCATCCGCTCGGGGTTGTCGCGTTCGAGAAAGCTGATCGTCTGAAGAGTTTTCTGCAGCTGAAGAAAAAAGCCCTCGGTCTCATCAAGGGGCGCGAGCTGCTCTGTTGCCTGGCCCGCATACACGCCCGATGCCACATAAAGTTCGTAGGCAATTATCATGACGGCATGTGAGAGGTTCAGTGACGGAAATATATCGGATGACGGTATGGCTACGATCTCATGACAGAGGGCGAGGTCGCTGTTTTCCAGTCCGTTCACTTCGCTGCCAAATACGATAGCGACCCTGTTCTTCTCAAGCAGCGGAAGCACCGTTTCTGCCGTGGCGCGGGGCGTATGTACGTTTTTTCTTTTGCGCCCCGGGTGTCTCGACGTTCCGATGACGAACCCGTGATCAGCAAGCGCCTCAGCGAGCGTTGGGAACAACGCTGCCTTCTCAATGATCTCGTGGGCGCCCACGGCTAGCTTGCGTGCTTCCTGATGAGTGTCCTTTGGAGGATCCACGAGGATGAGATGACTCAGCCCCATGTTCATCATGCATCGTGCCGTCGCGCCGATGTTGGCCGGCGTTTTCGTGTCGATGAGGACAATGCTGACGTTGTCGAGAAGAGCGGCGTTCTGCATAGAATTGTACGGTCCGATTTGACGGCGCCGTTTATACCTGACGACAAGTGTTTGTCTCGCGCAGCGGCATTATACAGGGAAGTAAGGACGGTCCTCAAGGATATTCTTGACAGGGTTTCTTGCAACGATAAGACCGTGTTTTTATTTTGGCTTGACACCTGATGAAGAGCTGCTTGATTTGTTGGAACAAGTAAAATATTGGGCCATTGCCTGAAAGAGCTATTTTTGTTAGGAATATCATTTGGCCGGGGAAGGCGTTTTTCGTCTTGAGCGGTGGGAATTGAACCCGCTGTGAAACCCTCAGCCTAAAATAAATTGACTTAACCATATAAAAAAGGGTACTATTGTTCCCACTGGTGCTCAGGATGCTAAAGAATGAAAGGAGTTTTGCCATGACAACGTCTCATATGAGATTGCTCTGCTTAATATGTGGTGCACTGTTTTTGAGCTTAACGTTCGGCTGTACGGGTGGAGGTAACTCAAGCTCCGATGTATCGAAAGTTCTCGTTTCGATCGAAGTGTCGCCTGTCAATCCGATAATCGCGCGTGGCACGACCGGACAGTTCACTGCTACCGGCATCTTTTCAGACAATAGCAACCAGGACATCACCGCTTCCGTCATCTGGAGTTCTTTGTCAACCACTGTTGCTACGATCAGCAACACTGTCGGTTCCAGAGGGCGTGCCGCGGCTGTTGCCGCTGGATCGACCACGATCACTGCCACTTCGGGTGGGGTCTCCGGCAGCGCCACGCTGACAGTAACCACGTCAACGCTGGTGTCTATCCAGGTCGCGCCCACCAACCCAAGCATCGCGCTTGACACAACCAGACAGTTCACTGCCACCGGCATCTTTTCAGACAATAGCAACCAGGATATCACCGCTTCCGTCACCTGGAGTTCTGCGTCAACTGCTGTTGCCACGATCAGCAACACTGCCGCTTCTAATGGCCTGGCCACGGCCGTTGCCGCCGGCTCGACCGTCATCTCGGCAACAACGGGAACGATCTCAGGCAGCTCCACGCTTATAGTGACCTCGGCAACGCTGGTGTCGGTCCAGGTCTCGCCTACCAACCCGAGCATCGCGCGTGGCACGACCAGACAGTTCACTGCCACGGGGATCTTTTCGGACAATACAAGCCAAGACATGACCACTTCAGTCGTCTGGAGTTCATCGTCAACCGCCGTTGCCACAATCAGCAACACCGC
>Ga0209048_10006390_pt1 | contig 11032 bp, 10 predicted proteins | sample FrelakmetCRP12CR_FD_187146 | JGI IMG/M metagenome (GOLD analysis project Ga0209048, IMG submission 187146) | Freshwater lake sediment microbial communities from the University of Notre Dame, USA, for methane emissions studies - CRP12 CR (SPAdes)... | ecosystem: Environmental > Aquatic >... | reverse complement strand
CGCCCTCCGAATGCGCCCGCTCGATCACGCCGAGGATCCGCTCGCACGCCTGCGCGTTGATGACCGGTCCCATGATGGTCGCCTCGTCGAACGGATCGCCCACCTTCAACGACTGGCTGATGCCCACCACCATGCCGACCACCTGGTCGTAGACGTTGTCCTCGACCAGCAGCCGCGTGGGCAGGATGCAGCCCTGGCCGGCGTTGCCCATGGCCCGGTAGGCCGAGTGGGCCGCGGCGGCCTGGAGGTCGGCGTCCGCGAACACGATGTTGGCCGACTTGCCGCCGAGCTCGAACGTGAGCGGCTTGAGCGTCTCCGCCGCCGACGCCATGATCCGGCGCGCGGTGGCACCACTGCCGATGAAGTGGAGCTTGTCGATCCCGGGGTGCGCGACCAGCGCGGCGCCGCTCTCGGGCCCGCCGGGCACGATGTTCACGACCCCCGGCGGGATCCCCGCGTCGAGCACGAGCTCACCGAAACGCAACGTGGTGAACGGCGCCAGCTCCGGCGGCTTGAACACCACGCAGTTCCCCGCCGCGAGCGCCGCGCCGATCACCTGACCGACGTTGTGCATCGGCACGTTCCACGGGATGATCACACCCACCACGCCGTAGGGCTCCAGGAGCGTGTAGTCGAGCGCCGGAGCCGGCCAGGTAGGGATCACGTCGCCGACGACCTTGTCGACCCAGCCCGCGTAGTAGGTGAAGTAGTCGGCCGCGGCCATCGGCCCGCTCAGCGCGATCATGCGCGGCGAGCCGTTGTCGAGCGACGTCAGGGCGGTGAGCTCCTCGGTGTGCTCGCGGAGCAACGCGGCGAGACGCAACATCGCGTCGCGTCGCGCGTCGGCCGGCAGCGAACGCCAACCCGGTTGTGCCGCCCGCGCGGCTTGCACCGCGCGGTCGATCTCCGCCGGGCCGGCCAGCGGGATCGGCGGGTGCCGCCGCCCGGTGCTCGGATTGACGTGGACGAACTCGCCGCCACTCCCCTCGGAGATCCACTCGTCGCCGATCAGCATGCGGCCCGGCCGGAGCAGCTCCTCCGCCTGCGCCATCGTCATCGTCATGACGCAGCTCCCTCTTTCGATTCCCCCGATATTCCCGCGAACGATCCCCGGTGGCCCCAGGGTTTGCCCCCGGCGGCCTCGCGGTCGCACCAGGCGTCGTCGACGATCAAACCGTCGAAGCCGACCTCCACGTCGAAACCCGCCGGGCCCCCATGGCCCGGTCGAGCGCGGCGCCGCAGCATCGAGCGAGGCCAGGCCGCGGGATCGCGCGCGGTGAACCCGATGTACCGCAAACCGTGCAGCTTCACCACTCCCCCTCGGCAAAACGGTGATACAGTATCACGTTTTCTGGCCGAGAGAACGGCCGAGACGACGACCCAGGTGACGACCGAGGAGGCTCCCGTGCGCCCCGATCCCTGCGACTTCGTCGGTCTCGACGACCGGCTGAGCGACGAGGAAGTGCTGCTGCGCGACACGGTGCGCCGCTTCGTCGACGAACAGTGGCTCCCGATCGTCGCCGACCACTTCGAAGCGGGCACCTTCCCCACCGACCTCATCCCGGGCATCGGTGAGCTGGGGGTCTTCGGCATGCACCTCGACGGCTACGGATGCCCCGGTTCCTCCGCGCGTGCCTACGGCATCGCGTGCCGCGAGCTCGAGCGGGGCGACAGCGGGCTACGGAGCCTGGTGTCGGTGCAGGGTTCCTTGTCCATGTTCGCGATCTGGCGCCACGGCAGCGAGGAGCAGAAGCAAGCGTGGCTGCCCCGCATGGCGACGGGAGAGGTGATCGGGTGCTTCGGGCTCACGGAGCCCGATCACGGGTCGGATCCATCGGGGATGACGACGAGGGCGCGGCGCGACGGCGACACGTGGGTGCTCTCCGGGACGAAGCGCTGGATCACCAACGCGGGCATCGCGCAGCTCGCGATCGTCTGGGCGCAAACCACCGACGGCATCGCCGGCTTCATCGTGCCGACGGATACCCCCGGCGTCGAGGTACGGCCGATCAAGCAGAAGCTCTCGCTGCGGGCGTCGGTGACCGGCGAGATCTACCTCGACGAGTGTCGAGTGCCCGACGCGAACCGGCTGCCGGGCGCCCGCAGCATCGGGGCGCCCCTGAGTTGCCTGTCCGAGGCCCGCTTCGGCGTTGCCTTCGGCGCGGTCGGTGCCGCCACGGCCTGCCTGCAAACGGCCATCGCGTACACAACAGCGCGTCCGCAGTTCGGCAAGCCGCTCGCCGGCCATCAGATCACGCAGTTGAAGCTGGCCAACATGGTGACGAGCCTCACCAACGCGTCGTTGCTCGCGTTCCGCGTGGCCGAGCTCAAGGACGCCGGCGAACTGCATCCGGCGCAGATCTCACTCGCCAAGCGCCACAACGTGCGGGCCGCGATCGACATCGCGCGTGAAGCGCGCACCATGCTCGGCGCCAACGGCGTGAGCCTCGAGTACCCGGTCATCCGGCACGCGACGAACCTCGAGTCCGTGCTCACCTACGAGGGAACCGAAGAGATCCACGCGCTGGTGCTCGGCGAGGCGGTCACCGGCCTGTCGGCGTTCCGCTGATCCGGCGTTCCGCTGATCCGGCGTTCCGCTGATCCGGCGTTCCCTGATCCGGCGTTTCGCCGACGCGGCGCTTGTTGCGCGCCATCCACTGGCGCGCCGCGCTCAGACCGGTTGGGTGATGTTCCTGGGTTGCAGGAAGGCCGACGGACCCAGCTCGCCGACGGTTCCGAGCCCGCTGCCCTTGTACAACGAGGAGTAGCGCGAGGCGCCACGAGCGCCGTTGACGATGATCCGGCCGGTCTCCATCCGTCGCGCGACGTCGGTCGCGTGCGCGAGGTCGCGCCCGAACACGGCACCCGCGAGTCCGTAGTCCGAGTCGTTCGCCAGGGCCACCGCCTCGTCGTCGTCGGCGAACGGCACGAGGACGAGGACCGGTCCGAAGATCTCCTCCTGGAAGACGCGCATCTTCGGCGCGACGTCCACGAAGATGGTCGGCTCGATGTAGAAGCCCTTCGGCAGTCCGGCCGGCCGTCCCCCTCCGAGCACGAGGCGCGCGCCCTCCGCCAATCCGGACCTGATGTAGCCCTCGACCTTCTCTCGTGCGGCGGCGGTGACGAGCGGGCCGAAGACGGTCGACGGATCGGTCGGGTCTCCAACGGGAGCCTGCTCCAGCGACGCACGAAGGCAGTCGAGCACGTCGTCGAAGCGGCTGCGATGGACCAGCACGCGCGTGTTCGCGTAACACACCTGACCCGAATACGGGAGCAGGTCCGAGATGATCGACTCCGAGAACGCGGCCAGATCCGCGTCTTCGAGCACGACGACGGCCGACTTGCCACCGAGCTCCGCGCTCACCCGCTTGAGCTGCTCGCCACACACCGAGGCGATCGACCGACCGGCGACCGTCGAGCCGGTGAACGACACCATGTCGACACCACGATGACGAACGAGCGCCGCCCCCGTCTCGCGACCACCCGTCACGACGTTCACGACGCCGGGTGGAACGCCGGCCTCATTCGTGATCTCGGCGAGCATCAACGCGTCGAGCGACGTCTCCGGGGAAGGCTTGACGACCACGGTGCATCCTGCCGCCAGCGCCGGGCCCAACTTCGACGCGAGCAGGACCTGCGGCGAGTTCCAGGGCACGATGGCGGCCACGACACCGATCGGGTCGTTCCGGAACCGCGAACGGCCCGCCGCGGATTCGCGCACCTCCTCGCGCGGCAGCGTCCCGGCGATCTGAGCGACGCCCCGGTAGATGAACGACGACCCGCTGCCCACGAACGATGCCCACCAGCCCGGCGCGCCGTTCTCCCGGGTCACGAGGCTGTCCATCTCCGCGGCGCGAGCCTGGATCCCGTCGGCCAACCCGTCGAGGAGCGCGGCACGCGCTGCCGGCGACGACTCCCGCCACGCCGGCAGCGCTCGTCGCGCGGCGGCGACCGCGGCGTCGACATCGGACTCGTCACCATCCGGAACGCGGGCGAACTCCTCCTCGGTAGCCGGGTTCACGAGGCTGACACGAGCAGCGCTCTCGGCCGGAACGAAGGCGCCGCCGACGAACATGCTGTCCGGTGTGAACCTGTTGCCTTCGATGCTCATGGGCCGGGTTCGATGGTCTTCGCGAGGTAGGTCGAACCCGTGTCCGGGACCTTGGGTTGACGAAAGGCCTCGACGGGGAACGTGATCACGATCAACGCGAACATCAACCGCAGGAGGTTCAGCTCCTTCTCGGGCAGGTCGTACAGATCGAACTGGTCGAGGTGGGTCATCGCCGCCTCCGCCCGCGGCAACGCGGTGTCGTAGAAAGCCTGGAGTTCGTCCATGGTGGAGGCCAGGCGGACGTCGTAGCGTTCGGGTTCGGTCTCGAGGCACCACTTGGGAGCGAACACCTCGAGGTCGGCGAACGGTTCCGGCAGCATCGTCTCGGCGGTCACGGGTGATTCCTCCTCCTTGCTTCGAGCTCGCGCTTGTACTCCTCGACGTCCTGCTGCACGACATGGTGGAGGTGCCGGAGGAGGACCTCCTGGTCGTTGTAATAGAACTCCTTGCGCACCTGGGACTTCATCCGCTTGTGCGTCGCCTCGAGCACGTTGGCGTCCTGGAGGGCGAAGTCCTTCGACACCGCGACGACCATCTCCTGGGCGAGCCGCTCGCTCGCGTTCTTCGGCGGGGCGAAGTGGTAGTCGAAGATGAACGTGTGGCTGTCGGGGCCCGTCGGCCAATACGTGTAGGTGACCACGGTGTTCCTCGACCACGTGATGATGGCGAAGTTGGGGTACAGGTGCCACATGTCCATGCCCCAACCCTCGAGGTGACCGGGGTTGCTGAGCTCGCCGAGTGGCCCGAGGTCCGGCGGGTCGAAGGGACCGTGGATGGTGGCCTGGAAGATGTCCTGCGCGGGAAGGACACCACGACCCCTCGTGTTCGCGTACTGGCCACCCGACGCCAGCATGCGGTGCTTGCCGTAGGCCTTCATGAACGGGAGCATGAACGGCGGCTTCTCGCCGCCGGGGTCGCCCTGCGGGTTGTTGAGCTTCGCGTGCACATACGGCACGTGGTAGAACTCGGCGAAGGCGTCGATGAACAGCTTCCAGTTCGAGTTCACCACGGCTTCCAGACGGTGCGTCTCCGTCAGCTCGTGAAACGGGTACTGCTCGAGCTTGACGATCTCGGGACCCATGAAGTCGCGGAGGGTCTGGCGCGGGGTCTTGTCGAAGTTGACGAAGACGAAGCCGGCCCAGACGTCGCAGTGGATCTCGGGCAGCTTCAGCTTGTCGGCGTCGAGGCCCTCGAACTCCGGCGCGTTGTGGACGTAGGCGATCTGGCCATCCAGGGCGTAGCGCCAACCGTGGTACTTGCAGGTGAACTGCCGGCAGTTCCCCTGGATCTCCGCACTCGGGTGCTCGTCCCACATGAGCTGGTTCCCGCGGTGCGAGCAGACGTTGTGGAAGGCCCGGATCTTGTCGTCCATACCACGGACGACGATGATCGAATAGCCGAGGCCGTCGAGCTCCCTGGTGAAGAAGGTGCCCTTCCGGGGGAGCGTCGTCTCCCGTCCGACGTGCAGCCACGACCGCTTGAAGACCGCTTCCTTCTCGAGCTCGTAGAACTCGGGGTCGTAGTTGTCCTCCACGTTCACGGGGCTGAAGTCGAGACCGAAGTTCCGGGTCCAGCTGCCCTCGGCCGGCTTCGGAAACCCCTGGATCGTCTCGGCTTCGAGCTCGGTCAGCTGCTTGAAATCAACGGCCATGGTTCAACCCTTCCCGTGCGAGGAATCGGTTTCGGAGAATGCGATCGGACCACCGGGTCGGGCCCCGGTGAGCTCCCCGCCAGTCTGGACGATCTCGCCGGCCACGATCGTGTGCCGGTAGCCGCCGGGCGGGCGGCGGAGACGGCTCCCGCCCCCGGGCAGATCGGCGACGAAGGAGTCCTGCTGCCACTCGAGCTCGTCGAGGTCGAACACGACGAGGTCACCGATGGCGCCGGGAGCGACCACGCCGCGACCGGCGAAGCCGAGCGAGCTGGCCTGTTTGCCGGTGAGCTCGTGGACGGCGGCCTCGAGGGTCATGTCGCGGCGCTCGCGGACGTAGCGGGTCAGCAGCAACGTGGAGTCGCCGGCGGCGCAGAACATGGCGACGTGCGCGCCGTTGTCGCTCCCGCCGATCAGCGTGGCCGGGTGACACAGGATCTGCCCGACCTCTTCGGGTTCGTCGTTGCTGACCCCACTGGCCACGACACCCGGATCGAGATCGTTCTCGAGCACCCAGTCGGCGAGGACGTCGGAGGCATGGCCGCCGCGCTCGGCCACGAGGTCGGCCAGCGTCGAGCCGACCCAGCGCTCGTGCTCCGGGCGCGTCACCGAGATCAGGCGGAGTCGCGAGATGTCCCAGGTGGGGAGCACCGAGAGCTTGGCGGCGTCCCACTCCGCGCGGCCGACGGCGCGCCACGCCGGGTCGGCGAGCTGCACGCGCTTGCCCTCGGCGTCGGCTCGGATCACCGGCGCCCAGCTCTCGGGCAGGTCGTTGAACATGACGCTGCGGTCCCAACCGATGCGGAGGTCGAACGGTCGGGGCGTGCCCTGGGGGAAGATCCGCACGCCGGCCGCCTGCTGTCGCGTGGCCTGCTCGAGGAAACGTTGCGCGCGACCGGGGGCCCGTTTGGTCTGGGCGAGGGTGTTCCACGTACTGATGACGCCTCGCGGCGCGGTGAGCCGCGCGATGCGCTCGATGTCCTCCTCGGCCGTTCCGCCGGAGAGGTTGGGGACGAACTCGACGATGCCGCCCTTGTCGGCGAGCACGCCGAACAGTGCCTCGAACTCCGCGTCGTCGGCGACACACGACGGGACGTACCGGCCACGGTGGTCCTTGTCGGTGAACGACGTGGAGATGCCGAACGCCCCGGCCTCGATGCTCGCCTCGAGGATCGCGCCCATCTTCGCGACCTCGTCGGCCGTCGCGACGCGATCCCACGCGGCATCGCCCATCACGTACCAGCGCAGCAGCGTGTGGCCGACCATCGTCGCGGCGTTGACGCCCAGACCGCCGGACGCGAGCACGTCGCGGTACCCCTCGTAATCCGTCCACGACCACGGCACACCGAGCTCGAACGCGGCCGGGGGCATGTCCTCGATGAGGCAGAACAACGCGACCGCTTCGTCACGGATGGCGTCGTTGACGGGGAACAACGACAACGAGCAGTTCCCGGCCAGCACGGTGGTGACACCGTGTTGAGGCGTCGGATCGCAGAATGGATCCCAGAGCAGCGACGGATCGACGTGGGTGTGGTTCTCGATGAATCCCGGGGCGACGACCGCGCCTCCCGCGTCGACCTGGGACTCCCCTTCTCCCCGCAGCCCGGGTCCCACCTCCACCACGCGACCTCCACGCACCCGGACGTCGCCGGGCCGCCCCGGTGCACCCGTGCCGTCGATCACGGTGCCGCCGCGCACCAACAGATCACCCACGCCGGACTCCTCTCGGGCCGGGCCGCGGGTTCGCGTCGCGCGGGTGCGTTCGAGTCTCGAGCTCGGCACCGCCGATATGCGAGCATGTTCGCGGACCGCGCCGCCGCGACACGACGATCGGTCCCACCGCACGAGAGGAGCCACGGTGCGACTGGAACCGCTGCGCAAGGACGACCTCACCGGAGAACAGGCCGAGCTCTACGCCGCGCTCGTCGGCAAGTCCCTCGGACGCAGTGAGACGTTCGCGTTGAACGAACGCGGTGAGGTGCGCGGGCCGATCGCGGTGCTCCTCCATCATCCCGCCAGCGGACGGCCGCTGCAGGAGCTCGCCGCGGTGCTGCGCTTCTCCGGGCTGCTCCCCGACGCTGCACGCGAGGCCGTCATCCTCGTGGTCGCGGCATACTGGCGAGACGAGCACGAGTGGGCGTCGCACGAGCCCATCGCTCGCGGCGCGGGGATGAGCGACGACGAGCTCGCCGCGTTGCGCAGCGGCGCGGCGGTCGGCTTCGCCGACCCGGTCACGCAGGCGGCGTTCGACGCCGCGCACGCGATCGTGACGCGCGGCGATCTCTCCGACGACGAGTACTCGCGTGTGCAGGCCGTGCTCGGCGACGAACAGCTCGTCGAGGTCACGGTGGTCATCGGGTACTACTCGCTCCTGTCGATGCAGCTGCGCGTGTTCCGGGTCCCGGGGCCGGCAAGAAGCTGACCTCGCGACGCCCGTACACCGCCACCGCGAATTCGTCACGCAGTCTCCTTCGCGTCGAAGACGACACCGTCGGCGAGAGGAGTCGGTTCCTCGATGTCGGCGATCTGCTCGAAGACGAACGCCCGCACACTGGCGGCATCGAGCGCCGGGCTGAAGAGCTCGGGCGCGGTGGAGACCTCGGCCAGCTTCGGCAGCAGCGTCCGCGCGTCCGGGACGCGGTCGAGGTCGTCGATCTCGTAGATCGCGACGTAGTCGAAGCCGGGATCGGTCGCTTTGCCGGGGAGGAGCTGCTCCTCGGCGAGCTTGAAGCGCCGTCCCTTCACGAATCCCGGCAGGAGCAGCGAGTCCGGGACATGGTGCTCGTCGTACCAGCGGTTGTACGCCGCCACGTCCTCGGCCGCGTCCGACGTGGGGCGGGAGAGAACGACAAAGATGCCCTTCCTCGGCATGTGGTCCTCGTTTCGGGTCGTGGCGGTTGGAGTTCGGCGCCGCTCAGTGCACGGGTTCGGAGACCTCGTAGATCCAGGTCGCGCCCGAGTTCGGATCCCTCTGCGATCCGAAGACGTCGGTGGCCACCGAGACGCAGCTCAAGGAGTACAGGAGGCCCATGAGGTTCGCGGCCGTCTCGGGCACGGCGTCGATCGCGAACTGATCGAGGTAGGTCATCGCCGCCTCGGCCCGGGGGAAGACGGCGTCGTAGAACGCCTGGAGTTCGTCCATGGGAGTCGCGAGGCGTCGCTGCAGACGATCCTCGAGGGTGGGCAGCACCCAGTCGGCCGCCCACGGCTCGAGATCGGCAAACTCCGTCGGAAGCAGCGCTGCGGTGGTCATCATCGCGCTCCTACCTTCCGGTCTCGGCCCGAGAGGCCGCGACGTCGGCCTGGACGACGTCGTGGAGATGGCGGAGCGCCACTTCCTGGTCGCAGAGGAAGAAGTCGTCGCGGGCTCCCGACATGATCCCCAGCTGCGTGGCCTCGAGGGTGTTGGCGTCTTGCAGGATGCCCTCGCGCATCATGACCAAGGCATGCTCCTGCGCCAACCGCTCACGGGTGTTGGTGGGCTCGGCGAAACCGACCGTCCACTCGAACTTGTGTGACGTCGCGCTGAGCGGCCAGTAGTGATAGGTGTACCAGTAGTTACTGCTCCACGCGATGATCACGAAGTTCGGATAGAGCTGCCACGAGTCGACGCCCCAGTTCTCGATGCCGGCCGGATTGAGCCCGTCACCCAACGGGCCGATGTCCGGCGTGTAGTCGGTGCCGATGAAGTTCGCCTGGAACAGGGCGTCGATCGGCCTTCGGACGCGGACCCCCTTGTTGGCCTTGGCGCCGCCGGTGGTCATGAGCCGGTGCTTCCCGTAGGTGCCGAAGTACGGGATCATCTGGGGGACCTTGTCGACGCCGGTCTGGGGAATGGCGTTGTTGGTGACCTTCCCGTGCACGTAGGGCACGTGGTACAGCTCCTGGAACGCGTCCATGAACAACTTCCAGTTCGCCCCGACCACGGTCTCGAAGCGGTACACGCGCGGCATCTTCTCGAAGGGGTACGTCTCGAGCTTCTCGAGGGTGGGGGTCAGGAAGTCGCGCAGGCTCTGGCGCGGTTCGTTGTCGAGGTTGATGAAGATGAATCCGGCCCAGACGTCGACGTTGATCTTCGGCAACGCGAGGTCCTCGGCCTTCAGGTCGAAGAACTCCGGCGCGTTGTGCACGTAGCTGATCTCGCCGTCGAGGTCGTAGCGCCAGCCGTGGTACTTGCACGCGATCTGGCGACAGTTCCCCTTCGACTCCTTGGTCGGGAAGTCATCCCACATGAGCTTGTTGCCGCGATGCGAGCACACGTTGTGGAACGCGCGGATCTCGTTCTCCATGTCTCGCACGACGAGCACCGACACGCCCAGGAACTCGAGCTCCTTGGTGAAGTAGGTGCCGTTTCGTGGTAGCTGACCGACACGACCGACGTTCAGCCAGTTGCGGCGGAACACCGCCTCCTTCTCGTCCTCGTAGAACTCCGTGTCGTAGCAGTCCTTGAACGAGACCGGGCCGGTGCCGAGGCCCAACGCTTCGGTCCAAGTCCCCGGCGCCGGCTTCTCGAACGTCTGAATACCCGCGGCCTCGGCCTCGGTCAGTCCCGAGATGTGGGGTGCTGTCATCTCCGTCGCTCCTTATCCCGTCGCGCGCACCCGGTCACGGGAAGCGTCCGCCGTTGACACCGATGGTCTGGCCGGTGATGTAGCCGGCATCGGGCGAGGCGAGGAACGCGCAGGCGGCGGCGATGTCCTCGGGCTGTCCCGCGCGCCCGACGGGCGTCTGCTCGATCTGGGCCTCGATGAACCCGGGCCCGAAGCGACCCTCCGCGACCGACTTGTGGAGCATCGGGGTCTCGATGAAGTTCGGCGGGATGTTGTTGACGGTGATGCCGTGTTCCCCCAGCTCGAGCGCGAGCGACCGGGTGAACGAGATGACCGCGCCTTTCGACGCGGAGTACGCAACCATGCCGCGCGACCCGCGCTGCGCGCTGGACGACGAGATGTTGACGATCCGGCCCCAACCGGTTTCGATCATGTCGGCCATGATCACCTGGGTGCAGTGGAACATGCCGGTGATGTTGACGGCGAAGACGCGCTGCCAGGTCGCTTCGTCCGTCGAGGCGAAGGGAGCGATGCACTCGATCCCGGCGTTGTTGACGAGAATGCCGATGGGCCCGAGTCGCCGACGGACTTCGTCGACCGCGCGCTCGACCTGCTCGCGGCTCGATACGTCGACGGCGTGCGCGACGACCGTATGACCCGAGGCCGTGAGCCGTTGCGCGGCCTGCTCCGCTCCGAGCGCGTCGAGATCGAAGATCGCGA
>Ga0209048_10006389_pt1 | contig 11033 bp, 6 predicted proteins | sample FrelakmetCRP12CR_FD_187146 | JGI IMG/M metagenome (GOLD analysis project Ga0209048, IMG submission 187146) | Freshwater lake sediment microbial communities from the University of Notre Dame, USA, for methane emissions studies - CRP12 CR (SPAdes)... | ecosystem: Environmental > Aquatic >... | reverse complement strand
CGCCGTGAGCATGGAGACGATCTCGTTCGACCGGGACATGCGGCCAAGACAAAAAAGGAGGGAGAGCAGGAGCGCCACGGGCAGCAAAATCACAAGAATTTGCGGCACCTGCGTGAGATAGTATTTCAAGATGAGCGACCGCGAAACACGCTCATCGAGAAAGGTCGAAAGATTGTCGCTGATATCGAAGATAAACCAGATCGAGACGAACCCCGCAATGCAGTAGAAATAGGCCATTAAAAAATAGCGCAGAATATAGCGGTCGAGCAGTCTCATCAGAATTTGAGAATTTAGAATTTCGATTTGCGATCTAGCTTACCATTACCTGAAAGCATCTCGACCGGCTCATACACAAATCGCAAATTGCAAATCGGCAATCGCAATTCCCCATCATGATCGCACTTCGGGACTCTCTTGGCAGTGACTTCATCGAAGAGATTCGCGCCCTCTTTTCGGAGGACGGGCTGCTCGCGCAGGCGAAGAACTTCGAGTACCGGCCCCAGCAACAGGAGATGGCGGTGGCCGTGGCGCGTGCTCTGGAGCAGGAGCGTCACCTCGTGGTCGAAGCGGGCACTGGCGTCGGTAAATCGATCGCCTATCTGGCCCCGGCCATTCTTTTCGCGGTCAGGGAACGCAAGAAGGCAGTAATCTCGACGCACACGATCAACCTGCAGGAACAACTGCTCTACAAGGACATCCCGATCCTGAGGAAGGTGCTGCCGATTGAGTTCGAGGCCGCGCTCATGAAAGGGCGCCAGAATTATCTCTGCCCGCGTCGCCTCGAACGCGCATTGCAACAATCCGGCGAATTGTTTACCACCTCCGAGACGGCCGAACTGGCGCGGATCGCGGATTGGGCGCGCGGCACGAAGGATGGATCGCTCAGCGATCTTCCGGTCGAGCCGGATCCCAAAGTCTGGACCCAGGTTTGCAGCGAAGCGCATATCTGTACCGCCAAAACGTGCGGCCAATCGGTGAATTGTTTTTTTCAACAGGCGCGCAAACGCCTGCTCGCGGCGGATGTGATTGTCGTCAATCACACGCTGCTCTTCATGCTCCTCGGCGCGCCGGAAATACAGGAGGAACGGGAGAGTGGCTATCTGTTTCCGAATGATTTCATCATTTTCGACGAAGCTCACACGCTCGAACAAACCGCTTCGCGGCAAATCGGGATCGGCGTCTCGCAGTACGGACTGCGCGCCACCATCCAGCGCTTTTACAACGCCCGAACGCGCAAGGGTCTGTTCACCGTTACCCGCGATGCCGCCGGGGTGACGCTGGCGGCCGCGCTGGTCGATGAGGCCGACCGATTCTTTCGCGCGCTCGATGAGCGCAGCGATTTCCGGAAAGGCCGGGAAGTTCGCGTCCGCGAACCCGATTTCGTCCCGGACACAATCTCGCCGCGTTTGATCGCGCTGCAGGCGCGCATTGCTGAAGTGGTGAAACGCACCGAGGACGAATTCCTGAAGACCGAATTGCAGGAACTCGGCCGGCGGATTCACGACGCGCGTCTGGGTATCGTGACCTTTCTGGAGCAAAGCGCCGAGGGCCATGTTTATTGGATCGAACGCAAAGGACAGGCGGCGCAGTTTCTCACCCTGAATGCCGCGCCGATCGATATCGCTCCGGTGCTGCGGCGGATGCTTTTCCGGGATGATTGCTCCTGTGTCCTGACCAGCGCGACGCTGGCCGTGGGCCGGCCTGATCTCTCCTATTTTCGCGACCGGATCGGCGCCGGCGATGTCGAACCGCTCCAGCTCGGAAGTCCGTTCGATTTCCCCACGCAGATGAAATTGTTCGTCGTGCGCAAGATGCCGGATCCGCGGGATTCGGGTTATGCGAAGGCGCTGGCGCATTGGGTCGCGCATTTCGTCTCCGAAACGGATGGGCGCGCCTTTGTCCTTTTCACCAGCTACCGCGGAATGCAGCAGCTCTCGGAAGAGATGGGGCCGTTCTTTGCGGAAAACGGAATGAACCTGCTGGTCCAGGGGCAGGGGATGCCGCGGGGGAAATTGCTCGAGCAATTCAGAGCGACACCGCGCAGCGTTTTGTTTGGGACCGACAGCTTTTGGATGGGGGTCGATGTGCCGGGTGACGCGCTTTCCAATGTCATCATCACCCGATTGCCCTTCGCGGTGCCGGATCATCCCCTGGTCGAAGCGAAGCTGGAGCTGGTGGAAGCGCGTGGCGGAGACGCGTTCACCGAGTATTCCCTGCCCGAAGCGATCTTGAAATTCCGCCAGGGCGTCGGGCGGCTGATTCGAACGAAGAGCGACCGCGGAATTGTCGTGATCCTCGATAATCGAATCGTGACGCGACCCTATGGACGCGCATTTCTGAAGGCGCTGCCGGATTGTCCGGTCAAAATAATTTAAGCGGTCGAGGGACGAAATGTAGCCGCATCGGTCGCTTCTCCAGCGATCCGGGTGCCTTGATCGGATTGCTGTCGCAGGTGCATTTCGCACCTGAAAAATTTTTCACAGCATTTGTCCAAATTTTTCTTGCCTGCTGGGGTCATCAACAGGTTTACTTTTGTCAAACCCTCAACCTTAGGCCCCCCAAGCCCCCAGAACATGAAATCAACAGCTAGACACCTCTATGTACTTTTTGTAATCGTCGGAGTTGGAGTTGGTGCGACGTCACCAGGACAAGCGGCGCAACCCCAACCCCTCAAAGTCAACTGGATTTGCGCGCCGCCTCCTCTGTGTACCGGGGGTTGGCAGAGCTCGCACACGGATAGTGACGTAGGGCAAGTGGTCCTGCATTTCACGGTTATCCCGGGAACGCCCGATGGATTCTATGGCTGGTCATATACGGTGGATGGTATTGGGGGAGGGTCTTATTCGGTGAATGTCACCGCGGGGCAGGTGAACAATCAAGATTGGGTAATCTATCAGCAAGTGGGACAGGTTACCGCCCCCGGCGTGGCTACGGTCATCGGAGGCGCTAACGTTCAGATCGCACAGCCGTCAAATGCCGGTTTCGTTTCGGTGGCCGGTGGCCATTATTGCTGTTGCGATTACTCGTGCACACCGACGACGTTTTACCGGCAGGTTATTGAAGTGCTCATCGGATCGGATTCACCTCCAGACGAAAAACAGACCAAGGAATGCGATGCGACGACGGGGTGTTCCAACTGCTCGGGCGAACCAATGGCGAGCTATTCGATCCATCTGATGCTTGCCAGCCTGCATATCCAGGACACGCCGATTTCGTCCAATTCTCCGCGTGGGCCATCGACCGATTTCAAAGTGGTCTACAATCAGCGCGAGGCCAATCAACCCACTACCTTTGCCTATGGCAATTTGGGCCCCAAATGGACGTTCAACTGGCTATCGTACGTGACGGATGGCGGTCCTGCCGCCCCGTCGGCTAGTCCGGTCGTCTATGTGCGCGGTGGCGGCACGGAGGTTTTTGGCGGATTTGATTCCGGCACACAAAGCTATGCGCCGGACAGGCAGACGCTCGCCGTCCTGGTCCGGACCTCGAGCAACACATACGAAAAGAAATTTCCAAACGGATCAAAGGAAGTATTTTCGCAAAGTGACGGATCAACTTCCTATCCTCGCCGCGTCTTTCTGACGAGTGCCGTAGACGCAGCCGGGAACTCTACGACTCTTACGTACGACGGAAGTTTTCGCATAACAACGATAACCGATTCGCTTGGGCAACCGACGAATCTTACCTATGGCCTGATGGGTGATCCCTTGAAGATCACCAGGGTAACTGATCCCTTCGGGCGTTTTGCGACATTCGACTACACGTCCGGGAAGCTCAGCAAGATCACCGACCCGGTCGGAATAGAATCCGAGTTCGGTTACGCGAGTGGTTCGGATTTTATCAATTCAATGACAACGCCGTATGGCACGAGCACGTTCGCCAGCGGTGAATCCGGCAATCTCATGCGCTGGTTGGAAGCGACCGATCCGCGCGGTGGCCGGGAGCGTGTCGAATACAATAACGCGGCGCCGAATATGGTCTCCACAGAGGTATCGGCACCTGCGGGCGTCTATAACAGCGATTTACAATTTCAAAATACCTTCTACTGGGATAAAAAAGCCATGGCCGACTCGCCGGGTGACTACGCACGAGCGCAATTGTTCCATTGGCTAATGATGCCCGACGGGAAAGTCTCGGGCATTAAGCACAGCGAAAGAAAGGCGCTGGAAAGCCGCGTCTGGTATACCTACCCCGATCAAACCGATCCGGCGAAGGTTGGAAGTAGTGCGTTGCCGGCGAAGATTGCGCGTATCTTGGATGGTGATGTAACGCAGCTTTCCCAATACAGATACAATGGGATCGGGAATCTGCTCACAGAGACGGATCCGCTCGGTCGCGTGAAGAGTTATCTGTATGACACGAACAGCGTTGATGTCCTGGCGGTTTATCAACGCAATCCAACCGGGGCGAGCTTGGACCCAGATGGGCAACATGCCGACAAGATTGCCGCTTTCACCTACAATTCAGCGCACGAACCGTTGACCGAAACCGACGCCGCGGGGCAGGTCACCACATTTACGTATAACATATACGGCCAGATCTTGACGCGGAAGAATGCGAAAAACGAGACCACTACGTACACCTATGGAGGCACCGCTCCTATTGGATATTTGGCCTCGATCACGAGTCCGTCGTTCAACGGCGTATCTGCGGTCACCAGTTTCGGCTATGACAGTTTTAACCGCGTTCGAACGGTCACGAACGAGCCGGATCAATACACCGTGACCACGGACTTCGATAATCTCGATCGTAAGACCCAGGTGATGTATCCGGACGGTACCTCCGAGCAGTTCCAATACACGGATACCGTCAGTGGCGCGATGACCCTCGATCTCACCGGGAGCCGCGACCGGGCTGGCCGCTGGACCTATCGTCATTATGACGGCAATCGCAAAATGGACTCGATGACTGATCCACTCAACCGCACGACCCGGTACGGCTGGTGCACCTGCGGCTCATTGACGAGCATCATTGATCCCAACGGGAATGTGACTGCCTTTAATCGCGACCTTCAGAGTCGCGTCTATCAGAAGATTTTCGCCGACATGACCACAGTCGATTATCTCTTTGAAGGTCAGACTGAACCAAACTCCGTGGGCACGCTGAGCCGGTTGAAAGCATCCACCGACGCGCTCGGGCGCCGGACGAACTATTCATATTCCCTCGACAACAACATCAGTTCAATAAATTACACCGATACGTCCGGGTCTCCGCTTGAGCCTCCTACGCCGTCGGTGAATTACACCTACGATCCGAACTACAACCGCCTCGCGACCATCACCGATGGTACGGGCGTGACCACTTACGCCTATTATCCGGTTAATTCTTCGCCTGAGCTTGGCGCGGGTAAATTGGAATGCATCGATGGCCCGTGGAAGAATGACACGATCTTCTTCACGTATGACTCACTGGGGCGGACGCTCAGCCGATCGGTGGGCGGCGTGGCCGAGACCGTGGCCTACGATTCACTTGGCCGGCAGACGACTTCCGATGGTGTGCTCGGACATTTCGACCGGTATTACGATGGGGTAACGCTACGGTTGCGAACCCTTAGCTACCCGAACGGCCAGGAGGCCAACTATAGCTATTTCGGGAACGAACAAGAGCGACGGCCGCAAACCGTGCAGAATGTCGTGGCGGGAGAGAACCTTTCGAAATTCGATTATACCTACGACGAGGAGGGCCAGATCAGCAGCTGGAGCAAATTGCTGGAGACGGCCTCTTCCGGTCTTTGGTTTGGCTACGATGACGCCGGGCAACTCGTGAACGCGCGTAATGGGGCCCGACCGCGCCTGGTTACGCGGCAGTTCCATTACGGGTATGACAATGCCGGCAATCGAACGACCGATTCAGAGTCGAATGCACAAGGGAACGGTTTCAATACGGGCACGTACCGCAGCTATTGGCCAAATGGCCTTAACCAGATCAGTAGCGTCGACACTAGGATAGACGGCGTTGACCATGGCAGAATAGATTTGACCTACGATGCGGCAGGGAATCTCACAAACGATGGTGCCAAGAAGTCGTTCGAATGGGACGCTGCCAACCGCCTGACGGCCATCAAGTATCTCAACCAACGAAGCGAGTTTACCTATGACGGGCTTAGCCGGCGCGTGCAGATCGTGGAGAAAACGAATTCCAACGTCACGAGCGTGAAGCGTTTTGTTTGGATCGGTAACCAGATTGTCGAGGAGCGCGATGCCCAGAACGTGGTCACTCGCCGTTACTTCAGCGAAGGCGAAGAACGAATCGGGAACGCGGGCGTCAACCTTTATTACTACAGCCGGGATCATCTCGGCAGCATCCGCGAAGTCACCAACAGCGACGGCAAGCTCCAGGCCCGCTACGATTACGATCCCTATGGCCAGCGAACGAAACTGAGCGGCTCACTCGATGTCGATTTTGGCTATACCGGCCACTATTTCCACGCGCTCACCGGCTTGAATCTCGCACTCTATCGCGCCTACAACCCGACTCTCGGGAGGTGGCTCAGTAGAGATCCGATTAGCGAGAGAGGTGGGTTTAACCTGTATGGATACGTTGAGAACAATCCGGTAGATGCGGTCGACCCAGTCGGGCTCAGCAAGATTTATGGGAATTGGTGTGGACCCAATTGGACAGGCGGGCGTAAGGAGGTATATACATCAAACCACCCGGTCGGCTACTACCTGCCCGCTAAAGACGGGACGGACGCCGCGTGTCAGTCTCACGATATCTGCTATTATCAGTGCAGGAAAAATTTCCCCTGCGATGCAGCGGAGCGGCAGAAGTGTTTTCGTGAATGTGATAGAGTGTTGGCCTTGAGAGCTTACGCCACCACATATGGTCCTTTCACACCTCGGGCCAACGTGATCACTTTGTACATGGTCCACCCTGGTGGAGGCTCGCCCGACGCAGAGGCTAACGATCGCTCTTGTAGCTGTGGAAACAAATGAACAAGATTGCAAGAAAAGTGGGCTTATATCTCGCCTCGTTGCATTTTGTTACTTTTGGATTGGTGGCGGTATACGTCGCTCGCTCGGGGGAGGAAGGAGCGATCCTGTTGTTTGTATTTTGGGTTATCGATTTTCCCATAAGTGTACTCTATTCTTGTGTCAACGAGGCTTATATCTCCTGGATGGCAACGCATGCTGAATCCATCTGGGCTTATATTTTATATCTTCCGTACCTGATACATGGATTACTGGGAACGATTTGGTGGTATTTTGCGCCACGTCTTGTGATGCCTAAGAACTTAGGAGGAGTGTGGGGTAGATCAGTGGACAAGACGTAACGAAGGTCGCAGAGGGGACACGAAGACAGTGACCCATTCTTCTCCTTCTTGCGAACTTTGGGAAAGACGTGCGAAGACGGTTACAGGCGCCGGGACAGGCTGAGCGCATGCCGTGGAATCGCTTAGAGTGATTTCACAAATGTTGTAGCCACCGGCCTGTGGAGACTGTCGGACTTGGATGTTAAGCCAAAACGGGTCATCCTGAGCCGCGGAGACGGACGAAGGACCTCGCAACTAGCAATGGTTGCGTCCTCTTTTGGTGTGACGAGAATGGCATGGGAGAGGTCAGCGCTCCTCCCCAGGTCGCGATCCCGGCCTACGCCAGATGACATGGGTTGTCGAGGAGGCGAATAAAACACCAACCTCGACAATATGAATACATCTAACGAAACTAACATAGAGAACGAAGTTCAACTGATCAAGATCGCCATCGACATGCACCTGAAGAGTTACCGGGTGGTACGGCAATTGGATCACTCGACGGTACAGCCGGCACAAAGGTTTGAGCCGAAGCGTTTTTACCGCTGGCTGGAGAAGCAAAAGGAAAAGGCCGACAGGATCGCAGTTTGTTACGAAGCAGGATGTTTCGGGTACGAACCGGCGCGTCGGATGCAGGCGATGGGGGTGGAAGTGTACGTGATTGCACCGCAGAATTGGGATGAGCAGGGCAAGCGGCAAGTCAACGACAAGCACGACGCAGCAGTGATGTGTCGGCGACTGAGCGAATACCTGGACGGCCACCGTAAGGCGCTCTGTATCGTGCACATCCCCTCGCGGGAAGAAGAGGAGAAGCGGGCCGAAGGGCGTTTTCGCGAGCAACTGTGTCGGGAAATGCGCCGGATGGCGGCCAGGGGTCGCAGTCTCTTATTGCAGAGAGAGATGGCCGTGAAGGGACGTTGGTGGCGGGGAGCGACCTGGAAGAAGATCCAGGAAGAGATGCCCAACTGGGTCGTGAGCAAGTTGGAAATCTGGAAAGAATTTATTGAGAAGTTTGGGGCCAAGATCGCAGAGCAAGAAGAGCAACTATGCGGGGGCGGCGAAGCGGCCGAGCCAAGACTTTTTGGGGAGGGAGAACTAAGCCACGCTCTGCTGAGGCGCGAACTGCTCAATCCGGAACGATTTAAGAACGCACGTCAGGTAGGCAACTATTATGGACTCTGTCCGAGTGAAAGCACGACGGGGGACAACCGGCGCTTGGGGTCGATCACCAAACATGGAAATCCACGTTTGCGGCGCCTGATGGTGGAACTGGCCTGGCGAATCGTGCGCCTCCAGCCGCATTATGTGGCCTTGAAGCGCTGGGGAGCACTGTTCCACGAGGGCAAAAGAAGCAGCAGTGCCGCACGCAAAAAAGCGATTGTGGCAGTGGCGCGGCGCCTGGCGATCGATTTATGGCGGATCGCTCTTGGTCGAAAGAAGGCGGAAGAGCTCGGCCTGCGGCTTAGCCTGTGAAAACCAACTAGATGGAGAAAAATTGATTTAATTTAAACAATGAAACTTTGGAACGGCGCACGCTCGGACCCGAGGCTGGGAAAAAAACCCGATTGCCAGATTGAGCTGCTCGTTCCTCTTCGACTGACACGAATGGTCAAATTGCGAGAAAGAGTTCGGCTTTTAAACTGTTCCGACTTTCCGCGGATAGCAGAATGCGCTGTAGGAGAAAATCATTACTCTCCAACGGCCAAAGAAGAGGAAACGTTCTAAACGAAGTCCAATCAACCATGCGTCCCTTTGCGCGGATCGGTTTACGAACCGGGCTGATGGGGCGCTGCCCCAAACCCCGCCGCTCGCCGCCGCGGGGGCTCGGGAGGAACAGCTGTATGACATTACGCCAATAAAAAAATACACCGCCTTCTTGACACAACCCATAGCAGCCTCGGGATGACACGCGCATGGCCATCAACCCAGGGCACAAAACCGGTTTCATCTCTCCCGAACGGAAGTATCTTCCGCCGCCCCTCCCCTTCACCGAACCTATGCTAATCAAAATCGGCTTCGACATCGAGTTCGAGCTCCCGGGCCCGACTCCGATGATCCTGATGCTCTACGTTCATCCATCAAGACAGATGGACCTTCGATCCGAGGAAAAAATCCTGATCGAGCCAGATATCCCGCTGACCGACTTCACGGACCTCTTTGGCAACCGCTGCTCCCGCATCCTGGCGCCGGCCGGAAATCTCCGGCTCTCACTCAAGGCGCTGATCGAGGACTGCGGGAAGCCTGATGAGCAGCGTCCAGACGCGCCGCAAGTCAAGGTCGAAGACTTGCCTAACGACACCCTGCCTTTTCTCCTGACCAGCCGTTATTGCGAAGTCGATAAACTCTCCGGCATCGCCTGGAAACTTTTTGGTTCGACTCCGCCTGGTTGGCCGCGCGTTCAAGCCATTTGCGACTGGGTCCACCACCACATCACGTTCGGCTATCACTTCGCTGATCCTTCCCTGTCCGCCTTCGACGTTTACAACGAACCCCGTGGTGTCTGCCGGGATTTCAGTCATCTGGCCATGGCGTTCTGCCGCTGCCTGAACATTCCGGCGCGCTACGTCAGCGGTTACATGGGAGACATCGGGGTGCCGCTCGTCCTTCCCATGGATTTCAGTGGCTGGTTCGAAGCCTATCTGGGCGATCGCTGGTACACCTTCGATGCGCGGCACAACGTTGCGCGCATTGGCCGGATCGTCATGGCTCGAGGCCGCGACGCCGCTGATGTAGCGCTGACCACAAATTTCGGACAAGCCATTCTCAAGAAATTCTTCATCATCAGCGATGAAATGGCGCCGAGTAGCTAACGCCGGAGGCGTGACGGAAATTAGCCGGTGGTGCAAACCACCGGTTCGCTACGAATAAAAACACCAGCCCCGGTAGGGGCGGCGGAAATCGCGCGACGCCACCAGGAGGCGCTTCGCAGAAGCGCCCCTACATTTTCGCCACAATTTCCTTTCAACGTGAACGGCGCCGGTCTTAGTTCAACGCGATGCGACCTTGCCTCGGTTCCCTGGTCCTGCTCGCCTGCGGCTGGCCGATGGCAACCAGCCGGGCCGCAACCAATGAAATGAATCGTTGCGACCAGAGCGTCGTGGTTTTGGCGGACGGATGGACGTCGGCCACCGGCGTGATGCATTCCTTCCAGCGGAACGGCCCGACGAACGATTGGAAGGAACTCGGCTCGGGCATCCCGGTGATGTTAGGCCGGAAGGGGCTCGGAGCGGGCCGCGGGCTGATCCGCCTCGATTTCGATGGTGCCCCTGAAAAAAGGGAAGGCGACGACAAAGCGCCAGCCGGCATCTTTTGTCTCGTTTCTGCTTTCGGCTACGCATCGGCGCGTTCCGCGGGCGGGATCAAGCTGCCGTATCTGCCATTATCGAAACAAGTCGAAGGCATCGATGATCCCAGGTCGCAGTATTACAACAAGCTGATCGATCGCGCGAAAGTGCCAAAGGCTGATTGGCGCAGTTCCGAGCAGATGCGGCGGGACGATGTTCGCTATAAATGGGGAGTGGTGGTGGAACATAACGCGGACGCGATACCGGGTGCGGGATCGTGCATATTTCTGCACATCTGGAAGAGCGCCTCCACTCCAACCTCCGGCTGCACCGCGATGTCGGAGGAGAACCTGGTGAGATTGCTTCACTGGCTCGATCCCGCGCAGCGTCCAGTCCTCGTTCAAATGCCGCGCGATGCGTATCGTTCGCTCCGAGCGAGATACGGGTTGCCGCCGATCATTGGTGAATAGTGATCGGTGATTAGTGAATGGTAGGAG
>Ga0209048_10006388_pt1 | contig 11034 bp, 8 predicted proteins | sample FrelakmetCRP12CR_FD_187146 | JGI IMG/M metagenome (GOLD analysis project Ga0209048, IMG submission 187146) | Freshwater lake sediment microbial communities from the University of Notre Dame, USA, for methane emissions studies - CRP12 CR (SPAdes)... | ecosystem: Environmental > Aquatic >... | reverse complement strand
GGAAAGCACCAGGTCGTCGTACTTGGGGTCCCAGTCTTCGAAGGGGGAGATGTGCAGGCCGCCGTAGATGCCATAGAGTTGGTCTTTTTCGTACTTGATCTCCCGGAACGCGGTTTCGGCGAACTGGATGATGCCGAAATGGCAGCACCCGGTGATGCTGGTCAACCCGTGGTCCTTTACGTTGACGTAGATCGCCTGCTCCCCCAATACCCGGCAGATGATGGGAACGTTGAACACGAAGGTCGCCATGCCGGGGATGATGGGGTTGGGGACCTCCGGTTTCACCTTGATCACCTTCCCCTTGTGGCCCGCGGCCTTCAGGTAATCGAGCCCCTCCGGATAGAAAGTGTCCGGGATGTACGTGGTGATGGTCGGATCGTACTTGTAGGTGACCGGCGCGCCCCAGTAATGGTCGAAATGCTCATGGGATATGACCAGGGCCTCGATCTCCCGGTTCTTCAGCATCTGGTCGATGCCCTCGCGCTTGAAGCACTCGTCCATCCACTTGTAGGACCAGCCGCTGTCGAGGAGGAACTTGTGCTTTCGGCCGTTCATTTCCTCGATCTCGACCAGGCAGGCGAACCCGCCGGCGTTCTGTGGGCTGACCGAGAGTTTCTCGGTGATCGCCCAGGCCTCCTCCAGGTTGTGCGGCAGGAGGTGTTTGATCTTGGCGAGCCCCTTTTCGTAGCTGCCCTTGCCCAGGCCGGAACCGTCGCCGAAAGGCGGCCAGTTGTAGCTGTACTGGTTGACGAGCAGCCCGCCCGCTTTCTTGATGTCGCCCATGAGGGTCGGGTTATCGAACCAGCTCGTTTCCGAAATGTTCGTCACCTTGAGCGATTTGCAGGTGCCGATGTCCACGAGTTTCCGTTTCACTTGCGGAAAATAGGACTTGCGCCAGTCGGAATAGGAAAACAGCCCCATCCCCAGCGCCGTCCCGCCAAGCACGCCTATCGCCGCCCCCTTGAAAAAGTCCCGACGGCTGATCTTGCTGTTATCTTCGGACATGGTTCCTCCTTGTCGTCGCTTACTTGGGAAGAATCGTTATGGTTTTATAGGCCCAGGGAAGGATTTTCAGAGAGATGAAATACAGCGCCACGCCGCACACGGCCCCGGCTCCCAGGCCCCAACCCAGGGCCGGATTCCACCGGACTTCGTCTATCTGCGCCTTCACGGACGCGTGATCGGCCGCTATCTCCTCCGCGGTCTTCGGCACCATCTTCCATGCCGGCCAGTTGTCCATGAACCAGTGGTGCACAAGCCAGATGTTGATCAGCCAGATGGTCGGGATCATTGGGAACTGCGACTCGTGCATGAAACCTTTTTGGGTTCCCAGGAATACGTGGGAGGTCCTATAGTAGAAGATGTACAGCGCGGTCGCGCCTGCCAGGGTGATCAGCGTGCGGACCAATACGTTGACCGGCAGGCTGAAGCGCCGCGGCCAGTTGTTGCAGTAGAAGGTCAGGAACAGTGCCGGAACGAGGAAGAAGACCGCCATTTCACCGACATGTAGCCACCGCCAGTCGGGCGCGTTGATCAGGCGCGTGCCGCGGATGGCCGGACCCCAGGTCAGTTCCTGCGCGAAATACAGGAACAGGTGCATGGCCCAGGCCAGTGCGATGATACCGAAGAACGCCACCACCCGCCGCAGCCAGTCGGTCCGGATCAGCTTGAACGGGAAGCGCTCCCAGATGGTTTCCACGATCCACACCGTCACCGTGCAGCACATGATCCAGGACACGTGGAAGTTGCCCGAGACCGTGTTGGCGAACTTTTCCCAGTACGGCGGGGTGATGGCGGTGAAATACTGCCATGGGTAGTAGAGGATGCCCATGTGGGAATGCATGGTCATGAAATAGACCAGCGTGCTCAGGAAGAACGTCGCGATCAGGATGCTGATGCCTTTGGCGGGTTGGTTCAGTTTCTGCCAGGGGACTTCCTCGCAGGCCACCACCCAGGCCGGGCTCAGCCAGGAGGCGATCGCCGCGAACATCAGGCAGGCCAGGGATGCGTACTCGGAGGCGAAGAACTCCGTCATCCGGGGCAGTTTCATCAGGTTTTTCGGGTTGAAGTAGGCGATCCCGTAGTTGCCCAGCAGGGACTCGAAGAATCCCTTTATGAGAATCCACAAAATGATGACCGAGATTGCCGTCAGGACCGCGCCTTTGACGAGCGGGTGGGTTTTCTCGAGCCAGCTTCGTTTGAAGGGCCAGTAGTTGAAGATGTAGACCATCCAGATCAGCATGATCAGCCACCAGCGGGTGTACATGTAGCCCACGTAGGGGGTATACATGCGCATCCAGCCCCGCGGGTCCTGGAAGATCCACCACGTCGCGTAGAACACCGCCAGCGTCAACACCAAGGCGACAATCGCCGGGATCGGCTGGGGCCAACGCTGGATGAGTTTACGCTCCTCCAGATATCCTGCGCCGAAACGCTCCATATATGCCCCCTTTCGCGTTATTTGTTTCCTCCTTGCGCCATAGGTTTCCCCTTCTCCGGAGCGCATACTACAGCATACTACATATAAAAATGGCGATCATTTTATTGAAAGGGCGGCCAAGCGACTTCAGTCTTCCGAGTAACATGTTGCATATATACTGTATACTGTATGCAGCACTTCACTCTTCACCAGTTACTGAGAAGGAGGGAAGGGCATGCAAAGAACCTCAGTGTTTCAAATGACTCCGTGCCTGCAGAGAAAGAAATATCCCCCTATATTTATTTTGGATTCCTCGTGAAGTAACGAGATGTTACTCCGTGCCGGTATCCAAGGCATCCTTGCCGCGAACGCCTACCAAGGAGGTGATCGTATGAAGTGCGAGAAGCGGTTGTCCGTTTTCGTGGTCTACACCTTGTTGCTATTTGGCTTGGCTGGGACAGCGTGGGGGTATGACGAAAATGTGGTGACCTTCAAGGCGGCTGTCTACCCCGTCGGATGGGACGAAAAAGGGAATGTCACGGATGTATCGCTCCTTACCATTGACGGGACGGAAGTTTTCGTGGTTCACAACGCAGTCGGAGATGAGCTTCTGAAGTTGGTCGAAAAGAACGTAAACGTGACGGGCCCCGTCCTCGAAGACAAGGACGGTAAAAAAAAGATCACGGTCTACAAATACGAGATTGCGTTCAATTGAGCACTCGAGATGACACACGAAGTTTGCAGTGAACGGAACCGCCGATCCATAAGGGAGGAAACGGTCATGCAGAGAAGGGATTTCCTGAAAAGTATGGTGGCGACGGGTGCGGCGATTACGGTGGCAGGGATGGGTGTTGGGCCTGTCGTGAAAAAGGGCTGGGGAGCCCGGAAAAAAGAGGACATCGGCCAGTGCAAGTCCGTCAAAGTTACCTGCGTTTCCGAGACCGCTTGGTTCGACTCCCCCCGTATGTTAGCGGACATCAAGGAGACCGGCGGCGCAATGGTATCCAGCTACGCCCATCCGTGGACACAGGAAAACCTCGGTGGCTACTGCGCGCTTGTCGAAGTGGAACAACTCGATGGTTCCAAGCACACGATCCTCATGGACACATGCTGGAGACAGGATTGGGCCGACTACGTCTTCCAGAAATCGGGCGTTGATACCCTCCTGGAGAAGAAGAAGATAGACTTGATGGTGGTTACCCACGAGCATCACGACCATTTCTGGGGAATCAAGTCCACCCTCAAGCGGTACCAGAACATCCCGATGGTGATCCCCAACACTTTCTACCCCGAAGGGAAGCTGCTTCTGGCCGGAAAGTATAAGAACGACATCGCGAAAGTGGACAACGACATCCCCCACACGGGCCCCCTCACCGAGCTGGGTCCGGACCAGTTCATGAAGGTCTATCCCGGCGTGGCGATCAAGATGTACGACCTACCCATAATGAACCGTGTACGGGGTGAAATGAACCTCTTCTTCAATGTGAGAGACAAGGGGTTGGTTACGGTCACCGGCTGTTGCCATATGGGGATCTTGAACATGCTGTACTGGGCGGAGCGAAACATCGAGGGAGCGAAGCCGTACGGGGCCTACGGTGGCCTTCATATCGCAGCCTTCGAGAACTGGGACCCCAAGTTCGACGATATCATCAAAGGCGTCAAGAAGATGGGGCTCGAGAAAATCGCATGCAACCATTGCACAGGTTGGGTCTGGGCGACGAAGGCGAGGCAGGAGGGATTGCCGATCGTCCTGGGTACACAGAAATACAAGGAATACAGAAAGATTCCTACCACGGGCCCTGGGGCGAAGGAAAACGTCTATCTCCGCAACGGCGACGTCATCGTTTTCTGACGAAGGGAGAAAGACATGACTTCTGAACCGGAAACGAATTGGCTCCAAGAACGGAAACTGAAGGACGTCCTTCCTCAACCGTTGAGCGGATTCGTGAGCCTTGCGGTCATCGTGCTGCTCTCGCAGCTCATCTGGTATTTCCTGTTTTCGCCCAACGGCTATGTCAAGCTCTACACGCCCAACACGGGACTCGCCTTGGTGATCACGATCCTGATGGTAATTCACTGGGGGATGGACGTATTCGATTTTTGGCCGTTCCGCCGCGACTTCCTTCGGAATGCCCACCCAGTGGTCAAGGGGATGTCGCTGACAGCCTTCTCAATCGGCATGGGACTTTTCGTGATGTACGTAATTTACGAAAATATCATCGGCCGATTCGGCGCCATCTTCTTCAGCGGACCGAGGCTGATCGCCAGCGGTGGTCTGGGGCAATACTCACAGACTGCCACAGAGAACGCTTTTTACGCCCAGATCATGATGAACACATGCATTATCTTCTTCACCATCCTCTGGGTGACCAGCTATCGGTATAAACCTTGGCAGGACGACGTGAAAGCTACGCGTGCATTCTCGGTGTGGCTCCTTGGCCTGCTGCTCGCGATCGTTGCATTTGTCTTTCTTTTTTACCCCCACATCGCACACCAGTTTTATCCACCGCAAATCTTCATGGCGGTATCTCCTTGGTGGGAACAGTGGGCAAAAACGCAGAGCAGCATTTTCCACTTCGGGTGGATCGTTCCTTCTTTGGTGATGTTGTACTGGACAAGCATGCTTTGGGAAGGCAGGCCGTTCTCGCTCATCGGTAACCTGTGGCTGCGCGGCATCGTCACGGTCCTTTCGGTGATCGTGCTGGGGATCTCCTTCATGCTCACGAGCAACGCCGTCATGGACTGGTATTTCGACAGCGAAATGATTCCGGGCGGAATGGCCACGGAGCAGCCCGCTTGGCGGTGGAACCATGTCGCGGAGATCGTCATGTTCATGGCCGTGGCAGGCTCGATTCTCTACCACTACTTCGACAACTGGCCCCGAAATCCTAGACTGCCATTGCGAGCACTGACCCGAACCCTTGTCGCGGTGGGGGGTGGCCTGCTGATTTGTAAGCTTTATTACGTGTTGGGGCCGATCTTCCTCGGGACGGTTGCGGGATTGGGCCAGGAAAATGACACCTCTTTGTGCTGGACCGTGATGTTCCTGGTCCTGCTGATCGTACATGCAGTGTTCTTCGACGGGTATCCGTTCCGGAAACAGGCGAAATAGGCAGATAAGGGAAGCCGAGGTAATAGGCCCATGGGAAAGAAAGCAGGCACGGTGTCACGGCGAGGATTTTTCACCGGGTTGATCCGTGACGCGCTGAACTGGGCACTCGAGGGCGAGAACGACCGCACAAAGGGGGAGGAGATCAAGGACTATTTGTCGTCCTTCGAATCCCTCCCCATCCTCGGTACCTACCCGAGGGAACTGTTCGAGGATGAAGCCAGGCGACAGGGGATCGACTTCGACAGGGACGGGGAGGAGGCAGCGATCCGCCGGATCGTCACGAATCGGATAAAAGATAATCTACTGGCCGATGCAGCATTACATGGAGGCCCGGATTTGCAGTCCGTCGCGCATGCGGACCCTGTAACAACCCTTCAGAACTATCTCGACGGTATCTTCAGAACTACGATACCGAATGAACCGGCAAGAAAGAGGATTGGTATTCGGGGCATCAGTGAGATGTGGGGCGATTCTCCCATATGGTACCTCTGGTTCGAAGATAAGCGCGGGGCATATTCGCTGGAACTTGCCGAGGCGGCCGTGGGACGGTGGTCGCCGGGCGGTGGAAACAAGGAAGGTTTCAACGCGACTCTGGGACATTTCCGAATCAAGTATTTTCCGGAGATCGAAGACGAGAACCTATTTAACGACCTTTCCTTCTACGAGCAGGCAGTCCGGTCGAGTGATCTCTTCGATCCTACGGGGACCCCATCCTTCGAAGGGAGCGGACAGATCCACGAGAGCCATTTCTTAGTCGGAAACCTGGATATTGCTGTTGCAGCCGAGAAAAATATCCTTGAGGTCTTCTTGCAAGCTCCCGATCGATCGAGAACGTACCATCCCGAAGGCCTTTTCGTGGACGGGAAAGAGGGTGGCCTCACGAAAGTCTTGTTTCAGGGAGAAAGGGACCGGAACGTACCCTCGTGGGCATTGTCCTGGTTTCTTGTCGACAAGTTGATCATTGCTCACTGCCTTGCCCGGAAAATCACCCCCGCCTGCATCGCGTTGTTGGAGAAACCCGGCGTTGTCTTCGACATCGATAAGGAGAATCGAATCGCCCAGCGGCCTTCCCTTGACGTTCGGCAGATGTTTCTTCTGGGGTGCATCCCTCTGATGAACGATCCGCATTCCGACAAGATTATTTCTCATGATCTCGACGAATATGGGAAAGGCTTGTTGGAGCGTGATCCTCTGCAGGAAGCGAAACTGTTGCGCATGCAAACCGAGGTCCCTGCGGAAAGGACCGAATGGATCGATCCAGAATGGTGGCACGCTCGTGATCGCGAAATTCCCACAGAAGGCATGACTTGTAGTTGCATGGACGACGCATGATCCCCCCTGGGGTAGGTATGTCGTTGTAAAAAACGATTTGCGATGGTGACGAAGAAGGAACTCGCCCTCCCACAGGTTTCCCCACCATTCCCTCAAGAAGCCGTTGTCTGACGGTGAATGGTGCCCATACCTCCTTTACGGTGAATTCCCCCGCTGATGATATTCCGTTTTCCCTTCCAACAAGCGTCCATTAATCACCTCATTCGTGGACAGCTGATTTCTCCTCTTCCGACCCTTGTTTTTCCTGGGCCTGCGCGTTCAGATTTTTAAGGGATTTATGGACGAGGCTTTTTGACACCTTCATTTCTCGCGCAATCGCCCGAACACTCATTCCCTGATCCCCTGAGCCGCCCCAGCGTCCCTAAACTTGCCATATCGAAAAAAGGACAGCGCCCGAGGCGCTTTCCTTTACGTCGGGCATTCTCCAATCCTGCCCGCACACGTTCCCGGATCAAGTCACGCTCGAATTCCGCGAAAACTCCGATGAGACTTGCCATGGATCCCCGGCCAAGGCGAAACTGGGCACTACTGGGAGGAAACGCTCCCCTTACACTAATTCCAATATTGGGATCGCATCATGGCTTCCCGTCGCTGACGTATGGACACATATCGTACTTTATCCGCTGTCGGGTTCCTTCAAAGGACCCGCATCGCCGCCTTCATTTCGTTTTAAGCACAGTAATCACCAACTCGCGCACCGCCTTCTGCGCCTCGCTGTGCGCCTGGGCGTTGTATCCAATGGTCACACCTCTCTCCACGCATGAGTCGCTGTTCCATCCAAACGGCTGCTTGGTTTTACTGTTGATGATCCGACCGTCGGCCGCCTCTTCGAGTTGGCAGTTGCGCGCCGTCTGCCCCTGGGCCAGCTTCAACGGTGTTTTGAGCATCGCCCAATCGAAAACATGTTGTGCATCGGCGTATTCGGTCAGTTGAACGTCCTTCCCCGCTTTGCGCAACCGCTCCACATACAACCGGGTCGGTGCGACCGGAACATAGTCATCGGCGGCGCCATGAAAAATACGAATCGACTTGTCTGCGACGTCCTCATCATCGATGAATCTCACCCCGCATTGCGGATAGAACGGGATGTACGCCGCGAATGCGAGGCCGGTCGGGCCGTGCATGCGCTGGAAGCGCTTCAGGCTGGCATAGAGGGCGGCTGTGCCGCCTCGGGAGAATCCCATGAGGGCAATCCTTTCCGGGTCGATCCGCGGATGCTTCGCAATCAGTTCCAGTGCCCGGTAGGCATCGACGATCATGGCCAGTCGACCGAGTTGATCCTGGTCGTTGACGGTGTTCACAATTCCTCGCGCAGTGAAGCTGTCGAATTCAAAGGTCGCAACCCCCATTGCATTGAACCATTGAGCCCAGTCGTCCACATAACCCGAAACGCCACCCGATCCGTGAACCAGCACGACGGCGGGCAGGCGATCGGTTCCAAGCGTTGGAATCCGCAGTTCCCCGGCGAGGATAACCGGCTTCCCCTCCTTCTTCCCGATCAGGAACTCCTGATCGGTCAAAGTGGTGGACTGAAACGGGTGCAGCTCCACTCGTGCCACTTCCGCATGGCCAAGCTTCGGGGAAAGAGCTGCCAGCATTAAGGCCGTACCGATGACCAGTCGCATCCTTAGGAACCAAAAACAAGGAACCGATCCTCTATACATATCCCGCCTCCTTTCCCTTTCAACCACGAGCCAGTTACTTCTTCAATTCCCCCCTCGCCCATTTCTCCAGAGGCTTCGGATTTGGCTTGTACCAGTGGGAGGCATCCACCCAGACATACCCCACCTCGATCTTGTCGCCCTGGACGGTCCCCTTCCACGTCATTTTCCCTTTCGTCGGGCTTGTGGTGACAGCCTCGAACTGAATCGCGTCCCCATTCACGGTCGACGTGTAGGCACCCTCACCAAACCCGTATTGATCACAGCCCGTCGAATGAAAGTTGCCGTCCTTGAAGATCAGCGTATCCTTGTCCCCCCCGCTCTTCCCCTTCTCGCCGGTTTCGACCACGAAAGTCTTCCCGTCCAAGGATCCTTGCCCCGCGGAAACGTCCCGGGAGATGGAGAACAGGCCGATACACAGTACGATTGCCAGCACCAGCAGGTTGCGATTTGCTTCAGAAAGCAGTCTCGTTCCCATATCGTCTCCCCTCTCGCAACTTCCGACGAAATTGCCGTCCCGGGTTTATGGATTCCGCCCCACTCCTCCCTAATAATCGCCTGTCATCCTAAGGATGCGTCCCATCCCTGTCTCCGCCACGAATAGATTTCCAGCTTCATCGAAGGCGGGATCCCTCGGTTCATTCAAGCCCTCGAACAGGGTGATGCGCGTGCCGTCCATTTTGACCCTTGACACCTTCCCGGCCTGCGGCTGTGCGACGTATAAATCCCCGGATTTCCCGATCGCGACGCCGACGGGGTCCTCGACAGTTGCAACCGGCTGCAACTGTCCTTTCCGGTCCATCTTCAAGATGCGGTTCCCGGACCACTCGTTGATGTAGGTGATTCCGGTGTTGTCGAAGGCCAGACCATGCGGTTTTTCGAGCCCGGAGGCGACAACCTTGACCTTTTTATCGGATTTGTACGCGGTGACCGTTCCGGCGTATAGTTCGCAGACGTAAAGCTCCCCGTTCGGGTGAAAAGCCAGGTCCACCGGGGCATTCAAGCCGGGGATATATGTTGTCACCGATCCATCCGGCGAAACCCGAGCCACCCGGTTGGCGCCCGTATCGGCCACGTACAGATACCCGGAAGCGTCGAACGCAAGATCATGAGGATCAGAGAACCCCTTGGCAATACGACTCACTCTGCCGTCTGGAGTGATCCTGGCGATGGTTCCACCGTATTGCTCGACCGCGAAAAGGTCTCCCGAACGACTGAAGAGAAGACCGCGCGGTCCGTCCAACCCGGTCGCGAACACCGTGTATCCCATCCCGGTACTCGACCTGATCTCCGAACCGGCATCGCAATGTAGAACCCAAGCGATGACAAGGGTGACAAGGGTCAGAATCGACAATCCACGGATACCAGCGGAGGAGAACCTATGCCTCTTCATGATCCCCTCCTTAAATAAGCCGGGGCGGGCTGGGATCTATCCAGAAAGCAGCACATTGGAAACCCCGTAGTTCCCGTGAATTGGCCATTGGCCAATATATGGTGCTTTTCTCTTTGGATTCGGAGGGGACCGGATTGGATCCCTCCAACGGACAATTTTCCGGACAACCATAATCAGGAAGGGGACGCCGCTGGCTCAGTGAACCACATTTTTAAGTAGCACGGGCCCAAAATACGAAGAAGGAACTTGGCGCGAAGCCAAATTCCCTTGGAGTATTGAGATGGTGCCGAAGGCGGGATTTGAACCCGCACGGGTTTCCCCACCACCCCCTCAAGAGACCGTTGTCTGACGGTGGTCGTTTCTATCTTCCTCTTAGCGCCAATGAATTAAAATACGCGAATTACGATGGGCTCAGCGGGAAAGATGGCGGGAGTAAGCGGGATGAGTATTTGGATGAGTAAATCCCCGTCGACTCGAAATAAAAAAGAAGGGGAACCGCAACTTCGCGATTCCCCTTATGTTTTTTGGTAGCGGGGCCAGGATTTGAACCTGGGGCCTTCGGGTTATGAGTCTTGATTATCTTGGGATTTGGAGTTCATGATTTTTAGGGAATTTTGAACGAGGCTTTTCGATACCTTCATTTCCCGCGCAATCGCCCGAACACTCATTCCCCGATCTCTGAGTTGCCCTAGCGTCCCTAAACTTGCCATATCGAAAAATGGACGGCGTCCCGGGCGCTTTCCCTTACGTCGGGCATTCTCCAACCCCGCCCGAACACGTTCCCGGATCAAGTCACGCTCGAATTCTGCGAAGACTCCGATGAGACTTGCCATGGCTCGCCCTGCAGGCGTCGCAAAATCCAGATTCTCCGTATAGGAGACGAACTGGATTCCCAAGTCGTGGAACTCTTCAAACATCGTGAGGAGGTGTTTCAGGCTTCGTCCAAGGCGGTCGAGCTTCCACACGAGGATACCGTCAAGCCGACGTTTTCGTGCATCCTCCATCAGCCGGTCGAGCCCGGGGCGTCGGTCCTTGACGCCGGACTCCCCGAGATCGACATAATCCAGGAAATCCCATCCTCTGAGGCTTGCGTATTGCCGGAGGGGCCCTAGTTGCA
>Ga0209048_10006387_pt1 | contig 11035 bp, 3 predicted proteins | sample FrelakmetCRP12CR_FD_187146 | JGI IMG/M metagenome (GOLD analysis project Ga0209048, IMG submission 187146) | Freshwater lake sediment microbial communities from the University of Notre Dame, USA, for methane emissions studies - CRP12 CR (SPAdes)... | ecosystem: Environmental > Aquatic >... | reverse complement strand
GGCGTCGATCGCGGCTATCAGTACGCGGTGGACGAAGCGCGTGCTCGCACGCTGGAGGAGGGGCTCTCCGACGCGCGCGATGCCGTCGTCGAGCACTGGACCGGCCACTTGACCTGGCTGCGGCCGCCGATTCTGGTGACGGGCGAGGTGACGGGCAGTGGCTTCGAGTACGAGCTGCTGGTCGGGTTCACGCGGCTCGGGAATCTGCTCGGGCTGCTCGATCGGCAGGAGGTCCCTGAGATGAAGCGGCATCGGGTGTGGGTGGGTGGTTTGGCGGCCTGAGAGCTTGAACGCCCAATGCGTAGAATGTACGAGCGCAAGGGCGGCTGCGTGAGGGCCGCTCGGCACAATTGTGTCCGAGTGCTTTCTTGGCAAACGACGATTCCGGCTGGGTCGAAGGCCAGCCGCGGGGCGCTGTACAAGTAGGCGGCGCAGCGCGGGACATGGTCGCTGGATGCGCACTCGAAATCATCCCGATTCCCATTGATCGACTCACTGACGTCGACGCGGTGTCGAAGGCGACCGACAACAGCCAACGGCCGAAATTACTGCTAGACAGCACCGCATGCTCCAGATATGGTCCATTGCGACCATGCAATAACCAATTCGGGTCAAAACACCGAGTAAATGGAGTTGACAGGGAGGATCAGGGGGCGTGGCAAGTATCGCCAAGGTTGGTGAAGACCCTGCCGGAGTCAGGGATTCGCGACCTCCGGTCCGCGTAAGCGGCTCGCCTTCGCGTGGACGGCCGCGGCCAAGCGGGTCGTGGTGAGCCGGCACCCACCACCTGAATTGTCGGTCGGGCTCGAGGATGGGCTGTGGATCTTCTCGTCGTTCTGCGCGCTGCATCGCACGGCGTTTGATCCGGCCCTGTTTGCGCAACGCTACCCGGCGCCTATCGCCGCGCAGTCGCTCGAGCAGGCGGCCGACGAACTCGGGCTGCACCTGGAGCACCGCGCCATCGGGCTCGATGCCGCACTCGCCTGGCGTCTGCCGCTCGCGGTGGCGCTGCGTCCGGTCGCGAATGTCGCCCGGGATGACGGCGGAGCGGACTTAGCCACGAGGCAACTTCAAGGCTGGGCGCTGATCCTCAACGCCGATGAATCGCGCGTCGTCGTTCTGGAACGCGGGGCAGCGACGCCACTGGCGATGCCGATCGCCGAGCTGGCCGCCCGTTACCTGGGCATCGCGCTCTCGCTGACACTCAAGGCCGAGGAAGCGATCGATCCCGACGGGATTGACCTGCGGCAGGCGCGATTCGGATTGCGCTGGTTCGTGCCGGAACTCCTCCGGCACAAGCGAGTGTGGCGGGAGGTGCTGGCCGCCTCGCTGGTGCTGCAGCTGATGGGTCTGGCGCTGCCGCTCTTCACCCAGGTCATCATCGACAAGGTGATCGTGCATCGCACGCAGTCGACGCTGATCGCGCTCGCCATCGCGATGACCGTGTTCATGTTGTTCACCAGCATCCTGACCTGGGTGCGGCAGTACCTGGTGCTGCACACCGGGCAACGGATCGACGCGATGCTGGGCGGGCAGGTGTTCGACAAGCTGTTCCGGTTGCCGCTGCTGTATTTCCAGCACCGGCCCACCGGCGTGATCTCGGCCCGCCTGCAGGGCATCGAGACCATCCGCGAGTTCATTGCCTCGGCGACCGTGACGGTGGCGCTCGACCTGCCGTTCCTGCTGATCTTCGTCGCGATCATGTTCTGGTACAGCGTGCCGCTGACGCTGGTGGTGCTGGCGATCCTGGCGCTCATCACCGGTCTCAGCATCCTCGTGACGCCGCTGTTTCGGGAGCGGCTCAACGAGCAGTTCCGGCGTGGCGCGGCCAATCAGGCGTTCCTCACCGAGTACATCGCCGGCATCGAGACCGTCAAGTCGCTGCAGTTCGAGCCGCAGCTCAATCAGCGCTTTCGGGGCCTGCTCGCGGAGTACCTCAAGGCCAGCTTCGTCACCCGGCAGCTCGCGAACACCTACAACATCTGGGCCAACGGGCTCGAGCAGCTCATGACGCTGCTGATCCTGATGCTCGGGGCCTGGATCGTGATGACCGGGGACCCCGCGGTGGGCAAGACCATGACCATCGGCATGCTGGTGGCGTTCCAGATGTTTGCCGGACGCCTGAGTCAGCCGCTGCTGCGCCTCGTGGGTCTGTGGCAGCAATGGCAGCAGACGCGCATTTCGATTGCACGCTTGGGCGACATCATGAACGCGCCGAGCGAGCCCTACAGCCTCAGGCCGCGGCGGGCGAACAGCCAGGGGCCGGGCGCCATCCAGGTCGAGAACCTGGCGTTCCGCTACGGCGAGAGCCTGCCGCTGCTGTACGAGCGTTTCAATCTGTCGCTGCCGGCCGGCAAGCTCGTTGCGCTGATGGGACCGTCCGGCTGCGGCAAGTCCACCTTTGCGAAGCTGCTGCAGGGGTTCTATGCCCCGACGCAGGGCCGGATCCGCGTCGATGGCATCGATATCAACCATCTGGCGGCCAACGAGCTGCGCTCGGTGTTCGGCGTCGTACCGCAGGAGACGGTGCTGTTCTCGGGGACCATTCTCGACAACCTGAAACTCGCCAATCCCTACGCCAGCTTCGAGCAGGTGGTGGCGGCCTGCAAGATGGCCGAGATCCACGGCGATCTCGAGGCGCTCCCGAACGGCTACCAGACCGAGATCGGTGAGCGGGGCGTGGGTCTCTCGGGTGGGCAGCGCCAGCGGCTCGCGATTGCTCGGGCACTGCTCAAGGGTCCGAAGGTGCTGATCTTCGACGAGGCCACCAGCAGCCTCGATGCGCACACGGCCGAGCAGATTGGCCGCACCATCAATTCCCTCAAAGGCCGGGTGACGATCCTGTTCATCGCGCACCAGATGCCGAAGACGCTGGTCGTCGATCACACGGTGAGGATCGGCGAAAAGCTGACCGTGGTGCCGGACGATGCAGCCATGACGGCGGCACCCGCCTGGGAAGGAGTGCCATCGTGAGTCCGATGGTTGCCGACGGCGCAATCGCACCGGAGGTGCCACCGGGGCTGTCGCTCGTGCCGAGACTGCGCACGGCGCTGTTCGAGATCACCACACACGATCCCGAGCATGCGCCGCGCTGGACGCTGCGGATCGTCAGCATGCTGTTCGGCCTGCTGTTGCTGTGGGCGATGTTCGCGCGGCTCGACATCGTGGCGGTGGCCGAAGGCAGGCTGATGCCGCAAACCTACGTCAAGATCGTGCAGCCGGCGGAATCCGGCATCGTGCGGGAGATCCTGGTCCGGGAAGGCGATGCGGTGCAGGCCGGGCAGGTGTTGCTGCGGCTCGATCCGACTGAGAACGCCGCGGACAGCACCGCGACCGATCGGGAGAGTGCGATGCAGCGCCTGGAGATCCGACGCATCGATGCCGAACTGGCCGGCGTCGAGATGTCCCGCGAGGTTGGCGACGATGCGGCGCTGTTCCTGCAGATGCAGGCCCAGCAGCGCGCACACCGGCAGGCATTCCTGGATGCGGTGGCGCAGGAGAAGCAGCTGCGCGAGCGCTCGAACCGGGAGCTCGAGGCGGCGCGTGAGACGGAACAGAAGCTGCGGACGACATTGCCGAGCTACGAGCGATCGGCTGCGGCCTACGAGAAGCTCGCGAGCGAGAAGCTGATCGGGCAACTGCAGGCGGAAGAGCAGCGCCGCACGGCCATCGAACAGGCACAGGACCTCGCGTCACAGCGTGCGACGGTGCAGAGTCTGCAGGCCGCCGTCGCGCAGTCCGAGCAGCGCCTCAGGCAACTCAAGAGCAATTACGAGAGCGACCTGCACACAGCCCGGGTCGCGGCGGTGGAGAAGCTCACGCAGCTCGATCAGCAGAGCACGAAGCTCCAGTACCGGCAGTCGAATCTCGAACTTCGGGCGCCGCAGGCGGGCACCGTCAAGGAGCTGGCGACCACCACGCTGGGTGCCGTGGTGCAGCCGGGCACGGTACTGCTGAGTCTCGTGCCCGCCAACGAGCCGTTGCGGGCTGAAGTGTCGGTGCAGAACCAGGACATCGGGTTCGTGCGTGCGGGGCAGCCGGTGCGGTTGAAGCTCGCAACCTATCCATTCCAACGTTACGGGATGCTGGAGGGGACCGTCAGGACCGTCATTGCCGATGCGAGCGCGCCGACCAACACGAATCCGCCCGTTGCGGCTGGCGCTGCGACCGCCACCGGACAGCCAATGTCGTTCAAGGCGGTGATCGAGTTGAAGGAACAGGTGTTGAACACCAACGGTGTTCGCTATCCACTCGCCGCCGGCATGCAGCTCGGGGCCGAGATCGTCGAGGGGAAGCGAACGGTACTGCAATACCTCCTGTCGCCCGTGCAGCGGGTGACGGATGAGGCGGGGAGGGAGAGATGACGCGATGCGGCCCCCGCAGTGCGAATTGTCGTGCGACGGCCGCCGACTCCGCGCCGCATATAGCTTGTGCGGTAGCGGTACCGCCAGGTCGGCAGGTGCACGGTGCGAACAGCGGTGACGGACCCCACGGCGTGTGTCGGTTGGATCCGATAGATCGAACTATTTGTCGGTCACTGTCGTCGCCGCCTTTGCCTGCCAAGTAATTTTTTCTGAGAGGACCGATGAAGCACCAATTGAAGGCAGTAGCCATTTTTCTGTTCGCCATGCAAGCAGGGCGGGCTGCGGCAGACAATGGTATTGACGCAGTGCAATTCGCCTGCTCGAGCCAATCTCACACGTTCGACATGGCGGCCATTAGCATGGTCAACGTTCCGGAACTCTGGGCCGGGACCGATGCATCGGTCCGTGCCGAGTTTGTCCAACGTATGCAAGCGGAACGCGATCTGTATATCCAAGGGGGCAACGAGCGCGATTTCGAGTTCCGGTGCGATACAAAGCGCGGCCGGGTATTGGTGAAAATGCACTTGTTCCCCGCAACCGAAACCGCAAACTGCGGGCTGTTTCCCGGTGGACGATTTGACTTGATGGTGAATGGTCGAGTGCTTGTCAAGCAGGCCCGCTGGAACATCGAATGCGCTCCGTCGATAACAAAGCTTACCCTTGAATTTGCACCATCACGCCCGCGAGCGACGGTTGGCATCTGCGGCAATCCGACGGGTATGGACTACGACGTCAAAGAATGCTGTTTGCGCAAGACAGTGACTTTGCCGATCAAGGCGACCAGCGTGGTTACCGAGTCGTCCTTAAGACTGATGCTGACGGATTCCGATACCGACTGCCACGACCCGCCTCAGCCATGACATACGGGGTTGGTGCAGTATCTACATCAGATTCGCTGGCGAACGTGATCCGCGTGCACGCCGACAACCAAGGGCCTTGTTTGTCACCAACATGAGAGATCCGGAACAATGACAATTCAGACAACGCCGGCAACGATCGCATTCAGCGACCTAATGCGCAAATTCGAAGCGCCGCGATCAAGCGTATATGACGATGGAAAAGGTATAGCCACCATCGGCATTGGCCTGAACATTGAGGAGAATTCGACATATCTTGCGTTGGTGCTTAAGACGCTCGGTGTCTTTAGTGCTTCGGACAAAATGATTGTTGGTCCCGAGACGGAAGCTCAACGTAACGCGCGATACATGGGAATTATTAGCAGTTTCTCGAATCTCATTCAGGCAGCGCCACTGGATGGTACGGGCTCGGCCACTGCCGCGTTGCGAACGGCGCTCAACAACGCGCTCGTTCCGTTTGCGGCGTACGGAGCCAAGTCTACGTTCACTCTAAGTGATCCAGAATCCACGATTCTCATCGACGCTGTCGTGGATGGATTCGAGATCGCACCGGATGTCAATGGCGATGGAAAAGCGTTCCTGAGGGAGGACGGCAAGAAGAAGCGACTGGACGATCGCCTCGCAACCTACGGCATTTCGCTGCCACGCGAGTCGCGCGAATACCAAGCCCTCCTTTCGCTTTTTTTTGCTGTAGAAGGCGTGCAGTATCGCAAGAACGGCGTGTTCAGAACTGGAGCCGGAGCGTTCGATGCGCGCGCATTGGTCGGCAACGGATTGCTGTCGGCCATTCGGGATGACAATAGAGCCGAGGCGTGGTTTGAGATTCGGTACAACTCGAACGGTGGTGCGCTGCCAGAGGGGACCGCAAAGCGGCGATTTCAGGAAGCGCAGATCTTTGGCCTGTATCACGATTCGTCTTCATTGAACGAAGCGAAAGACGTCTATGTGATGCTGACGACGCACCGGAGCGAAATATTCAGTTATGAAGCCAAGTACGGCGAGCCGCCGGACGGGTCGAGTGCCGTCCGCGACATGATCGCGGAGGCCAACGCCAGTTACCAGCTAACTGGTGCTAATGGCGTGCAATCGCTTTGCTCTGCGCTTGAGCCGGCACGCGACCAGCTGGTGCAGTGGCTCAACACCCAATTGCCGCAGGGCGCGTCGCCGCTCACAGCAAATCAATGGAATCCTGCCGCAATCTATTATTCGCCGACACCCGGCGGCACTCGTTATACCTTAGTTGCGACCCCTGACGACGGGAAGGGCGGAGCGGTCGTACAGAATCTCGAGAACAACATTCTCGTCGGCGGCGATGGGCTTGATACGTTGGTCGGGGGCGCGGGCAACGATGTTCTGATTGGCGGTGCTGGTGCTGACACCCTTGTCGGTGGCCCAGGTTCAGATGCGCTGTACGGCGGAGTTGGCGAAGACATCTACATCTGGAACCCATCCACCGACGGCATTGACACAATTATCGATCCGGACGGAGGCACGCTGATAATTATCGATCCGGCGTCTGGAGAGAGCCTCTCACTTGGCGGCACGTTCTTGCGACAAGCGGGTTCTGGTGCTGCGCTCACTTGGATCGACGCGTCGGGCGAAATCGTGCTTACGCACAACAGTCCATGGCGCATCACATTGTCGGACGGCTCAGTAATCCAACTGGGCGAAGATTTCGATCCATCTGCATGGGGCATTTCGCTGCAAGAGCAGCCTGATGCATCGACCAGCACGCTCGCTGGGGACTTCATCAAGGCGACAAGTGGTAGCGCCTACGTTACCAATGCGAATGGCTATGACAGTGCAGGTATTCAGCCAGACACACAGGACGTCATCAACGGCGGCGTGGCCTCTGAGACGATCCAGGGCCTTGGTGGCAACGACGGGCTAGCCGGTGGTGATGGCGACGATGTCATCGACGGTGGTGCCGGCAACGATCTGATCCTGGGAGGCTGGGGTGCCGATACGATTTCCGGTGGCGATGGAAACGACGAAATACTTGGTAGCGCGTTCGGACTGATTGATCGTCCGACCAGCACGACATTCACGCCGCCGGCGTCGTCCGGTATCGAATTGTCCCGTGGGTTCAGTTGGGTGATTTACGACCCTGCGGACGGCTCGTCCTATGTCGTGGCGGGGACCAGCGGGATCGCGCCGAACGGCGAAACCGACGGTAACGTCATCGACGGGGGCGCGGGCAACGATCGAATTGGGGCCGGCACAGGATCCGACATCGCTCACGGCGGCGCCGACGACGATGTCGTCGTTGGAATGGGCGGCGACGATGTCCTTTTCGGAGACGCTGGTGCCGATCAGATCTGGGGGGATGGCTTTGGAAGCAACACGAGCGGCTGGTACACGCCATACGCGGAACACGGCGACGACATCCTGTATGGCGGTACGGGGAATGACGTTCTAAGCGGCCAGGGTGGGAGTGATTCTCTATTTGGCGGCGACGGCGACGATCAGTTGATCGGGGACGATACGGACGAAACACGGACACCGAACAGCAGCCACGGCACCGACTACCTTGACGGTGGTGCTGGCAACGACCAACTCTGGGGTGGGGGCGGGAACGACAGCCTGTTCGGCGGGGCAGGCAACGATACACTGGCGGGCGATGCGGCAGGGTTGGCGGCCGGGTATCACGGTGCGGATTACCTGGATGGAGGTGACGGCAACGACACATTGAGCGGGGATGGTGGAGACGATCTGCTGTTGGGCGGAAGCGGCAATGACTACCTTCAAGGGGACTCTGCAGGTCTTGCAAGTGCCGATCACGGCGACGACTACCTGGATGGTGGAACCGGGATTGACACGCTGATAGGCGGCGGTGGCGCGGACACGCTATTCGGAGGCGATGGCGACGATGAATTGCATGGCGATGCGAGTAACGTCGACGAGGCGTATCAGGGTGCGGACTACCTTGACGGCGGGGCAGGAAACGATCTGCTTCAGGGGTACGGCGGAAGTGACGTCTTGCTGGGCAGTGCCGGTGACGACACGCTCAATGGAGGGAAAGGCGACGACACACTGATCGGTGGCACCGGCGTCGACTCCATGGATGGTGGGGATGGGGACGACACGTATCTCTTCGATATCGGCGATGCGCTCATCTCCAGCACCAACGAGACCGATACCGTGGTTGACACGGTCGGCAACAATGTCCTGCAGATCAACGGCGTTGACTCCAGCGCGGTCAACCTCGAACTCTCCGCCGACGGCCAGGCGTTGGTGCTGAAGTACGGAACCAACGAAGGCGTCGCGGTGCTGCTCGGCTCGAATATGAGCTTCAGCTTTGATGACGGTACCTTCAGCTTCAGCGAGTTGATTGGCGCGCGCACCGTCGGGACGCTGAATTACAGCGACGGCATCAACACGTACTCCCTCGGCGGCAGTGGCAACGACTATCTGACCAGCGTGGGATTCGGCACGCTCTCCGGCGGGAAGGGGAACGACAACCTCGTCGGCATCGGCGGCTTCAACACCTATCTCTACAGCGTTGGAGACGCCACCGACCACGTCACCGACACGAGTCCCAAGACCGATGGCCAGGGGACCCCGACGCCCAACACGCTGCGTTTCGGGTCCTGGATCACGGCGGATGATCTGCGCCTGGGTGTCGGCAGCAATGCGCTGACGATCTCGGTCGGCTGGGACCCGAACGACGTCATCAATATCGATGGCTTCAATCCCTCGGACGCGCTGGCGACCCATCCAATCGACCGGTTCGTGTTCGCCAACGGCGTCACGCTCACCTACCAGGAGCTGTTGCAACGCGGATTCGACATCCAAGGTACGGCGGGCAATGACACACTGACCGGCACCAGCGTCGACGACCGGATCACCGGCGGGGCGGGCAATGACCAGCTCTCCGGCGGCACGGGCTCCGATACCTATTTCTGGGGAATCGGCGCGGGTCAGGACACGGTCAACAACGTCGATGCGTCTGCGGGCCGGGTCGATACCTTGCGCATCGAGGGCGGCCTGACGCCAATCGATGTGTCGTTCGTGCGCAGCGGCAACGATCTCATCGTGAGCGCACGGGCGACGACGGACCGGATCACCATCGTCAATCACTTCTCGGTCGCGGCGATCGACCTGGTGGCGTTCGATGACGGTACGATCTGGGACCAGGCCGCGATCAGCGCGCACCTGAGCAACGAGCTGACCAATGGCGCCGATACGTACACCGGAACCAGCGGTAATGACGTGATCTCGGCCCTCGGGGGTAACGATACCGTCAGCGGCATGGCCGGCAACGACATCATCGATGGCGGAGACGGCAACGACACGCTGCGCGGCGGCGACGGCGACGATGCGCTGTGGGGCGGCAACGGCGCGGACAACCTGTACGGCGATCCGGGCGCGGACACGCTGATCGGCGGGGCGGGTAACGACAACCTGTACGGAGGCACCGGCGGCGACGTCTATCTGTTCGGACGCGGGTCCGGCTCGGACTGGCTCCAGGAGATCGGCGATGCCGGCACGGTGGACGTGATCCGGCTGGCCGACGACATCGCGCTGTCCGACGTGTCGCTCGGCCGTTCCGGCAATGACCTCGTCATCAAGATCAACGGCACGAGCGACCAGTTGACCGTGTCCGGGGTGTGGGCGGTGGGGGCCAGCGATGTGCAGCGCATCGAGCGCATCGAGTTCGCCGACGGCACGGTGTGGACCGAGACGGCGATCCGGCAGCGGGTGCTGCAGGATTCCGCGACGAGTGCCAACAACTCCATCGACGGCTTCGATGGTGCCGACGTCATCCACGGTCTCGACGGCAACGACAGCTTGCGGGGCGGTGACGGGGCCGACACGATTTACGGCGACGGCGGCAATGACACGCTGTCAGGCCAGAACGGGGACGACGTACTCGATGGCGGTGCGGGAGACGACGGGCTCTACGGTGGCGCTGGAAGCGATACGGTCGTGTTCGGCCGCGGCAGCGGCACCGATACGCTCTACAGCGACGACAGTGCACCGGCATCCATTGATCGGATCGTGTTCGCGAATGGGGTGGGGGCGGCCGATATCGATGTTAGTCATTACCTGGAGGACGAGCTGTGGCTGATGATCAAGTCGACCACTGGGTCGACTCATGACAGTTTCCTCCGCATGCCGCAGTTCTTCGCCAACGACGGCGCGGCGTCAGTGGATGAAGTGAGGTTCGCCGATGGAACCGTGTGGAGCTACGCGGACATCAAGGCGCGGCTGCTCGCCGGGACGGACGGGGCCAACACGATCGTCGGCACCAGCACGGCGGATACCATCAACGGCCTTGGCGGCGACGATTATATCGACGGGTTCAGCGGCGCCGACGTGCTGTCCGGCGGCGCGGGAAACGACCAGGTGTTCGGCTCGGCCGGTAACGACAGTCTGGTCGGGGACGCCGGTGACGACCAGCTGGACGGCGGCGACGGCAACGACACCCTGTACGGCGGAACCGGGGTCGACACGCTTACCGGTGGACTCGGTGACGATCTCTATCGGTGGGGTCGCGGCGACGGCAAGGACAGGATTCAGGAGTCGTCGGGCGCCGGCAGCGGGTTCGATACGCTCGAACTGGCCACCGGCATACTGCCGGCCAACGTGGCGCTCTATAGAAATGGGTACGACCTGGTCGTGGTGCTGGATGGGAGCTCCACGCAGTTGAAGGTGGCCAACTTCTTCGGCGGCACGCCGACGCAGATCGAGCAGATCCGCTTCGCCGACGCCACGATATGGGATCTCGCGGCCATCAATGCCCGCGTCATCAGCGGCACGGTCAATTCCGTGACGGGCACGGCGGGCAACGATACGTTCGTCGTCGACAAC
>Ga0209048_10006386_pt1 | contig 11035 bp, 12 predicted proteins | sample FrelakmetCRP12CR_FD_187146 | JGI IMG/M metagenome (GOLD analysis project Ga0209048, IMG submission 187146) | Freshwater lake sediment microbial communities from the University of Notre Dame, USA, for methane emissions studies - CRP12 CR (SPAdes)... | ecosystem: Environmental > Aquatic >... | reverse complement strand
GGCCGCCCGCTCCGGCCCGTCCGGGGGCGCCCGCCGGGCTCACCGCGCACCCGCCAGCTGCCGCAGGGCGTGGCGCAGGAGGTCCGTGGGGTCATCGGCGTCCGGGAGCGAGCGCATGGCGTCCTTGACCTCGTCGGGCCCGTACCCGAGCCCGGCCAGGGCGGCACGGACGTCGGCTCTGGGGTCCCCTCTGGCCGGCCCGCCCACGTCGACCACCCCGGTCACGAGCTCGAGGCCGTCGCCGAGGTCGAGCACGTCGAACTTGGCTCGCAACTCGAGCAGGAGCCGCACCGCCGTCTTCTTCCCGACCCCCGGCACCAGGGTGAGGGCGTCGGCGTCCTCGGTCACGACGATGCGCTGGAGGGTGGCGGGGCCGTGGGTGGACAACAGCGCCAGGGCGAGCGCGGGGCCCACACCGTGGACGCCGAGGAGCGCGTCGAACGACTGGCGCTCCTCCCGGGTGGCGAACCCGAAGAGCACGATGGCGTCCTCCCGCACATGGGTGTGGACGTGCACGAACAGCGGCGCGCCGATCTCGGCCCGGGCCAGGGTCCCCGTCGGCACGGCCACCCGGTAGCCCACGCCACCGACCTCGATCAGCAGCTCGCCGGCGGTCGGACCCGGCACCCGCTCGAGCACGGTGCCCCGCAGCGACCCGATCACCCGCCCACCTCCGTCCCCGTGCCCCGGACCCGCCGTCCGGCCTCGGCCAGGGCCGCCCGCCGGGCCAGCGGCGCCCGCGTCTGGTGGCAGATGGCGAGTGCCAGGGCATCGGCGACGTCGGGCGGCCTGGGCACCTCGGGCAGGCCCAGCACGGCCTGGACCATGGCCTGCACCTGGGTCTTGGTCGCCGACCCGTAGCCCGTGACGGCCATCTTCACCTCGTTGGGGCTGTACTGGACGACCTCGGCGGCGCGCTCGGCCGCCGCCGCGAGCGCCAGGCCACTGGCCTGACCGACGGCCATCGCCGTGCGGGCGTTGCTCTGGAACAGCACCCGCTCCACCACCACGACCGCGGGGGCGAACTCCTCCAGGAGGGCCCGCAGCTCGGCCCCCAGGGCGGCGAGGCGACGCGGGACGCCGTCGTCCACGGGGGTGGTGATGACCCCCGCGGCGAGGGCCTCGAGCCCCGACCGACCCGCGCCCGGGGCGCGTCGGACCACGCCGTAGCCGCAGCGCGAGAGACCGGGGTCGATGCCCATCACGAACATGCGTTCGCCACCCTAGCGGCAGCCGTTCGGGGCGAGGGGGACCGCCGGCCGGCGCCCGCGGGGTCAGCCGAGGGCGGCGATGGCGCCGACCAGCTCCTCCACGGGGCGGAAGGTGAGGCCCGCCACCGCCCGGTGGGCGTAGCGCACCACCCCCGCGCCGTCGAGCACGAAGACGCAGCGCCGGTAGAAGCCCACGGGTCCGAGGACCCCGTAGGCCCGCCCGACGTCTTTGTCCACGTCGGCGAGCAGCGGGAACCCGAACCCGCCCTGCTTGCAGGCGAACTCCTCGTGGCTCTCGACGTCCTGGGGGCTGATGGCGAGGACCTGCGCGCCGAGGCCGTCGAAGCGGCCGATGTCGCGCGTGTAGGTGTTGAGCTGGTTGGTGCACACCGGGGTGTTGTCCCCGGGGTAGAAGACCAGCACGACCGGCTTCCCGCGGTACTCGGCCAGCCGGTAGTCCCGACCCCCCGTCCCCGGCAGGGTGAAGTCCGGCGCCTCGTCACCGACCCCCGGGACATTCGTCGCTCCCGCGGTCACACCCCGACCAGCTCGAGCACGGAATCCGGGATGTCGAAGTTCGCGTACACGTTCTGCACGTCGTCGTTGTCCTCGAGGGCGTCGAGCAGGCGCAGCACCCTGCGGGCGTCCCCCTCGTTGTCGATGGGGACGGTCGTGGTCGCCACCATGGTGAGCTCGGCGGTGTCGAAGGGCATCTTGGCGTCCCCGAGCGCCTGGCGGAGCCCGTGCAGATCCGTCGGCGCGCAGGTCATCTGCCAGGTGTCCCCCTGGTCCTCGAGCTCCTCGAGGCCGGCGTCGAGCCCGACGGTCATCACCTCGTCCTCGGTGCCCGCGGTTTTGGGGAGGATCACGACGCCCCTGCGCTCGAACTGCCACGACACCGCGCCGGGCTCGGCGATCGAGCCGCCGCCCTTGGAGAAGATGCTCCGGATCTCCGCGCCCGTGCGGTTGCGGTTGTCCGACAGCACCTCGACGTACAGCGCCACCCCGCACGGCGCGTACCCCTCGTAGTGGATGGTCTCGTAGCGGACACCTTCGAGCTCGCCGGTGCCGCGCTTGATGGCCCGTTCGATCGTGTCGATCGGCACCGAGGCGTCGCGGGCCTTCTGGTACATGGTCCGCAGGGTCGGGTTGGCCTCGATGTCGCCGCCACCCTCGCGTGCGGCGACCTCCACCTGGCGGATGATCTTCGCGAAGAGCTTGCCCCGGGTCTTGTCGAGGGCTGCCTTCTTGTGCTTGGTGGTCGCCCACTTGCTGTGGCCGGACATGGGTCAGATGCCTCCGAGGAACAGGTGGTGGAGCCGTAGGTCGCCCGACAGCTCCGGGTGGAACGCAGCCGCGAGGACCGCCCGGTGGCGGACGAGGACCGGATCGCCCCCGACGCTAGCGAGGACCTCGACCTCGGCGCCCGTGCGGATGATCCGGGGTGCCCGGATGAACACCGCCCGGAACGGATCGGCCCGGACGGACGGACCCGGCCGCGCCGGGCCGAGCGCCGCGATCTCGAGGTCCGTCTCGAAGGAGTCCCGCTGGCGGCCGTAGCCGTTGCGGAGCACGGCGACGTCGAGGATCCCGAAGCCGCGCTGGTCGGGCCGGCCGTCGCGGACCTCCCGGGCGAGCAGGATCAGCCCGGCGCAGGTGCCGAACACGGGGATCCCACCCTCGAGCCGCTCCGCGACCGCGTCGTAGAGGCCGCTGCTGCCGAGCAGCAGCGACATGGTGGTGGACTCCCCCCCCGGCAGGACCAGGGCGTCCACGCCGCCCAGGTCGGAGGGTGCACGGACCTCGACGGGGTGCGCGCCCAGGGCGTCGAGGGCGGCCGCGTGGTCGACGAACGCTCCCTGGAGGGCGAGGACGCCGACCTTGGGGCCGCCGACGACGCGGCTCCGCTCAGGCCGGGCGGCCCCGCGGGGCACGGGACCCGGCACCTGGCGGTCTCCGGCTCACGGGACCTACCAGCCGCGCTCGGCGAGCTTGACGTCGAGCGCCGCGATCTCCTGGCCGCGCATGGCCTCCCCGAGACCCTTGCTGACCTTCACCAGGATCTGGGGGTCGCGGTAGTGGGTCGTCGCCTCGACGATCGAGCGCGCGAACCGAGGCGGGTCCCCGCTCTTGAAGATGCCCGACCCCACGAACACCGCCTCTGCGCCGAGCTGCATGGCGAGGGCGGCGTCAGCCGGCGTCGCGATCCCCCCCGCGCAGAACAGCGGGACGGGCAGGCGGCCGGTGTCGTGGATCTCCGCCACGAGGTCGACCGGGGCGCGCAGCTCCTTGGCCCAGTGGTAGATCTCGGCGGGGTCGGCCTGGGTGATCTTCCTGATCCCTCCCGTGATGCTGCGGAGGTGCCGGACCGCCTCGACGATGTTGCCGGTCCCGGCCTCCCCCTTCGAGCGGATCATGCACGCGCCCTCGGAGATCCGGCGCAGGGCCTCGCCGAGGTTCGTGGCGCCGCAGACGAAGGGCACGGTGAACGGCCACTTGTCGACGTGATGGGCCTCGTCGGCGGGGGTGAGCACCTCGCTCTCGTCGATGTAGTCGACCCCCATCGCCTCGAGCATCTGGGCCTCGACGAAGTGGCCGATCCGGACCTTGGCCATGACCGGGACGGTGACCGCCGCCTGGATGCCCTCGATCAGAGCCGGGTCGCTCATGCGGGCGACGCCACCGTCGCGGCGGATGTCGGCGGGGACCCGCTCGAGGGCCATGACCGCCACGGCACCGGCGTCCTCGGCCACCTTCGCCTGCTCGGCGGTGACCACGTCCATGATCACGCCGCCCCGCAGCATCTCGGCAAGGCCACGCTTGACCCGCACCGTCCCCGTGGTCCGGGCGGCCGGCGCGGCGGGGGGGTTGGTGGTGTCTGCCATGACGCGAGTGTACGTGGGCGACGGGGCGTACCCCGTGCGATTGCCGGGCGTCCGACCGGCTACAGCTCCTCGAGGGCGCCGATCCGGACCGTCAACCCGTCCCGGTCTCGGGGGACGGCCAGCCACTGCGAGGCGAGCGCCGGTGACGCGCCCGGCGGTGCAGCCGGGCCACCGGTGGCGCCCGCGGCCTCCAGGGCCGCGATCAGCCCGGGGGGGTAGCGGGTGAGAGCGACCGTCTCCAGGTCGGTGTCGGCGGACACCTCGTCGCCCGCCGCCCGTCGCACGACGCTCTCACGGCCGACCAGTGCGGCGGCGAGGGTCGGGCCGATGGTGTGGCCGTCCCGGATCCGCACCAGGCAGTGGGCGACAACCGCCTCGAGCTGCATGCGCGACATCGCCCCGAGCAGCCCGGTGGTGACCACCAGGCAGCCGTGACGGGGGTCCCGTCCGAGCGCGAGCGCGTTGACCGAGGGGTCCTCGGCGACCAGGCAGCGCGGCCGGGGCAGGCCGGCGCCCGGCGCCAGCCCTTCCACCAGGTTGACCAGGCGGGCCTCGCTCCGGGCATCGGCAGGCCGCGTGGGGCCGACGAGTCGCAGGGCGCGTACCTCCGCCGCCTGGGTGCGGGCGGTGACGACGTTCACCCAGAGGCCGGCGAGCACCAGGACGAAGGCCGCCAGGCCGACCCACCAGACGATCAGCAGCCCGACGACAACGCCGACGACCGCGGCGACGGCCACCAGGACGACGGCGACCCGTGCGACCACCGCGCGGCCGTGCCGTCGGCCGCTCGCCAGATGTCCGGCGGCAAGGGTGGCGGCGGCAGGCATGGCAGGCGCGAGGTTACCCGCCGGCACCTCGGCGCCGAGGCCTGCGGGCGCGCTCACACGAGCCGGGCGTAGAGCTCGAGGTACCGGTCGGCGAGGCGCTCCATGGCGAACGACGCCGCACGCTGCTCGGCGCTGGCGACCAGCTCTCCGGCAAGGTCGGCGTCGGCCAGGACGCGGCGGAGCGTGTCCGCGAGGGCGACCGCGTCCCCCGGCGGCACGAGCAGGGCATCGCTGCCGGGCCTGGCCACGGCCCGGTAGCCGGGGAGGTCGCTGGCGACGACGGCGACCTGGGCGGCCATGGCCTCGAGCAGCACCACGCCGAACGACTCGCCGCCGAGGGAGGGGGCGCAGAACACGTCGGCCCCCCGGAGCAGCGACGCCTTCTCGTCCTCGGTGAGCCGTCCGAACCAGGTGATGCGGGGGTCGCCGGCCGTGCGGGCCTGGAGCTCACCGGTCTGGGGGCCGTCGCTGCCGATCCACAGGCGGACCTCCGGAGGAAGCAGGACCATCGCGTCGAGCAGCACGGCCAGACCCTTGCGGGGCTCGTGGCGACCGATGAAGCAGACGGTGGGGCCTTCGGTGGGCCTCGGCTGGGCCTTGGCGAAGCGGTCCACATCGATGCCGTTGAACACCAGCTCGTACTCCCCGCCCAGGGCGGCCTTGGCCGTTGCGGCGGCCTCGCGCGAGACCGCGCACCTGAGGTTGAGACGTCGGGCGGCCCAGCGCACCGCCGGCCGCAGTCGGGAGTAGGCCATGCTGGCGCCGGCCCGGTGGAACGTCCCCACCCTGGGGGCCTCGGCGACGATCAGCGTGGTGAGGGTGGGCCCCGGCACCAGCGGCTCGTGCAGGTGGACGATGTCGAAGCCCTCGTCGCGGAGCGCCCTGATCGTGCGCAGCGCGGCGGACGGATCGGGGGCGATCGGCGCCAGCGAGCCGTTCGACGCCGTCGGGATGGACAGCCCGAGCGGCGTCACCCAGGGCTCGGGCGGAGGCCCGTCGCACGGCCCGAGCACCCGGGCCTCGTGACCGAGATCGCGCAGCACCCGGGTGAGGCCCATCACCTGGCCCTGCACCCCGCCCGGGAGGGTCAGGCTGTACGGACAAACCTGGGCGATCCGCATCACCTACGACGGTACCGGGCGCGCCACCCCGGCCGTGATGGCGCACGACGCCGGGGCATCCCTGCGTCCCGCTGCGCTCGTCTCCGCCCCCCGCGGCCGACTGCGGGAAACCGGCCGGGGGGGCAGGAGCGCGGGGTGTGTCCACCACCCGGAACCATGATCCCCCAGCGGTGCCGGGGGGTGGTGGATGGAGGACCCGGACGCCACGGCGGGGGATTCGCGAACCCGCGCCGTCGGGACTCCCGAGCCGCGCCGCCGGGACTCCCGACCCGCGCGACCGGGATTCGCGACCCGCGCCGCAGGGAGCCATCGGGCATAGTCCGGACCGTGCGGCCGACGACGAGGACACCGACGCCGAGCCGGGCGCGGGACACGTGAGGCGCCGGTCCCCGGCCCTTCTCGGGGCCACCCTCCTCGTCGCCCTCGGGACCGCGACCGGCTGCGGGCCCCAACCGCCGCCGGTCGCGGTGCAGCGCGACGTCACGTACGGCGTGGCCGGCGGGCAGCGACTCCTCCTCGACGCCTACCTGCCACCGGCGGCACGGGCCCGGGGTGCTGCGGTGGTGATCGTCCACGGCGGCGGCTGGGCGATCGGCGACAAGGCGGACTGGCTCACCGAGGCCACCGCCCTGGCTCGGGCCGGCCTCGTCGCCTTCTCGATCAACTACCGCCTGGGCACCGCCGGGGTGTACCCGCGCGCAGCCGACGACGTCCGCACCGCCGTCTCCTGGGTCCAGGACCATGCCGCGCAGTACGGCATCGACCGGTCCCGCATCGGGCTCTTCGGTGCCTCCGCGGGCGGGCAGCTCGTGATGCTGGTCGGGACGGTCGGCCTCGGCAGCGCCGCCGTGGGACGCCCGCCGGTCGCCGCGGTGGCGTCCTGGTCGGGGCCGACCGATCTGGCGTCACTCGCCGCGCCCAACCGGTCGCCGAATCCCCTGGGCTGCGGGAGCGACCGCGCCTGCGTCGCGTTCAACTGGCCGCCCGGGGTCATCGCCCATGTCGGCTGCAAGGTCGAGCGGTGCCCCGACCGCTACCGCCAGGCGTCTCCCCTCGACCAGGTCACCGACCGGGCCCCGCCGATGTACCTCGTGAACTCCAAACGCGAGGTGGTGCCGGCCGCGCAGGCGACCGCCATGGCCGCCAGGCTCGGGGCCCACGCCGTCCCCGCCGTCCTGGTGCTCCGGGGGGGCGACCTGCACGCGGACGCCTACGCGGGATCGCAGACGGGGCCCACGGTGGCGTTCCTCCAGCGCACCCTGGCGCCCGCGGCCACGCCGGCACCCTGAAGCGGTCGCTGGCACCGCCGGGGCGGTGTCGGGGAGATCGCCCTCGGACCTGGTCATCCCGGGTCGCGCCTGCGATGCTGGACCGGCGGAGAGGGGTCCCGTTCCCATGCACTGCCCGTGAGGCCGCCCGTGCGCCTGCCCTTCCTCCAGCCCCTCCTCCGGCCCTTCCTCGAACCGCCGCCACCCACGCTCGTCGAGCGCCTGCTCGGTCGCCGCCGGGCCCGGGCGCTCCGCCGCCGCACCGGGGTGGCGGCCCTGGGCATCGGGTTGATGCTTCTGCGACCCCGGTCACGAGCGGGGTCGAGGGGCCGATGGGCGTCGGTGGCGCCGGCGCGGCTGGTCGTGATCGGCCTGACGGTCGCCGTGCTGACGGCCATCGGGCTCATCCTTCCCGTCCTTCCCGTCCGATAGACGCCGGCGAGGCCGGCGAGGCCGAGAGGCCGAGAGGCCGAGAGGCCGAGAGGCCACCGGCCTTGCGCTTGTCTCGGGGGATTCGGGCCGACTCCTCGAGACCGCCCGGCTCCGGTCGGGCTCAGTGCCGGTGGCGCTCCCGGGGCTGGCGCCGGCCGGGACGGACGTCGACGTAGCGTGACGGCGGCACGGGAGCGCCCGGCGGGGGCGCCGTCGTCTCGACGAGTCGCAGGCCGCTCGGCACCGGGTGCCACCAGGGGCAGTGGCCGAAGAGGCGGGCGAACAGCTCGCCCCAACCCGCAGCCCCTCGTGGGCCGAGCACGAGGTGGGCGGGCGCCGACTCGTCGGCCAGCTGCCAGCGCACGTCGTCCCTGGTACATCGGTTCACGGTGCGCAGAGGTGGACACCTTTGGCGCCAAGGACGTGGAGGACGGCCTCATTGAGACGATCCACCGGAAGCGTCCCGGCCTTCACAGCGCTGACTAGTGCGGTGACGATCTGGTCAGCGGAGACCTTGACGTTGGCAGGACTGAGCAAGAGGGTTTGGGCGGGGGTCAGGGTCGAGCCGAACAGCACCATGTCCGTCCCGGCGCTGACCGCGGCGACCGACGCCTTCGCCAGGTCGTAGCCGGCGGCCGTGATCGCTGCGGCGGACAGGCTGTCCGTGAGCACCAGGCCGTGGAAGCCGAGCTGGCCCCGCAGGAGCGTCTGGATGGCGGCTGCGGAGAGGGACGCGGGCCCCGTGGTGAGACCGGGCACCGTGGCGTTGGCGACCATCACCGCGGGGACACCCGCTTGGACAGCGAGCCGGAAGGGCAGCATGGCTTGGCTGTCACGTCCCGACAGGGGCGGGGTGTTGGCCGGTCCGTAGTCGGTGTTGGCGGTGGCACCGCCCAGGCCCGGGAAGTGCTTGACCACCGCCACGACACCGCCCTGGCGGAGACCCTCGAGGAAGGCCACGCCGTAGCGGGCGGCGGTGGCCGGGTCCGCGCTGAACGAGCGCGAGCCGTCGGCGTCCCGGCTGTTGGGCCCGTTGCCCCCGTCGACGTCGAGCACGGGCGCGAGATTCATGTTCACGCCGACGGCGCGCATGCGCTGGGCGGTCTGCGCTGCGGTTGTCTGAACCTGGGCCAGGGTCATCGTCGCAGCCATCTGGCGTGCCGAGGGGATGTTCCCGACAGCCCCGGCCAGGCGCTGCACGGCGCCGCCCTCCTCGTCGGCCATCACCAACAGCGGCGTGGAGACGAGCCGATTGGCGGCGTTGACCTGCTGCGCCAGATCGGTGGGTGGGCTGGTGCCGAGGAACAGGACACCTCCCGGCCCGCTCGCCAGCGTCCCGCCCAACGGGGTGATCCGGCCGTCGAGGGCGGGGATGACGAGCAGTTGGGCGGCGCGACGCTCGAGCGACCACCGCTCAACGGCGCCCGCCTCGGTGCAGTGGCCGGCCGCGGTCTGCCCCCTCGTGGTCGTCGTGGTTGGAAGCGCCGTACCGGCCGTCGCCGTCGGAGCCGTCCGAGGCGATGCCGTAGCTGCTGGCTTGGCCGTGGTGCTGCAGGCCGCGAGCGCCACCGTGAGGTACACCCATCCGGCCCGCCGCGGTGTCTGCGTTGAGGGGTGACGGGAGGGGCCCCGAACAATTCCCGGTCGAGACCCGCGCACTGCGGGCGATGCTACCGAAGCCGGTCGTGGATACCGATACCCTTGCGGACGCGCTCCATCGGGAGGGACCAGTTGGCCTTCTGTGAGTCCTGCGGGACACCGCCGAACCCGGGGGCGCACTACTGCCCGAACTGTGGCAGTCGACTCCCCGAGGCGACGAGCGGGGCAGACTCCACCACCGGCGAACCGGGCGGCGCTCCGCATCTCCCTCCGACCGGCAGCGAGCCCCACCCGAACGCCGGCCGCCGTCGCCTGATGATCGCCGGCGTGGGGTTGGCGGTCCTGGCCGTGGTCGCCGCCATCGTCGTGGTCTTGGTCACCCACAACCACGGCCAGCAGGTGGCCGTCCGTCAGGTCCCCTCGACGCTCGCGCCCACCACGACGAGCAGCACCACGACCTCGACCGTTCCGGCCGCCACGTTCCCCACGCTGTACCAGGAGGACGCCTCCGGTGTCGTCCGCATCGACGCCACCACCTGCGGGGGCACAGGGGTCGGCACCGGGTTCCTGCTCGGCCCGAACCTGGTGGCCACCGCCGCCCACGTCGTCGAGGGCGCGGTCGCGATCGGCCTCACCGCAGGAGGAAGCACGACCGTCGGCCAGGTCGTCGGCATCGACGCCGCAACCGACGTGGCGCTCGTCCGATCGTCCACGCCGCTCGCCGGGCACGTCTTCACCGTCAGCACCGTCCTTCCCCGGGTGGGGACCGAGGTTGGCGCCATCGGGTTCCCCGAGGGCGGGCCGGTCAGCTTCACCCGGGGCAGCGTGAGCGGCGTTGATCGCACCATCGAGGTCCGGGGCCGGACGCGCACCGGCATGATCCAGACCGACACCGCCATCAACCCCGGCAACTCCGGTGGGCCGCTGCTGTTGGTGAGCGGCGACGTGATCGGCCTCGTCGATGCTGGCAACACCCAGGCCAACGGCATCGGCTTCGCCGTGCCCGGTGCGCTCGCCGCGCCGCTGCTGAGCTCCTGGCAGGCGGCGCCCGCGCCGCCGGCTCGGCCGTCCTGCCAGAACGCCCTCGGGCCGTCGAGTTCCGGGCCGATCCACACGAACGAGGGCGGCGCTGATGTCCAGGGGATCGTCGCCACGTTGACCACCTACTTCAACGCCATCGACGGTGGCGACTACCCAACGGCCTATGCCCAACTGGCCCCCGCAGAGCAACAGAGGTTCACTCCGGAGGGCTTCGCCGCCAACCTGGCCACCACCTACGACTTCGACGTCGCCATCGGCGCCGTCAGCCAACGGTCACCAGGCACCGATCTCGTTGACGTCACCTTCACCAGCCTGCAGTCTCCCAGCAAAGGTCCCGATGGCGGTAGCTGCGACCACTGGACGTTGGAGTACACGATGATCCAGGTCGGAGGGTCCTGGTTGATCCAGTACTCCATCGGCCAAGGCGGCAGCACCCACACGTCCTGCTTCTGAGCGGGCGAGGCGGTGGCTCCGAGGTGACGTTCCTCGGCACCAAAGCTGCCGCAGTCAGCAGGAGGCTTTCACTCGCCGAGCGACGCTGGCGACTAGTGGGCCCGCGCGTTAGTTCGTCGGTGTATCCGGGAACCATGCGGACGGGTTGTTGAGGTAGAGACCGCAGGCACAGTCGAGCGCGTCCTCTGCGCTGCCGGC
>Ga0209048_10006385_pt1 | contig 11041 bp, 13 predicted proteins | sample FrelakmetCRP12CR_FD_187146 | JGI IMG/M metagenome (GOLD analysis project Ga0209048, IMG submission 187146) | Freshwater lake sediment microbial communities from the University of Notre Dame, USA, for methane emissions studies - CRP12 CR (SPAdes)... | ecosystem: Environmental > Aquatic >... | reverse complement strand
CCTCTTTGAAGCCGCCGGTGAGCGATGCGCTTCCTCCTGCGACATCGTCTTCAACCGGCTACTCGCCGCAGGAAATCCGCAACGCCGGTGTAGGCGTATTCGGCACCCTGACCTCTGAATTTGCGGTGGTCATGAACCACGCCTTCGACACCTTTGGGCAGCCGAATGCCTACATTATTGGCGATGAAGGGGGTGGCGCGTTTCTTGCCGGATTGAGATACGGACAAGGCACCCTTTACAGCCGTGTCAACGGCGTTGAGACAACCCCCGCAAACATCTACTGGCAAGGGCCGTCCCTCGGGGCGGACATTGGCGCGACAGGATCGCGTACCCTGTTCCTCGTTTATAACCTCAATGACGTACCGGCGCTGTACAAGCGATATCCGGGCATCGATGGGGGTGCCTATGTGGCAGGCGGCTTCGGCCTCACGGTCTATCGGAGCGGGAACACGCTTATTGTCCCAATTCGAACAGGTCTTGGCCTTCGATTAGGAGCGAGCGTTGCCTATCTAAAGTTTACGGAGCGGGCAAGCTTGAACCCGTTCTGATCCCGGTCTAATCCTGGACGGGTCCACCCCTCGGAATTATGCTTGTAAAGTCCCAAGGAGCCGCGTCGCAAACGGCTCAATTTCCGCTGTCGTTTCTCGAATTCGTGTCGCTGATCGCGCTTCTGATGGCGCTGACGGCGCTTTCCATCGACGTGATGCTCCCGGCTTTGCCGCAAATCGGCAACGCGCTAGGCGTCGGCGATCAGAACGATAGGCAACTCGTCATCAGCGTCTATTTTGTGGGGTTCGCGGCCGGACAGCTCCTGTTCGGCCCGCTTTCGGACCACTACTGGCGCAGGCAACCGCTCCTGGTGGGTCTCGCTCTCTACATCGCCGGGACGATAATCGCATTGTCCTCCGGTTCCTTCGCGGGGCTGCTTGTCGCACGCGTTTTCCAGGGGTTTGGAGCCTCGGCTCCGCGCGTCATCGCTCTCGCCGTGGTGCGCGACCGTTTCGGCGGACGCGAAATGGCCCGCGTCATGTCCTTCGTGATGATGGTCTTTATCGTGGTGCCGATCCTCGCCCCCGGCGTCGGAGAGATCATCCTCGAGGTCTCGGGTTGGCGCGTCATCTTCTATTTCCTGCTCTTGGCCGCGGCGAGTTCCCTTGTTTGGGCGTGGCTCCGCCTGCCCGAGACGCGGCACGAAGAAGACCGCCTTCCCTTTTCGGCCGCGTCCATCTGGCACGCAACCGAACTTGTTATCACGACCCGGCAAACCGTCGGTTACATGATCGGCATGGGGTTCGTTTTTGGTCTCCTTTTGAGCTACATCATCAGCGCGCAGCAAATCTTCGTCGATGTGTACGGGCTTGGTTCACGCTTTCCAGTGGCTTTCGGCGCAATCGCCTGCTTCCTTGTCGCGTCTTCAGGCCTGAATGCCGTGTTTGTGCGGCGCATCGGCATGCGCGGCGTGTCGCATAGAGCCATTTTTGCCGGGCTTGCCGTTTGCGGCGTGATGGCTTTGTCGGGCTTCCCGGAAAAGCCGCCGCTGCCCCTGTTCGGCTTGTATATGGGGATCGTGTTTTTCTGCTTCGGCGTCATCATGCCGAACTTCAGCGCCTTGTCCATGGAGCCGATGGGGCACCTGGCGGGCACGGCATCCTCGCTCGTCGGCTTCTATTCTACCGTCGCGGGCGCAGTTTTCGGCACTGCGATCGGGCAAGCCTTCGACGGCTCCGTACGCCCGCTCAGTGTCGGCATCACGCTTCTTTTCATTGCGACTCTGGTCACTGTGCTGATTACCGAGAAGTTCCGGCTGATGCAGCACAAGGCTCCGCCTGACGTGCAGCTGCCGCATGACCAATGAACATCCACGTCGGCAATCGCATTTCTGAATTGTAAGCCTCGTTGTCTTCGACTATATGCGTCAGTAGGAACAGCACCCGCCAGCGAAGGTTCGCCCGCGGGTGTGTTTCGTGTTGGAAACTCGAAAGCCCTTACATGTTCGAATCCCTGTCCGATCGTCTTTCTGGCATTTTCGATAAGCTCACCCGTCGCGGCGCGTTGACCGACAGCGACGTGGCCGAGGCCATGCGCGAGGTTCGCCGCGCCCTTATCGAGGCGGACGTGGCGCTCGATGTGGTGAAATCTTTCACGGACCGTGTGCGCGAAAAAGCCGTCGGCCAGGAAGTGGTCCGCTCGATAACGCCCGGGCAGATGGTCGTGAAGATCGTGCATGACGAGCTTGTGCGCACGCTTGGCGCCGAGGCCGAACCCATCGACCTTTACGCCCCCGCGCCGGTGCCGATCATGATGGTCGGGTTGCAAGGCTCCGGTAAGACCACGACGACGGCCAAGATTGCGAAACGCCTGCACGAACGCGACAAAAAGAAAGTGCTGATGGCGTCGCTCGACACACGCCGTCCCGCCGCGCAGGAACAGCTCAAGATTCTCGGCGAGCAGGCGAGCATCGACACGTTGCCCATCATCAAGGGCCAGACGCCTCAACAAATTGCGGGACGGGCCATGCAGGCCGCGCGGCTTGGCGGCTATGATGTCGTCATCCTCGACACTGCGGGCCGCCTACACATCGACGACGAGCTGATGCGCGAGACCGAAGAGGTACGTGATATCGCGAAGCCGCATGAAACGCTGCTCGTGGCCGACAGCCTCACTGGTCAGGATGCGGTCATTCTCGCGCGAACGTTCAACGAACGCATCGGCATCAGCGGCATCGTTCTGACCCGCATCGACGGCGATGGCCGCGGAGGCGCCGCGCTCTCCATGCGGGCCGTCACGGGCAAGCCGATCAAGCTGCTCGGTACCAGCGAAAAGCTCGATGGCCTCGAAGATTTCTACCCGGAGCGCGTCGCAAGCCGCATCCTTGGCATGGGCGACGTGGTCAGCCTTGTCGAAAGGGCCGCCGAAACCATCGACCAGGAAAAAGCCCAGGCGATGGCGAAAAGGCTGGCGAAGGGCCAGTTCGACCTGGAGGACCTGGCCGATCAGCTCAAGCAGATGCAGAAGATCGGTGGCATGTCGAGCGTGCTCGGCTTCCTTCCCGGCATCGGCAAGATCAAGAAACAGATCGATGCGGCAAACCTCGACGACAAGATTTTCAAGCGCCAGGGCGCGATCATTTCGTCCATGACGCCTAAGGAGCGCCGCAACCCGAAGGTCCTGCAGGCAAGCCGCAAGCGCCGTATCGCGGCGGGCTCCGGCGCAAGCGTGCAGGAGGTGAACCAGCTTCTGAAGATGCACCGCCAGATGGCCGACATGATGAAGGTTGTCGGCAAGGGCAAGGGCGGGCTCGCGAAGCTCTTCGGCTTGAACAAGATGCCCGAGCCGACGCCGGAGATGCTGGAGGCTGTGAAAAAGGGCCAGCTTCCGCCGGGAATGAAGCTTCCGGGCGTGCTCGGCGGCGGCGGATCTCTGCCTGGACTTCCGGGTTTGTCCGGCGGGCCGCGCTTTGGCGGCGGTTTCCCGGGTCTGCCGGGGAAGAAGAAATAGGTTCGAACGATGTCTGGATCAGTCAACACCGGCGACTACGGAACTGTCTCGGTAAGTCTTGTCGTCGGCGACGCGAAAGCGGCCATAGAATTCTACAAGGAAGTCTTTGGGGCCGAACATCTCTATAGCCTGACGACGCCCGGCGGGGGCGTTGCGCATGCCGAGTTCAAGATCGGCAATACGATCGTGATGATCACGGACGAAAATCCGCAATGGAACAGCAAAAGCCCGCTCACTCTGGGCGGCTCGCCGGTAAAACTCAACGTCATGGTTGACGATCCCGATGCTACCATGGTCAAGGCGGAGAAGGCTGATGGAAAGATCTTAATCCCCGTCGCAGACCAGTTTTACGGCTATCGGTCCGGGTGCTTAGAGGATCCTTTCGGACACCTCTGGATCGTCTCGAAAGTCATCGAAGAACTCAGCCCGGAAGAAATGCAGCGGCGCATGGATGAAATGATTAAGTCGATGAAACCATCGTGATCGCGAAATATCGGGCTTCAAGACAACACTTACACACAGCAAAGGAACCCAATCGATGCCACTGAAAATCAGGCTTTCACGCGGAGGAGCGAAAAAGCGCCCCTACTACAGGATCGTTGTCGCCGAAGCCACTTCGCCTCGCGATGGCCGCTTCATCGAGAAGGTCGGCACCTACAACCCGCTCCTGCCGAGGGATCATGCCGACCGCATCACGCTCGTGGAAGATCGTGTGAAGCATTGGCTTTCGGTGGGCGCTCAGCCGACTGATCGCGTTCTGCGCTTCCTCGATGCACGCGGTCTCGCCAAACGCCCCGAGCGCAACAACCCGAAGAAGGCGGAGCCCGGTACCAAGGCGACGGAGCGCGCCGAGGAAAGGCGCAAAAGGGCCGAGAGCGCTAGCGAGGCCGCATAAGGTCGGGGCTCTCCATGACTGAAACCTCGCCTGCATCTCCTGAGAAAACGGAACTTGTGCTCCTTGGACGCATAACTGGCGTTCATGGGCTCAAGGGCGAGGTGAAGATCGCGGCCTACACGAGCGCCCCCGGGGACATCGTGGCTTATGGCGCGCTGACCAGCGCAGACGGGTGCAGTTTTAACATATCTGCTATTCGCAGCGTGAAGGGCGGCTCGGTTATTGCGGCGGTGCGCGGCGTCAGCAGTCGCGACGAGGCTGAAAAACTACGGGGAACAGACCTTTACGTATCCCGCGCCGCGCTGCCTCCACCCCAGGGCGAAGACGAATATTATCATTCCGATCTTATTGGGCTAAATGCCGTCTCCCCAGACGGTGAAACAATCGGTAAAATTATCGCCGTGCATAATTTTGGTGCGGGCGATTTGTTGGAAGTTCGATTTGAGGGCGAGCGGCAAGCCAAGCTCATCCCGTTCGAGAATTCGCATGTACCCCGTATTGATCTCGCTGCGCGTCAGGTTGTCGTTTTAAGGCCTGTCTACGAAGGGGAAAGCACGGAAGAGTGATGACCCTTGTCGGGCTGATTTCGGACACCCACGGCTTGCTAAGGCCTAAGGCGGTAGCCGCTCTTAGTGGCGTGGATTGCATTCTTCACGCTGGTGATGTTGGCAAGCCTGAAATCCTGGATGAGCTTCGCGCAATCGCGCCCGTCACGGCCGTGCGCGGGAACGTCGACACCGGCAATTGGGCGGAAAGCCTTCCAGTCAGTGCCGCCCTGTCGATTGAAGGCTTCAACGTGTACCTCCTGCATAGCCTGCACCTTATGGATATTAATCCCAAGGCGGCGCAAACCTCCGTCGTTGTTTCCGGCCACACCCATAGAGGGCTCATTGAAACCTACGGTGACGTGCTCTACGTCAATCCGGGCAGTGCGGGGCCGAGCCGCTTCACACTTCCGGTCTCCATTGGGTTCCTGCGCTTGTCCAGGAACGTCCCAATAGAGGCTTGGCTCAAGACGCTGGACGAATAGCAAATGCCGTGGCAAGCGACCGTGCTCACGCTCTTCCCGGGGATGTTTCCGGGACCGTTGGGCATAAGCCTGTCAGGCCGTGCGCTCCAGGACGGCCTTTGGCGGCTATCCACCTTGAATATCCGCGATTCCGCTTGCGATAAGCACCGCTCCGTTGACGATACGCCTGCGGGCGGCGGGGCGGGCATGGTCATGCGCGCGGATATAGCGGCGGCGGCCATAGACGCAGCGGCTTCAAACGGCCCTGCTTTGGCGCGCATCTACCTCTCGCCGCGCGGCGCCCCTCTGACGCAGGAGCGTGTTCGCGATCTCGCTCGGAGTAAGGGCGTTATCCTGTTTTGCGGGCGCTTTGAAGGGCTTGACCAGCGCGTCATCGAAGCACGCCAACTCGAAGAAATCTCAATCGGCGATTATGTGCTGTCAGGTGGCGAGATCGCCGCGATGGTCTTGATCGACGCCTGCGTGCGCCTCTTGCCCGGCGTCATCGGAGCCGAAGCATCCCTCAGCGAGGAAAGCTTCGAAAACAACCTGCTGGAATATCCGCAATATACGAGACCGCGTTTGTGGGAAGGGCGCGAAATCCCGGACGTTCTCTTATCCGGCGATCACGCCCGCATCGCACGTTGGCGGCTGGAGCAGGCGGAAACATTGACGGAGGAGCGCCGCCCCGATTTGTATGACAGAAAAACCGGCGCTATTGAACCCGCTCTTCGGCGGGAGGAAAGCGCGTAGGATGCCCGGACCGCACCATGGACAGAAGGCCCGATAGCGGGTCCTTGATCACTTGCGTATGCCCGAGTTGCCCCGCCGCGCCCGGCAATCCGCCCCGGCATTTGCCCCGCGGCGCGTTGCCATGGAAACCTAAGGCCCAAATGCGAATGACGGCGACCTCGCTCGATTCATCCTTCAGGACATGCGTTTCCGGTTTGCTCAGATAACACCACCCGCTGAAGGCCTTGGCCCGCGCACCCATGATGTCGAAATAGTCGCCGATGTTGGCTTCAAATGAAGCCGTCGTCGGTCGATGTGTCTTTGGATGCCAGACGTAAATGAAAATGAAAGAACCGTCGGGCTGGATTTGCGGAAGTTGAATTTTCTCCATGCCTGGAATATTCAGCGATAAAAACTTTGAAGCGATAATACCGATCTTCTCGTGAAACAGATCTGACGCTTCCGAATAAGCAGGCTTAACCAACAAGATTAATGAAAATACAACCGCAAGAGGAAAACGCCCCATCATAATGCCTCGGCAAGCTTGGCCGGTGATGCGAAACCTTTTCCCCCGTATCAAAGTGTAACCTATTTTCTAGGTTTGCCAAGTTCATTTCCCATTTGCCTCGGACGGGGCTAATAGGTTACTGATAAGTGGAGGTATTTTGGGTCTTTAGGTTCGCAGGTTGAATGGCTGGGGCAAATTTCACGAGTTTGCCGCAATCGCACTTATTTTCAAATGTGAAGATTTTTCACTTCAAATTGCAAGAGTTCGATTATACAACCTGGACAGTTGCGTAGCGTTGAGTTGGAGGCGTTTGTGATGGTTACACATGAAGAGGTCGACGAATTTTTCCGACGCCTGCTCGCGGGCATAGACCGCAGGCCTGACCCCACCGATCAATCCAAGCAACTCCTCTCGGCCTTCAACAAGATCAGGGATCCTCGCCTGCGGCAAGAGTTATTGATCCTCATCGAAATCGTCTCGCAAAAGCCTGAAATCCTGCAAAGCAAACGCGAGCGCTGGGTGAAGGGTGCGCTCGCGCCCGTTCATTGAAACAGTTACACCGATTGTCACTTGCCCGTTAGCACGTCCTTGACGGCCGCGCTTGCTTTCGTCATATCAAGCTGTCCGGCGTACTTGGATTTCAGGGCTGCCATGACCTTCCCCATGTCCTTGACGCTGCTCGCGCCCAGCGAGGCGACCAGTTCGCGGATGACGGCCCGTGTCTCGTCCTCGTTCATTTGTTTCGGCAGAAATTTCTCTATGATGGCGATCTCTGCGCCTTCCTTGTCAACGAGATCCTGCCTTTCGCCCTGCCTATAAAGCTCTATGGACTCACGACGCGACTTGATCAAGCTCTGCAAGAGATTGAGCACCTCCTCTTCGCTGATGTGCGGCTCGCCGCGGGCGCGCGCTACGTCGATGTCCTTCTGCTTGATCGCCGCATTCACCATGCGCAGCGTTGTGGTTTTGACCTCGTCTCTTGCCTTCATGGCATCCTTCAAGGCGTGTGAGATCTCCTCGCGGATCATGGCTGGATTCCTTTCCTCTGTCGCCTGATGTAGCGCTTCCGAGCCTCCGCCACAATTTATAAAGCGAGAGGATAAGCGCTGCCGTCATTTGGCGTTGGATAGCGAATCGGTGCGTTCTTGGGCCTGCTGAGCATTCTTTCAGGAGCAGGGCCAATGTTGAACCGAACGAAAGCCTGGATCATGGCAGCCGCCGCGGCTGTCCTCCTGCCCCAGTGGGCATGCGCCGAGGAAGGCGCGCCTAGCGGCTGCGAACCGCTGGCCGAAATCTCGGGCATTACGCTCTTTGCCGAAAACTGCACGCTTTGCCACGGCCCCGACGGCAAAGGCGGTGGTCCTTTGGCAACGGCAAAGAGCCTGACACCGCCGAATCTGACAACCCTTGCCGCGCGAACAAACGGCAAATTTCCGGTGGACCATGTTTCTGACAAACTCATGCACGGAGGCGGGGAAAAAGCCGACGGCAACAAATCCATGCCGGTTTGGACGAAAATCTTCGCGCATGAATGCGGAGACGCCTATGCGCATCAAGCCATTATCGAGCTCGAAAAATTTCTAAAAACGATCCAGGAAAAGTAGCTGGCACCGCCGGAGCCGCAGAGAAATAGCCTAGCCGTCCAATGGCTTCGCGCATGAGCCGCATTATTCTGCTTTCGGCGTTTTTCCCGACGCCGCGCCTAGTATTAGCTTGGGCCGCAGCTTGGCTTTGCGAAACGCAAACATTGGGTGAAAATTGAATGGTGTGTAGCCAGCCGCCGACCGCGGTCTGCTAGCCGTGATGCGCCGCGAGCGCGCGCTTTCGCCCCGCTAAGTCTTCCCCAACCGGGTCCATGTTGGCGACTTCGGCCAGAAGTTCGATATCCGGCACAATAATCTCGCGCGTCGCGCGAAGCTCGATCACGCCCTTCCTTTTGAGACCGCTGATTTTGCGGCTTACGGTTTCGAGGGTTAGTCCGAGATAATCGGCAAGCTCGGAGCGTGTGAGGGGCAACTCAAAGTGAGCGGAATTGTCGGAGACTGGCTGATTGCCCGCATTGCGCGCGCGTCTTGCGATGATCAGTAACAGGCTGGCGACGCGCTCGTAGGACGATTTTCGCCCAAGCATGAGCGTCCAATCGCGGCTGATGTCGAGTTCGCGAACCGTAAATTCGAAAAGCCACCGCTCCAGCTCCGGGAAATCATCCAACAGCCGATTGAAGGACGCGCGCGGAAACGTGCACATGTCGACATCAGTGGCGGCGGCAGCCGAAAAGCGGTGTTGCTCGGCGAAAGTGTGGCCCAGAAACTCCGGCGCATAGACAAGTCCGATGATGTGGCGCTCGCCCTCGGCAGTTGTTTTGATGAGCTTGACGACGCCGGAAACGATCGCAGCGAAAGAGATGGCCTCATCGCCGTCTCTGAATATGTACTGGTTGGCCGGCAACGTGCGCCGGCGTGCGATGGAACTCAGCCTCTCAAGCTGCTCCGCCGACAAGGCAGCGCAAATTCCCCTATGGCGGATAAAGCAGGCTTCACACCTGCCGGGCGCTAAGTGAGCACGGTCAGCTGTATGGATGGACATCGTCTTCAAGCCGCAAGCCCCGAAGGAATATGGTTTTGTGTTCGCTCAAGCGTAAAGATTGTACGCCCGCCTGTCCAATGCCTTTGCGCTAGATCAAATCATCGGTGCTTGAATTGGGGGGAGCGTTTTTCCGCGAAGGCCGCCATGCCCTCCTTCTGATCTTCTGTTGCGAAAAGAGACTGGAAGATGCGCCGCTCGAATAGGATTCCTTCAGCCAATGTGCTCTCAGACGCCCGATTTACGGCTTCTTTCGCCATCATCACGGCGGGAAGCGAGTAGCTTGCGATCTTCTCCGCGGCCTTCAGGGCCTCGTTCACAACATCGGAAACGGGTACGACGCGCGCGACAAGCCCACACCTTTCGGCCTCTGCTGCGTCCATGTGACGCCCGGTCAAACAAAGGTCCATCGCCTTCGACTTGCCTGCGGCACGCGTGAGCCGTTGTGTGCCCCCGACGGCGGGAATCACCCCGAGCATGATTTCGGGTTGCCCGAACCTTGCCGTTTCGCTTGCGATGATGAAATCGCACATCATGGCGATCTCGCATCCGCCGCCAAGAGCGTAGCCTGAAACCGCAGCAATCACTGGCTTACGGCAGGTGGTGAGGCGCTCCCAGGGTGCGAAAAAGTCATGCGCGACAATGTCGCTGAAGGACTTATCCTTAATCTCCTTGATGTCGGCGCCGGCGGCAAAAGCCTTCTCCGAGCCAGTCAGAACCATGGCGCCAATGCCGTCATCGGCCTCGCACTGATCCAGAATTTGGTTCAACTCGGAAATGAGCTGCGCACCCAGCGCGTTGAGCGCCTGGGGGCGGTTTAGCGTGATGAGCCCCACCCTGCCCCGCTTTTCGAATAGCACCGTCTCGAAAGCCATGGCGTTTCCTCCTCTCACAGTTTGGCTTGGCAAATCGGGCAGAAGAACGTGGACCGGCCTTGCTGCGCTTTTCGTTCAATAGGGGCACCGCAACCGTTGTGACAAGGCTCGCCGCCCCGACCGTAAACGTCAAACTTTTCCTGGAAGTTGCCGCCTTTGCCATCGGCATGGCGGTAATCGCGTATCGAGGAGCCCCCCGCGAGAAGCGCATCTTCCAGCACGCTCTTGACGCTCGCACACAGCCGCTCCGAAGCCACTCTCCCTCGCTTGCCCTTCGCGAGCAGGCCGGCCTCGGCGTCCGGCGGCAAGCCAGCCCGGAACAGCGCCTCGCAGACATAAATATTTCCGAGGCCTGCAATAATGCGTTGGTCGAGGAGAAATGCTTTTAGCGGCTGCGCCTTGCCGGAAGCGCTTTCCGCGAGAGAGGAAGGCGACAGGTCATCCGAAAGCGGCTCGACCCCAAGAGCTTTAAAAAGCGGATGCTCCGCCATGTCCCTTGCCGGGAAAAGCGTCATATAGCCGAAGCGGCGGACATCGTTGTAACGGATGACGTCGCCGTTGCTCATGCCGAACACCACATGGTCGTGGCGCGGATCGGCATCGTAATCGTAATAAAATGCGCCCGGCGTCTTCGCCCGCCCCGCCGCCTTCTGGAGAATCGTGAACCGTCCGGTCATGCCGAGATGCATTGCCAGACCGAGACCGCTTTCTGTTTCCGCGATGATGTATTTGGCGCGGCGAGTGAGGCGGGACACGCGCTCGCTTAAGAGCCGCCTTGCGAATCCCACTTCGAAGGGAAAGCGCAAATCAGGGCGGTTAAGCGTGACAGCTTCGAATGAGGCGCCTTCCATGGCCGGAGCAAGGCCGCGCCGGATGATCTCGACTTCGGGCAGTTCGGGCATGGCTGAGACTTGTGCAATCGGGCCGGCTTGGCAAGCCCC
>Ga0209048_10006384_pt1 | contig 11042 bp, 9 predicted proteins | sample FrelakmetCRP12CR_FD_187146 | JGI IMG/M metagenome (GOLD analysis project Ga0209048, IMG submission 187146) | Freshwater lake sediment microbial communities from the University of Notre Dame, USA, for methane emissions studies - CRP12 CR (SPAdes)... | ecosystem: Environmental > Aquatic >... | reverse complement strand
CGCCGCGCCCGCAGCAGGAAGCGGGGGTCGACCGTCGCCTTGACCGACTCCACCCGCTCGCGCACCCAGCCGATGCCCAGCAGCAGGTTATAGAGGTCGAGATCGGCTCTACCGGCCATGCACCGATGGTCGCGCCGGGGGAATCGCGGCGGCATCGGGGAGTTCTCGGAAGCGGGGTGCGGAAAAGCACCCAGTGGGGGGTGGGGTGGTGTGGCTATCGGCGACGCGAAGGCACACGCTGACAGGTGTCCCCAACGCCACCCCTTGGGTGTCTGGCCGGATCCCCGCCCCGCGCGCAGACTGCACTCATCGCAATCCGGCCCACGAGAACCAAGGAGCCCAGCAATGACCCGCCACACCACCCGCATCGCAGTCGCCGCCCTCGCCACGTTCGCCGCTTCACTCGCCCCGGCCGCGATGGCCCAGGCCAAGCCGCAGACGTGCAAGCCGCGGCACTCGACCACGCTGTCCAGCGACAGCTACGCCCGCGTGTACGGCAAGAACGGCAACGCCTACGTGTGCGTGAAGGCGAACGGTCGGACGACCCTCCTGCAGGGCGCGACTCCCGGCAACGACGTGTTCGCGCTCGGCGGCAAGTACGTCGCCTACAGCTCGGGACCGCAGGACTCGATCGTCACCGTGATGCACATCCCCAACCGGCACGTGAACCCCTACTGGTATCCGTTCGACACGAACATGCACGTCGAGGGGATCGTGGTCAAGAGTGACGGCGCCGCCGCGTGGGCCGCGACCTCCCCGTCGGACGGCAGCACGCTGGTCGAGGGCACCGACCGCTCCAACCACCCGCCCGACTAGTTCTCCGATGACTCGAAGACGGTCGTCACGACGTCGCTGCACTCACTGCCCGGCAAGGCGATCGGCTGGAGCTACACCGACGGCAGCTCGGACACCGCGACGCTGTTCTAGTCGCCTCCGCATCCGCCTGCTGCACCGGCCCGTCGCCCTTCATCGGGCGGCGGGCCGTCCACTGTCCAGCGCGCCTACGCCGCCGCCAGCGACCCCGGCGCGCCGAGCTCGACCGAGGCCAGCTCGCGCAGCGCCCGGCTGAACTCGTGCGGGCGCTCGAGCGGGCCCATGTGCCCGGTCTCGGGGAGCTCGATCAGCTCGGTGAGCGCGGGCAGCATGCTCGCGATCCGCCGCGCGTGAGAGGGCGGGGTGAGCCGGTCACGGGCGCCGGCCATGACGAGCGTGGGCACCGTCAGTCGCGGCAGCGCATCGTGCAGCTCCATATCGGACATCGCGATGCCGCAGGCGGCGCGGACGTCCGGCGGGCAGGCGACGAGCATCCGCTCGTAGAACGCGATCTGCGCCGGCGTGGCCGTGGGCCCGAAGGCGAAGTAGCGGATCGCCGCGTGGTGCAGCGGCGTCGAGTAGGCCGGGATCGGAGCGTGGGCGCCGAGGAAGGCGTGGCGCGCGACGGGCTCGTTGAGCCATTGCGCGAAGCGAGGCAGCGTCACCAGCACGTGGCCGCCGATCAGGTCACCGATGCCCGTGTTCATCAGCGCCGCTGCCCGCACTCGGGGTTGGACCGGGTGGTGCTCGGCCCAGGCGGCGATCGACATGGCGCCCAGCGAATGACCGGCGACGACGGCGCGCTCGCCGTCGGGCACGCACGTTCTCAGCACCGCCTCGACGTCCTCTCCGAAGCGGTCCAGCGAGTAGTCACCGGTCGGCGCCCGGCCGCTGCGCCGGTGGCCGCGCAGGTCGTAGGCGACCACGCGGTAGTCCGGCGACAGGTCGCGGATCTGGTAGGCCCAGTACGGGAGCGCCTCGGTCCAGCCGTGTGCGAGCACGATCGTGGGAGCGCCTTCGGCGCCGAAGACCTCGGCGTGCAGTCGGGTCCCGTCCGCCGAGGTGACGGCGACCGGTCGGCCGGCCGGAACCGCCGACAGGAACGCATGCTCGGGATCGGACGTGATGCCCTGCGTATGACGGCGGTGCAGATTGAGGGCGGCGGCACCGGCCGAGGCCGAGGCGCTGAGACCGGCGGCGAGCACGGCGGATCGACGTTTCATGACGACTTGTACACGGTTTGACGTGACATGTTTCAGTGACATCAGAGGCGGATCGCTACCCGCCGAGGACGGCCCCTACACAGGCGTGGTATATCCGGCCGGGAACCCGACCCGTTATGCACTGAAAAGCAGCGTGCCGGACTGGACGGGTTGGCACTAGACAGGGGGAGTAGGGTTCGCCGCCGTGAGAATCGGATTGCTCACCGGCGGTGGCGATTGCCCCGGCCTGAACGCCGTCATCCGCGCCGTCGTGCGCAAGGGAATCGACGGGTACGGCGACGCCCTGATCGGCTTCCGCGACGGTTGGCGCGGCGTGCTCGAGGACTCGTTCATGGAGCTCACCCTCGAGTCCACGCGCGGGATCCTCCCGCGCGGCGGAACCATCCTCGGCAGCTCGCGCACGAACCCGTACAAGCGGGACGACGGAGTCGAGCGCGTCCGGGCGACCTTCGAGTCCCAGAACCTCGACGGCCTGATCGCGATCGGCGGCGAGGACACGCTCGGAGTCGCCAACCGGCTCAACCAGGACGGCCTGCACGTGATCGGCGTCCCCAAGACGATCGACAACGACCTCGGCGCGACCGATGTGACGTTCGGCTTCGACACCGCGCTGCACGTGGCGACCGAGGCGATCGACCGTCTGCACACCACCGCTGAGAGCCACAACCGGATCCTCGTCGTCGAGGTGATGGGCCGCACCGCGGGCTGGATCGCGCTGCACTCCGGGATCGCCGGCGGCGCGGACGTGATCCTGATCCCCGAGATCCCGTTCGACATCGACGAGGTGTGCCGGCTGATCCGCCGCCGCCACGAGCGCGGGCGCTACTTCTCCATCGTCGTGGCCGCCGAGGGCGCCGTGCCCAAGGAGGGCACGACCATGACCCTGGCCGCCGGGAAGAACGACGAGTTCGGCCACCCCCGGCTCGGTGGGATCGGATACGCGCTCGAGCAGGAGATCGAAAGCCGGACCGGATACGAGACGCGGGCCACGGTGCTTGGCCATGTCCAGCGCGGTGGCACGCCGACGGCGTTCGACCGCGTGCTCGCCACGCGGCTGGGGCTGCGCGCGATCGACGCCGCCCACGAGGGTGCCTGGGGCATGATGACCTCGGCGCACTCCACCGACATCAAGCTCGTGCCGTTGGAGGAAGCGGTGGCCGAAGTCCGGCGTGTCCCGGTGGAGGAGTACGAGCGCTACGGCGTCCTCTACGGTTGACCGAATCGAGTCCATTCCGTTACCACGGTTTGGAACACGTCGATTCGGTTTATGCTCCCCTAGTGCCCACCCTCCGCCGACAGCACGCGAAACGGTGAGTGAGTCCGAAGTGCAGGGGAGCGTCGATCCAGCGCTCGACGAGCTGTGCGTGAACACGATCCGCACGTTGTCCATGGACGCCGTGCAGAAGGCCAACTCGGGGCATCCCGGGACGCCGATGGCGCTGGCGCCGCTCGCGTACGTGCTCTACACGCGCATCATGCGCCACAACCCGTCCGACCCGGACTGGATCGGCCGCGACCGCTTCGTGCTCTCGGCCGGCCACGCGTCGATGCTGCTGTACTCGATCCTCTACCTCACGGGCTATCCGCTGACGCTGGAGGACATCAAGAACTTCCGTCAGGTCGGCTCCCCGACCGCCGGTCACCCCGAGCGCAAGTACTCGCCCGGAATCGAGGCCACCACCGGACCGCTCGGGCAGGGGATCTCGATGGCCGTCGGCCTTGCTCTCGCCGAGCGGATGCTCGCCGCCCGATTCAACGAGCCTGGGCACGACATCGTCGACCACCACACGTTCTCGATCGCCTCCGACGGCGACATCCAGGAGGGCGTGGCCTCGGAGATGAGCTCGCTGGCGGGGCACCTCGGCCTAGGTCGTTTGATCGTGTTCTACGACGACAACAAGATCCAGCTCGCCGGGCCCACGTCGCAATCGTTCTCCGAGGACGTCCCGAAGCGCTACGAGGCCTACGGCTGGCACGTCGACAACGTCGGCGAGGACATGTCGCTGGACCGGCTCGAGCAGGCCACCCGCGCGGCGATGGCGATCGAGGACCGGCCCTCGCTGATCGTCGTGCGCTCGCACATCGGCTACGGCAGCCCGCACAAGCAGGACACCTCGGCCGCCCACGGCTCGCCGCTCGGCGAGGACGAGGTCCGCCTCACCAAGGAGGCCTACGGCTGGGACCCGGACAAGCACTTCTACGTGCCCGGGGAGGCCCTGGCGCACTTCCGGCGCGCCTGCGAGCGCGGGCGCGAGTTCGAGTCCGAGTGGAACCAGCGCTTCGAGGCCTATCGCGAGGCCTTCCCGGAGCACGCGAAGCTGCTGCAGATAATCGGCGCGGCCGAGCTTCCCGAGGGCTGGGACGCCGATGTGCCGCGCTTCGACCCCGCCGAGAAGGCGATCGCCACCCGCGCGGCGTCGGGGCAGACCATCCAATGGGCGGCGAAGGCGATCCCGTTCCTCGTCGGCGGCTCAGCCGACCTCGCCACCTCGAACAACACCGACATCGAGGACGGCGGGGACGTCGAGAAGGGCTCCTACGGCGGCCGCAACATCCGCTTCGGCGTCCGTGAGCACGGCATGGGCGCGATCGTCAACGGCCTCGGGCTGCATGGCTTCCGCGCCTTCGGCGGGACCTTCCTCACCTTCTCGGACTACATGCGCGGGGCGGTCCGGCTGTCGGCGCTGATGAAGCTGCCCTCGATCTGGGTCTACACCCACGATTCGATCGGCCTCGGCGAGGACGGCCCGACCCACCAGCCGATCGAGCAGATCGCGGGTCTTCGGGCGGTGCCGCGGCTGAACGTGGTGCGCCCCGCCGACGCGAACGAGACGGCACTCGGGTGGCGCTTCGCCCTGCGCAACAGCGAGGCGCCGACCGCGTTCGCGCTCTCGCGCCAGAACCTGCCGATCCTCGACCCCGACGCGATCCCCGACGACGCGATCGAGCGCGGCGCCTACGTCCTGCGCGACGCCCAGGGCGGCGAGCCGGAGCTGATCCTGATCGGGACCGGCTCCGAGGTCTCGCTCTGCCTCGAGGCCGCCGACGCGTTGTCTGACGTGCGCGTGCGCGTGATCAGCATGCCGTGCATGGACACCTTCACCCACGCCGATGAGTCCTACCGCGAGCAGGTGCTCCCGGCCGCGTGCACGGCGCGGATCGCGGTCGAGGCGGCCAGCCCGCTGGGCTGGGACAAGTGGATCGGGCCCGAGGGCGCGTTTGTCGGCGTGGAGACGTTCGGGGAGTCAGGGCCCGCCAAGGACGTCTACGCCCACTTCGGGATAACTGCGGAGCGCGTTGCCGCGCTCGGAAGGGAGATGCTCGGCCGATGAGTACCACCGCGAATGTGAACCAGCGGCTCAAGGCGCTGACCGAAGCCGGCGTCAGCGTCTGGCTGGACCAGATCAGCCGCTCACTCGTCGAAGGCGGAGAGCTCGCCCGGCTGGTCGCCGAGGACTCGCTGCGAGGAGTCACCTCGAACCCGTCGATCTTCGAGAAGGCGATGCTCGGATCCGACGACTACGACGACCAGCTGGAGCAGTTGGCCAAGGAGGGTCTCGACGCGCGGACGATCTTCGAGCGCATGGCCGTCCGTGACGTGCAGGGGGCGACCGACGTGCTCGCAGAAGTGCACAGCGAGGCCGGCGGACACGACGGATTCGTCTCGATGGAGGTGATGCCCGACCTCGCGTTCGACACTCAGGGCACGTTGGACATGGCCCGCGGTTACTGGCAGGCGATCGGCCGACCGAGCGCGCTGATCAAGATCCCCGGCACGCCCGAGGGCGTCCCCGCGATCGAGCAGGCGACCTACGACGGGATCAATGTCAACGTCACGCTGCTGTTCTCGGTGTCGGCCTACGAGCGCATCGCCGAGGCCTACATCCGCGGACTCGAACGTCGCCATGCCGAGGGCAAGAGCCTCGACGTCAACTCGGTGGCGAGCTTCTTCGTCTCGCGGGTGGACACGAACGTCGACAAGAAGCTCGAGCAGCTCGGGCGCACGGACCTGCAGGGCAAGGCGGCGCTCGCCAACGCCCGGCTCGCCTACAAGCGCTTCCACGAGATCTTCGCCGGTTCCCGGTGGGACGCGCTCCACGATGCCGGTGCCGCCGAGCAGCGCCCGCTGTGGGCATCGACCGGGGTCAAGAATCCCAAGTACTCGGACACGATGTACATCGACGGGCTGATCGGGCCGCACACGGTCAACACGATGCCGATGGCGACGCTGCAGGCGGTCGCCGATCACGGCGAGGTGCCCGGTGTGACCGCCGATCTGGACCCGGGCCCCGATCTCGAAGCGCTCGCGCAGGCGGGGATCGACATGGACCAGGTCACCGATGAGCTGCTGGCCGACGGCGTCAAGCTGTTCGAGGACGCGATGAACGGCCTCATCGAGGGCATCGAGAAGCGCCGCGCCGCCGTCCTCGCGGATAGCTGATGGGCGTCGCCGCGCTGCGCAACCAGTTCGGCAGCGCCGTGATCAAGGACACGCCGCAGCCGTGACCGCCGTCGCTGCGCCGGCGCAGGAAAACCCGCTGGTCGAGGGGCTCGAGCGACTGCCGGTGCACCCGACGGCACTGGTCATCTTCGGCGCCACCGGCGATCTGGCCCATCGCAAGCTCCTGCCGGCGCTCTACAACCTCGCCCACGAGGGGGCACTGCCCGAGCGCTTCGAGCTGATCGGAATCGCCCGGCGCGACCAGGACCACGACGACTTCCGCGCGGTCGCCCGCGAGTCGATCGAGCGCTTCTCGCGCCGCAAGCCCGATCCCGACGTGCTCGAGGGCCTGCTGGACGACATGCGCTACCTCCCGGGCAGCTTCGACGACGATCAGGTCTACGAACGGCTCACGCACACGCTGGCGGAGTTCGACCACAAGGCCGGTCAGCCGCTGAACCGTGTCTTCTACCTCTCGACCGCGCCCGAGTTCTTCCCGGTCATCGTCGGGGAGCTCGGCCGGGCCGGCCTGAACAAGGCCGACCGCGCCGAGACCCGGATCGTGATCGAGAAGCCGTTCGGGTACGACCTGGCCTCGGCCCGGCAGCTCAACGCCCAGGTGCTCGAGGTGTTCGAGGAGTCCCAGGTCTTCCGCATCGACCACTACCTCGGCAAGGAGACGGTCCAGAACCTGCTGGCGTTCCGGTTCGCCAACGCACTGTTCGAACCGGTGTGGAACCGGAACTTCATCGACCACGTGCAGATCACCGCGGCCGAGGACATCGGGATCGGCGGCCGGGCCGGGTACTACGAGCACGCCGGCGCGCTCCGTGACCTGGTCCAGAACCACATGATGCAGCTGCTGGCGCTGCTGACCATGGAGCCACCGACCGCGTTCGAGGCCAACCGCCTGCGCGACGAGAAGCTCAAGGTGCTCGAGGCGATCGTGCCGCCCCGGCCCGAGGAGGTGCCGAACATGGCCGTGCGCGCCCAGTACGCGCGCGGCGTCGTGGGCGGCAAGGAGGTCCCGGGATACCTCGAGGAGGACGGCGTGGACCCGCACTCGCGCACCGAGACCTACGCCGCGCTGCGCCTGCACGTCTCCAACTGGCGCTGGGCCGGGATCCCGTTCTACCTCCGCACCGGCAAGCAGCTGGCGCGCAAAGTGACCGAGATCGTGGTCACGCTCAAGCCGGTGCCCCACCTGGCCCTACGCAGCACCGGCTCGGTCGGCGTGCAGGCCAACCAGATCATCCTCACCCTGCAGCCCGACGAGGGCGTGACGATCCAGCTCGGCGCGAAGATCCCGGGCACCGGAATGCGGATCCGCCCGGTCAACATGGAGTTCCGCTACGGAACCTCGTTCCTGTCGGAGTCGCCGGAGGCCTACGAGCGGCTGATCCTCGACGCCATGCGCGGCGATGCGACGCTGTTCACGCGCAACGACGAGATCGAGGCATTGTGGGGGATCATCGACCCGATCCTTACCGCCTGGCGCGAGGACACGACCAGTCCGATCCCGCAGTATCCGGCCGGCTCCGCCGGTCCGGAGGAGGCGAACGCCCTGCTGGAGCCCGGCCACCGGTGGAACCGGCTGTGAGCGCCCGCCGGCCGCTCGGCGCGGCGCCGCACGAGCCCGAGGCCCGCTAGATGCCCCAGGACGTCTGGTCGGCCGAGAACACGACGCCTGACGCGATCGAGGCGGCTCTGCGCGGCCTGCTGCGCCGCGCCCACGCGGCCAACGAGCTGCTGGCGCCGGCGCGGGTGCTGAACCTCGTCGTGGTGATCGACGCGGAGCGCAGGGACGAGATCGCCGAGCGGCTGTCCGGAGTCGGGCGCTACCACGCCTCGCGGACCGTGCTGTGCACGGTCCAGGAGGGACGCACGACCCTCGACGCGACGGCGGCGATCCACTACGAGGAGCCGCGCAACGGGATCGGCGTGGTGCTCGAGCAGGTCGAGATCGAGATCGGGCCGAGACACCTGGCCCATCTGGAGACGATCGTCGATCCGGTCGTCGTCTCCGAGCTGCCGACCGTCCTGTGGCGGCCCGGCGGCGCCGACGAGGTCGTCGACCGGCTGCTGGCACTGACCGACGTGATCCTGCTCGACTCCGACGAGCAGCCCGACCCGGCGGCCGCGCTCGTGCGCGCGCGGGAGCTGCTCGGCTCGGCCTACGTGGTCGACCTCGCGTGGCTGCGCACGACGCCGTGGCGCGAGCGGGTCGCGGCGAGCTTCGACCCGCCGTGGCGGCGACCCGCGCTGCAGAGGATCGCCCAGGTCGACGTGCGCCACCGCGGGAGCTCGCGGGCGTGCGCGCTGCTGTGGGCCGGGTGGATGGCCTCGCGCCTGGGTTGGGCGCCGGCACCGCTCGGCGAAGGCACCTCCGGAGCGGGACTTGCCGGAGCGGGACTGGCCGGCGGCGCGACGCGAGCCGAGGCCGAGGTCGGCGTCCGACTCGAGCCGGTCGAGCTCCGCATCCCTGGCCTCGCCGGCGTGACGGTCGCGTGCACGGACGGGTTCGCCCTTTCGCTCGACCGCTCGCCCGGCGGCCTCGCGGCCCGGCGTCGTGCGCCCGACGGCGAGGAGACCTCGTGGAAGGTGCTCGGCGCATCGCGCGGCGAGGGCGGCATCCTCGGCGAGGGCGTGCGCCAGGCGCTCCTGCGCGACCCCACCTACGGCCCGGCCCTCGACGCCGCCCGCGGATTCTGCCCCGCATGACGGTCACGCTGGAGGTCGTGCCGGACCCCGCGGCGGTGTGCGCCGAGCTGCTGGTCGAGGCCGCCGGCGCCGGGGGCGACATCGTCCTCACCGGGGGCTCGACCCCGCGGGCGGCCTACGAGCTGGCCGCCCGGGCCCCGGGAGACTGGTCCGGCGCGACGCTGTGGTTCGGCGATGACCGCTGCGTGCCCCCCGACCACGAGGACTCGAACTACGCCATGGCCAGGAAGGCACTGCTCGACCCGCTGCGCGAGCGGGTCGGTGACGCGGGGTCGCCGGCGGTGATGCGGATCCCCGGCGAGCTCGGACCGCACCAGGCCGCCGATGCTTACGAGCACGAGCTGCGCACCGCCGGTCCGCCGCGATTCGACCTCCTCCTGCTCGGCCTCGGCCCCGACGGGCACACGGCGTCGCTGTTCCCCGACCAGGAGTCGCTCCACGAGCGCACCCGGCTGGCCGTCGGCGTCGAGCACGCGGGCCTCACCCCGTTCGTGCCCCGGGTGACGATGACCTTGCCCGCGCTGGCGCTCGGACGCCGGATCGTGTTCCTGGTCACAGGGGCGAGCAAGACGGACGCGGTGGCGGCGGCGTTCGGGCCCGAGGCGAAGCCCGACCCGCACGTGCCGGCGTCGCTGCTGCCGCCGCTGGCCGAGCACATCACCGTGCTGCTCGACAGCGCCGCCGCGGGAGCGCTGGCGTGAGCTCGGAGGTCATCGGCATCGATCTCGGGGGGACCAAGATCGCGGCCGCCGCGCTGCGGGACCGACGCCTCGGGGAGTCGCTGATCCAACCGACCGATCTCGCCCGCACCGAGGGCCTGATCGACCAGCTCGCCGGCATGGTCGACAAGGTCCGCTCCGACGATCTCGCGGCGGTCGGGATCGGGGTGCCCTCTGTGGTCGAGTTCGCGACCGGGCGCGTCGTCTCCTCGATCAACATCCCGCTCGCCAACGTTCCGCTGCGCGAGGTGCTCGGGGACCGGGTCGGCGTGCCCGTGTTCGTCGATAACGACGCCACGGTGGCCGCGCTCGCCGAGGCTCACGACGAGGAGCTGTCGCCCGTCGCCCGCAACCTCGTCATGTTCACGCTCGGCACCGGCGTCGGCGGCGGGATCGTCCTCGGCGGCCGGATCTTCCGCGGGGCCACCGGCGGCGCGGGCGAGTTCGGCCACACCGTGATCGGGCTCGACATCGACTCGTCGGTCCCGACGCCCGAAGGGTTCCCGCACCGCGGGTCGCTGGAGGCTCTCGCCGCCGGTCGGGCGCTCGACCATCTCAGCGTCGCGATCGCGGAGCGGACCCCCGATTCCGAGCTCGGGCGGCTGCGCGCCGCCGGCAAGCCGGTCACCGGCGTCGAGGCCGTGGCCGCCGCCCACGACGGCGACGAGGCGGCGACGCGCGCGGTCCATCTGTGGGCGGAGCGGGTCGGGATCGGGATCGCCAACGCGATCAACACCTTCGACCCCGAGGAGGTCGTGCTCGGGGGCGGCGGCTCGCTCGCCGGCGACATGCTGCTCGAGCCGGCCCGTCGCGTGGCCCACAGCTATGTGCATCCCGGCCTCGGCGCTCACACCACGATCCGGCTCGCGCGTCACGGTGTGCGCGCCGGCGTGCTCGGCGCCGCCCTGCTGGCCGCTCACGAATCGGATCCGGAGAAGGGACGGGGATGACAGCCGCAGGCGGCCGGGTCGAGGCCTGAGATGGCCGATCGCATCGTCGTCGTGCGCCACGGCGAGACAGAGTGGAGCCTGGCGCTGCGGCACACCAGCCGGACCGACCTGCCGCTGATCGAGCCCGGGCGCGTCCGGGCGGCCGAGCTCGCGCACGAGCTCGAGGGGCGGGAGT
>Ga0209048_10006383_pt1 | contig 11042 bp, 15 predicted proteins | sample FrelakmetCRP12CR_FD_187146 | JGI IMG/M metagenome (GOLD analysis project Ga0209048, IMG submission 187146) | Freshwater lake sediment microbial communities from the University of Notre Dame, USA, for methane emissions studies - CRP12 CR (SPAdes)... | ecosystem: Environmental > Aquatic >... | reverse complement strand
GCCGACGATCCGGCTGAGGGTGAGTTGGATCCACGGCCCTGGGCCAGGTCCCTCAGGCTCTCTCTGACTGCGTTCCTCGTGGCTGCGCTCTTTCTTTCGAGGTCTTACAGCGTGTCGCTCTTCTTCCTTCTCGGCCTTGGGACGGCCCTGGCCAGCGTCACGCTGAGGAGCGACGACCGCAGCCCCGCGTACAGCATCTCCATCCCGCACCTGCTGTCCACGACGGGAGCCGTGTTGGTGATCTCGATCGTCGCCGTGTACGCCGTCGTGATCCTGGGGCGCTAGGAGCTGGAACGATCCGCGAGCCGCAGCGGGACGCGCCGTTGCTTCAGGAGACGGGCTAGCACGCGCTTCGCCGTATGCGGCTGGCGCAGCTGGAAGGCCACCTCACCCAAACGGCTGAGCCCGAAGAGGGGCATGCGGTTCCACACGGCCTTGAGTGTGTAGACGGGAGGTGAGTCGACGAGCTGCGTCGGTCCGCTTCGCGTCCAAGAGCAAGTAACCCACGCCGTTCAGCAGGTCCTCGGGCGGAAGTACGTCAAACCCGTACCGAGTCGAGAGCCGCGAATAATGCGAGAGGAGTTCATCGACATTCAGTCCCTTGATGGTGTCGGGGGAGGACAGAAGCTTCTCGGGTAGTGGCCAACCCTCGAAGACGAATCTCAGTCCGTTGTAAAGCGTGAGGTGTGGGGTAGATAGATGGTCCTCGTCATCGAGTTGGGTGAACCGTGACCGCAAGCGATTGCCTGGGATGGCGCCGAGGGCCGCTTCCAAACGGCGCAATGGGCCACGCATGCCTTCTGGTTCGTTGGCGCAGGTGAAGTACAGCGCTCGCTCCAACGGCGCGAGTGTCGAAGCGAACTTCGGCAATGTCGCCGCCAGCTCACCGTCGTTCCACCAAACGGAGGGGCTCGCAACTATGACCCCCCGAAAGACGTCCGGTCGCTGAATGAAAGCATGCAGGGCAAAGAGCCCGGTGAGCGAATGCCCAAAGAGAACCCTGAAGGGGGCCGTACGGTACCGAGCCTCCACGTGGGGAATGAGTTCCTCGGTGAGAAACCGAAGAAACTTGTCAGCGCCCCCAGCCGTCGGAAACATCTCCGTCGGTGGCCGTCCCTCAACGCGAAATGTGGGACTCGGCACAGGTGTGAAATCCCGTTCCCGGCAACAGTGTTCATCGGGACGGTCGACGTTCTGCACAGACACGACGATCAGATCGGGGGCTCGGGATGTTGCTCCGAGAAAGCGAGTCAGGCCTACAGTGTGCTCGAGATTTGCTTCGCCATCGAGAAGGTACAACACCGGGTACTGCGCCTTGCCCACCGCGTAGCTAGGTGGAACATACACGTCGACAAGCCGCTCCTGGTTGAGCACGGCCGAGTGCAAGTGCGCGGGGGTTACGACAGTGATGGCCCGTTCCGCGGACGGAGGAGGCGGCGCTTGCGGAGGACGGGAACAACCAGCAGCAAGGGCTACGACCATCAAGGCTCGAAGTGCGTCACGGGAGATCAGTTGCTTCATGGTTTGGACCCGGCCGGGACCGATCTTCCGGAAGATGACGGCTGGGCAACCGCCGTTAGCTCACGAGGGCACGCCCGCGCCTTCACGGATTCAAACCTGGCCCATCGTAGAGCCTTCACCAGCCCGCTTTTCGGGGCCTCAGTGGCCCTCACCCGCCTTTGCTCGTTTCGGGCTGAAGCACCAGCTCAGCATCGATGGTGATTTGAATATTGTCTCCGACGACGACACCGGGGCCCTCGCCCGGGAATTCCCAGCGAAGGCCAAAGTCCTTCCGATTGACTGAGGTGGTGGCTTCGATGCCGCGGCGTATGCTCCCGGCATGGTTGAACGGGGGCGGGGCCGTGACCGCGAGAGTGACTGGCTTGGTCACGCCGTGCATTGTCAGGTTGCCCGTCGCCGAATACGACGTGGCGCTCGACTTAGTAAAGCTCGTCGAGACGAAGGTGATAACGGGGTACTTGGCCACGTCGAAGAAGTCCGGACCCTTGAGGTGCGTGTCACGCTCCTCTACGCCCGTCGTGATCGACTTCGCGTCAATGGTCGCGCTTACTTTGGAATTGGCTGGGGAGGCCTCATCCAGCATGACGGTTCCGGACGGCTGCATGAACATGCCGCGCACGTTGCTGAACACGTGCTTACAGACGAACTGCACCGACGAGTTTTCCGGGTCGAGCTCCCACTTCGAGGTCTGGGGAACTGCAGGAACTGGAAGAGCAGGAATTGACAGCTTCTCCGGAGCAGTGGAGGCCGCTGGGGGGGGCGCTGTGTCCCGGCTGCAGGCAAGAACTGACAGGAGCGGCAACACTGCGAGCGCCGACGGACGCATGGGAGGTCTCCCAAAGGGCCACAAACGTTAAGGAGGACTTCTACAGCGGCTTGTCTATCCAGCCGCTCATAACGGTAGCCCAAGAGCGTCCATCCGGGCCTCCTGACGCTGGAGAAGCTCCAGGCCAGGCTGCCCGCTCGCTCACTTCAGTGGCAGACGAGCGAGCACGGAGTTCTAGACTCGGTCGGCGGCCTGCGCATCGAGGTTCGCGAGCACCGCGATCGTGTAGTCGTTGTCGTAGCTCGTCAGCCCGGCCGTTCATGCCCGGGGCGGCGCCGTAGTGAAGGGGCTGCGGCTCTACGAGACGTTCGTTGCCCAAGTTGCCGTCGGCGCGACAAGGGATTCTCCGCCTGACTACGGACAGCCCTCGGCCAGCGACTGAATCAATCGCCTTCGGTCGGCCTATTCCTGGGACGGCCTCGTTCGCCGCGTTGGAGGGCGAGAAGGGCACGGTCCAGCACTTCGTCGCGCCCGGTTCGGAGACCACGCGCCGTAGGGCGGATGAAGATGTCCGGTTGAATGCCGCGCCGTTGGAGTTGGCGGCCATCGGAGTGACGAAAGTCGATGCCTGTGAACCGTAGCCAGAGCCCACCGGGGAGGGACATGTTCGTCACCATTCCATCAGGCCGCCTTCCATCGTCACTTTGAAGCAGGCTCCTTGAGCTCAACGATCAGCACATGCGTCTCCGTGGCGCCGATGTTCTCGCCGGTGTGCCTCTGTGCCTTGACGAAATAGGTCTCTCCCTTCTTCTTCTCGACGAGAACCGTCTGTCCGTCACCCAGCGTCAGCTTTCGCTTGAAGGGGGCGAGCGCGTACACCAGCGCGTCAGGATGCTGGTGCGGCGTGGTCTTCTGCCCAGGCTTGTCTCGATAGTCGAGTACTCGAACGCGCTCGTTCTCGAATACGACCTTGTACTTGTCGCCGTTGGTGTCAAGTGGATCCTGAGCCCCTGCAGCCGCCGGCAACAAGCACAGGGTCAACATCAGGCATGTCCGCTCCATGAACGCCTCCATCGAATTTGCTACACCGAACGCGCCAGTCGTCCCTGAATGGCCCGAGCAAACCGGCCGGGCGCCTCAGGATGCCGAGCCAGGAACATGAGCGGCTCGAAGACTTCGAGTTCCATGAGAAGGAACTGCCCATCCTGGATGACGCCATCGACGCGCGCATAGACAGGCAGCGCGGGAGCAGCCGCGATGCACGCGCGCGCTCCTTCGATCCACTCGTCGCGCACGTCGACGTTTTCAGTCGTGCCGCCGTACTGGAACTGCACGCGGTAGTCTCCCTCTTTCGGACGCTTGCAGACGGCGTGGCTGAAGACGCCGTCAAAGAACAGGAGTGAGAGCTCTCCTGCGCTCAAGATCTCCGGCAGGAAAGGCTGAATCAACAGGCCCCGATCCTGGAGGATTAGCGCGATGTCATCGCGATGGCCTTCCGCGGCGTCGAGCCGGAATCGGTGCGTGCAATAGGCTCCACCCGAGACGGTCGGCTTCACCACGATCTCTTCCCATCCCCGCGCTCGCGCGAGAGCGACGATGTCGGGGCGCGCTCCTTCTTGAACTACGATCGTGGGGACGAGCGAGACGCCGGCCGCGGCCAACTCCTGCAGGTAGCTCTTGTCGAAATTCCAGCTGAGGACGTCGGCGGAGTTGCACATCCGTACGCCGCTTGCGATTCGAGCGTCCAGCCACGCGCGAAACTCCAACAGCCGCTCGAAGTAGTCCCACGGCGAGCGGATGACCAGGGCGTCATAGGCCAGCCAGTCGATAGTGACGTCGCTCCAGATGGCGGCACTCGAGTCGATCCCGATTTCCTCCAGCGCTGTCACCAGCAGGAGGTCGTCCTCGTAGAGCTTCGGAAGGGCCTCGCTGGTCACGAGTGCCACGTGCGGCTTCGCTCCAGACTTTGGATGACCCACGACCATCTCCCTCTCACCTTGTCCTGCGTCCTTCACCACGCCACATGCTAGCGAAGCGACGAGGGGTGTCTTGTACGGGCAGAGCCGGGAGGACGGAGTAAGCTCCCCGTGTGCGTATATTGCCGTTGCCAGCGCGGCTCGAGTTCATGACGTCCGAAACGTCGGTGCGCGGCCTTCATTGCGCAGAAGTGGCGTACCCGCGCGGGATGCGGTTCCCCGCACACGCCCACGAACTTTCCTCCGTCACGGTCGTCGCAAGTGGTGGCGTCGTCGAGTACGACCACGCCGGGCGACCGGCCGCGTGCGAGCGCGGAATGGTGATTGTTCGCCCGGAAGGGGACGTGCACGCCAACCAGGTAGGCGGCGACGGCGTCGTCAACGTCGAGGTCGACCTCACGCCAGCGGTCCTGGCCGAGCACGGCGCCCGCATCACGGAGCCGCGCATCATCGCTCCTGCAGTGGCCACTGGGTTGGCGGTCCGCCTTCGCCGCGCACTCGGCTCCAGTGACGCAGCGCGGTCGCTCTTGGTGGAGAGCCTCGCGCTGGAATTGGTCGCCGTCGCGCTCTACGAGCCCGAGAACCGTTCGCCCTCGACCCTCCGCCACGCTCACGAGCGCATCCAGCAAGAGTTCCGCGAAAAACTCACCATGGCGGAACTTGCGCGCGAAGCGGGGATGCATCCCGTCTCATTTGCTCGCGCGTTTCGCGTGCGTTACCGCGTGTCCCCCGGCGAGCTTGTGCGTCGGCTGCGCGTTGAGTGGGCAGCCGGGGAGCTCTTGCGCCGACCCGAAGAGCCCATTGCGCACATTGCGGTGGACGCGGGGTTCTACGACCAGAGCCATTTCGCCCGGGCGTTCACTGCTCGCTTTGGGCGGCCACCGGCGCGCTATCGCGCCGACCGCTGAGCAAGTCGGGGTTCGGTCCTCCAGGCCGACGCCCGACATCACCTCAATGCTGCCGGGGTCGCTCTGCCCCCTTGAAACGCATATACCAATAAATCATAATGGCTTCGAACCTGGAAAGCACGATGGCCAAGTTCAAAACGAAATGTGGAGGCCGGGAGCTGAAGGTGAACGACTGGGATCATGAGCCCGCGCACTGCCACGTGCTCGGCAACGGCGAGAACATTCGGGTGGGCCTCTTCGCGCTCGCGGTGTTGAGTCCGAAGGACGCCTCGCTCCTGCGTCCGGTGTGGCGGTGTTTGGAGAAGTACCAAGCGGCGATGCTAACCGCCTGGCAGAGCGTCACAATCCTTCTCGGTCCGGAGGACGGCTAATGCGTTTCGAAATCGACAGGATCTCGAGCCCCGGCGTCCGCAGTCATGTGACCGAAGCCGTGAAGGCGATTCAGTCCCACGCCGGAGCGGGGCGCGGGAGTTCCGCTGAGCCCCTAGTGGCCGTCTCGGACTTGCGGCACTTCGTGCAAGGCTCCAAGGGACACCGGAGGACAAAACCGTGGCTCTATGTGGCCCTGCTGAACTCTGGCGCCGACGGGCGCGCGTTGAGCGAGCCCGCCGTCCAGCTCCAGTTGGCCAACGGACATATCGTCCTGTTCGAGCCCAAGTCGCACGGCAAGCAGTGGGTCGCTCACCTCACGGAGTTCCTCCGTGGCGTCGCTGCGAGGTTTGCGCCGGACCGAATTCAGGAGGCCGCCTACGCCCAGGCCGATGACGTTCTCTGGCTGACTTTCGGCGATGGGCTCCAACGGGCGCTTCGGTGGAGCGCCCTGCCCTTCGCGAAAGGCGGGTTGAAACCCCAGACCGTGAGGGTGTCCGAGCATGGGGATGCCCTGATCTTCGAGGGCCCAAAGGGCGAGGAGGACGTGGACGCGGTGGCCTTGCGCGGGCTGGCGAGCCCCGAGTCAGCAGACGGGCTGGAGGCCGAGCGACGCATGGCCGCGTCGAGCCTGGGAGAACGTCTCCGGGCGGCGCGCGTTCGTCGCGACCTGACGCAGGAGGCGTTGGCGGCGAAGAGCGGCCTGCCCCAGGCGACGATCAGCCGCCTTGAGGCGGGTGACCGCGAGCCGCGCTGGGGGACGCTGGAGAAGTACGCCGCGGGCCTTGGGCTTACGGTTCCAGCTCTGCTTGGTGAAGCCCGCGAACCCAAACAACCGCACGAGTCGTAAGAGCCACCCCCACGACGGCCGGCAAAGCGTACTCCCGCGCGGTCACCGCGCGATGGGTCATCAGGCCCCCGACGTCAGTCACCAAGCCCTTGATGGCCACGAATAGCGCCCCAGACGTTGGCGGAACCGAAGGAACCAGCGTTGGACCTACCCGGAAACGAACTTTGGGCACATAGCGGGCACATGGGTGTCCAGTCCGCTCCGATGGAACCCAAATTCACGGTCTAGCGCCCGAAACGGCATGGAGGTTCGAGTCCTCTCCTGGGCATGTAGGTACGGGAACTTGGCAGACTGACGCGGCCGGGGGGGGGAACTCAGCGCCTGCTGGTCCGGCCGTCTGGCAGGAGGGTTTCGCCAACCTCAAGAAGTTCCCGCAGCTTCTGGAGGTTCGTGGCGACGGCCCTGCGGATGGGTTCCACCGCCAAGCCCGCGATGGGCCACGGAAGACCTGTGTCGAGGGTCCATTCGTCGACGAGGGTCGTTCCTCCGCTGGCGGGCAGCAGCGAGAAACGCATCGCCAGGCTGCGCTCGGGGGGCAGCGTCGTCACGGTCAACGCGCGCGGCAATTCGTACTCGACAATCCGGTAGTCCTGCCAGTCGTCCTTTCGTACCTGGTGGAAGGTGGCGCCCAGTCCAGTCTCGCCTGGCGTCGTGCGCACGACTGACTTCACGTAGTAGTTCCAGCGGGGCATGTTCTCGAAATCGGCGAGATAGGCGAAGACCTCCTCAGCGGGCCGCTGGATGAAGACCTCGTTGCGGACCGTGATGGTCCTGCCGTCGACGGAGGCGCACCCGAGATTTGACAGGGTGCCGACCACCGTCGACAGGAGCGCGGCCAGGAACGAGGCGCCCTGTGGGGCACGACGCCCGATGGAGGCCGGTGCGCGGTTCATGGCTCCACCCCCATTCCCCCGGGTCGATGCAAGGGCAGGGGCTGTCACGGTGGCACCCGTGCGGAGGTTGCTCGGCTTCCTGCGCGAGTCCCTTGCCAGCACACGCACAAGCAGCAGGGTGATGACGATTTGCGCCAGGACCACCAGGACGACTGCGAGCGGGCGGTTGGCCAGGAGTTCCTCGGGACCGGGCAACGCCGCCGAGAAGAAGCTGATGTTGGCCAGGTTGAAGCCGACGATGACCAGCAGCAGCGCCCTGCTGCCCCGGAAGATGCGCCAGCAGAGGACCCCGTACAGGAGTTCGATCGCGAAGCCCACCATGGGCGCCGCTCCGTACAGGCCGAGACCGAGGCCTCCCTCCAGCCCTGGTGCCCAGGCGAGGTCATGGTCGTGGGTCACCAGGTCGAGCAAAAGGTGGGAGGCCACGCCGAGGGCGAGTGCGAGGCCGAGCCGGGGGCGACCCGCCGCCCGGGCGCCCACCCAGACCAGGAGCGCCGCCCCGAGCATGGTGGCCACCGAGTGGGACCAGGGCATGTAGGCCAGGTGGACGTCGGCGACCGAGCGGACGGTGGGCTCAGTGGTGACCCGCTCCACACCAAGCAGGTTGAGCACCACCCAGAGCAGTTCCATGAGCTGCACCGAGACGAGCAGGAGCGGGAGGGGCGCCTCGGGGAACCGGCGCTTGATGACGAGGGCGGTGGCTGCGTGGTCGATGGCGAACATGGGGGTGAAGTAGCCGGTCGGCCTCCGCCCGTCCGTGACCCTGGTGCCGGAGTGATGTGACCGCCGTCACACCCCGTCGGGCTGGCCGTCGGCAAGCTTCGCCAGGCCTTCGGGCCGGACGACGACCAACCCACCAGGCCGGCTGCGAATCAGCCCCTCCGCACGGAAGATGCGTAGCGTTCGCGCCACCACCTCCCGCGCGCTCCCCACGGCGTCGGCCAGCGCCTGTTGCGTGATCTCGACCACCAGTTGCCCCTGCTTCCCCGCCGTGGCGGCATCGAGGATGTTCCGGGCGATGCGTTCTCGCACGCTGCCGAAGGCGTTGGCGGCGACCTGGTCCAGTGCCTCGTAGAGGCGGTGCCCCAGCTCTTCCGCGACGGCCCAGGCCACCCGCGCATCGGCCCGGGCCTCGGCCGAGAGCGCTCGGGGGTCGAAGACCAGCAACGTCGTGTCCAGCAGCGCCTGTGCGGCGACGGGGCTCGGGCCAGCCACGGCCGCGGCGACACCGAGGACCTCGCCTGGCCGCGCATACCGGACCGTGACCTGCCGTCCTGTCGCCGAACGCACGAAGACGCGGACCAAACCGGAGCGGACGAGCGCGCAGCGTGGCGACCCATCCTCCCGGTAGAGGAGGGCTCCGTGCGGGACCTCCATCTCCTGGGCCCGGTCGAGGAGCCGCTGGCGCACGGGCTCCGGGAGCGCGTCCAGGAACCTGGACCCCGCGGCGCGCAAGCTGGCTGTGGGGCGAGCAGCCATGACGGCATGGTAGCGCAGCCGCCACCTTCACTGGCGAACGAGCCAGCGGAGGCGCGGCACCGTTCCAGCGTGATGCACCACTAGCGCCACCAGAAAGGCTCCGAGCCACGGCCAGGCGCGGGTTGCCGCCAGCGCCCCCGCGCCGGCCACGAAGACCGCCACCTCCAGCGCCAGCCGGGCGGCGCCCGGGACCGGAACGGGTGCCCGTCCGGAACGGCTGGGGTCGCCTCGCACCGCGAAGGTCACCCAGAGCAGCGCGACGAGTGCCGGGGCGCCCCACCCCGCGAGGTAGGCGTAGCCGCCATCGAAAAGGCCGCCCGCCCAGCGCCCGATGGCCACCAGCGCCCCGACCTCAAGGGCGAACCGGATGGCCAGCTGCCAGCCGGGCACCGGCGCGGGCGCCTCCGTCACGGTGGCCTCCCGCGCCGCGCCTGGATGTACCCCACCGCCAGCGCCACCAGCTCCTCCTCTAGCTCGGGCTCCTTCAGGCGCCGCGGGGCGGTGTAGACCACGGCCCCGACGACGCCCTCGATGGCGGCGACCAGCGTGGCGGCCGCGGTGCTGGCGTCGGCGAGACCGGGTGCGGCCGCTTCGAGCACGCGCTGGACTTCGGCCGCCAGCCGCCCCGTTGCCTCCCGCACGATGGCGTCTCCTCCGGCCTCGAGCATCGGCTCTCTGAGGGCAATGGTCAGGTCGTGGTGCTTGCGCTTCACTTCGAGCAGGGCCCGCACCATCGCGCGGACGGCCGGCTCCAGTGGCAGCCCGGCCGACCTTCGGGCCGCTTCGGCGATGCGGCTGACGATGAGTTCGAAATACTGGACCTTGAGTGCCGTCACCAGGGACCGCTTGTCGGGGAAATACTGGTACAGCGTCCCCACCGACACCCCAGCCCTCGCCGCCACCCGCGTGGTGGTCAGGGCCGCATAGCCTTCAGCGACCAGAACCTGAAGCGTCGCCTCGACGACGGCCGCGACGGTGCCCTGCGCCCGAGCCTGAACTGGCTGCTTTCGCTGACGAATCCGCCGGGCGAGCGAGCCGGATGGAAATGCGAATTCAGAACCTGAAGCATCCTTCATATATTCATCCTGTCCCGGAAAGCGCGGTCGCGCAAGTCCCGGGGCCGGGAGAAGCCACCATGCCAACCTTCATCGTCACCGGCGCAAACCAGGGGCTCGGCCTCGCCATTGCTCGCGCGCTCCACCGCGACCCCGTGAACCGAGTGGTACTCGCCGTCCGCGACATCGAGCGGGGAGCCATCGCCGCCCGCTCTATCGGACCCCGCGCCGAGGTGCGACGACTGGACCTCGCCTCCCAAGAGGGCGTCCGTCGCTTCGCGGAGAGCTGGAGCGGAGCGCTGGCCGGCCTCGTCAACAACGCCGGCGTGCAGCAGGTCGACAGGACCCACCGGACCGTCGACGGGTGGGAGGAGACCATCGGCGTGAATCACCTGGGCGCGCTGGCGCTCACGCTGCGGCTCTTGCCGGCGCTGGAGCACGGGCGCGTCCTCTTCATTGGCAGCGGCACCCATCACCCCGGGAATCGGACGGCCACCCTCTTTGGGTTCCGCGGCGCCCGGTTCACGAGCGTCGCGGCCCTCGCGCGCGGCGAGGGAGATGACCCAAGCCCCAGGCAGCTGGGGATGGACCGGTACGCCACGTCCAAGTTCCCCAACATGGTCACGGCCCTGGAACTCGCCCGGCGCATCCCGTCCGGGCGCACCGCCTTCTTGACGCTGGACCCGGGGATGATGGCCGGCACCGGGCTCGCCCGGAGCGCCCCCGCCGTGCAGCGGCTGCTCTGGTCCACGGTACTTCGCTGGATTGCGCCGCTCCTGCCGGACACCAGCACGCCGGAGCGCTCGGCCGCCGCGGCGGCGTCGCTCCTCCTCGACCCGGGAGCGCCGGCGCAGAGCGGCGAGGTCTTCTCCTTCGACGGACGGCCTTCACGACGCGTCTGGGGCGAGGCACGGAGGCCCGAGACCGGCCGGGCCGTCCTCGACCAGAGCCTCGAGCTGCTCCGGCTTCATCTGCCGGTCGCGGCAGGCACCACCCTTTCTGCGTGATTCGACCCTCACCGGAGTCCTGCGTGCCCGTCCTCCCAGCGCCCCGCCGCCGACAGGCACCGGCGGCACCTCCGGCATCGGCCTGGAGACGGCGCGGGAGCTTGCCCAGACGGCCGCCCGGCAAATTTGGGCGGCGCGCCGAGGAGGAGCGCCGTTAGGAGTCGCACCCGCAGCGAGGGCAAACATGACGATGGGAGATTCCGTATGGCCAAGATGAG
>Ga0209048_10006382_pt1 | contig 11043 bp, 12 predicted proteins | sample FrelakmetCRP12CR_FD_187146 | JGI IMG/M metagenome (GOLD analysis project Ga0209048, IMG submission 187146) | Freshwater lake sediment microbial communities from the University of Notre Dame, USA, for methane emissions studies - CRP12 CR (SPAdes)... | ecosystem: Environmental > Aquatic >... | reverse complement strand
CAAATTCATCCCACCAGGGATATTCCGCGAAAATTTGGCACGATGAAAGTGAATCAACCTGATCTGCCGTGAAATGTGTATTTCGGCATATTGTCTGATATGCCATCATGAGTTCCTTAAAAATGGGTAAAGGAAGAGGAAGCATAAACTTTACCCCGCCCAGTTCCTTAAAAACCGCACTTACCATATCCTTGAAATAAATAGTTTCCTTACCATTGATGCTATATATCATATTTTCCGGAAATAATGTTAATATTTTCATAACCAAACAACAGATATCATCGATATATACTGGTTGTCTGGGCCATCTCCCATGTCCGGGAATCGGAAATAAAGGAACTTTTTTTGCAAAACTAATAAGATATCCAATGTTTTTGTCATCTGTTGGTCCGTACATCATCGATGGTTGGAGAATACAATAAGTCAGACCACTTTGTTTAATTAGTTCTTCACCCTTCATTTTTGTATTCGCATACGCATCTTTTCTGACAGAAAGAACTGCAGCAGAACTAAAATAGAGAATTTTTGAGATTGAAGCTTCCTTTGATGCGTTGATTATGTTTTCAGTCGTATGTATATTATTGCGAGTAAAGTCTTCTTCTTCACAGGATGAAATCTGTGCTGCGAGATGAATTACGATATCCTTTCCAAAAAATGCCTGATACCATTCTCCCCTTTTAGATAGATCCGCTTCAATAAGATTAATTTTAAATTTTCTTAAGAAATCCAACCACTCAATATTTTTATCAATAACCGTAATATTTTCCGGGGGGATATTTTTCGATATCAAAAATCTGACAAGATTTCTGCCAACAAACCCGGCTCCTCCAGGAATAATAATTTTATGCCAATTCATAGGTCATCAAAGGTTTTTTAGGTTATAGTTCGTAGAATGTATAGCAAAATGTTAAAAAAATTATTTGACATGGTATTTTATTTATATGGACTGCAACAGAGTTAATAATTGCTCCTTCTTCTTTTAACTATTATAGTCAATGACTGACATCTTGATCACCAAACACCAGCTCTGTTCAAAACCTGGACAAAATTTTTTTCAGTGCCGGTGCTCCTTCATGATCATCAATAGTGTGTTCAACAACAATCCTGCAATGACCATGAGCATCCCCATAATAAGAAACAATGTGCTCACCATCGACATCGCAAACGGGAATTTCAATGTGGCTGCGTATTCACTAAAAGCAGAAAAACCGGCTATAAGACCAATAATGACAAATGATGCACCTATAATCCCGAACAAAAAGAGTGGTCTCTGATAAGCGATCAGGTTAATCAATCGGGTTAATACACCAACTCCATGAGTGAGCGGGTGCTTTTTGTGTTTGTTGGGTACATCATAGTTCACCGAAATAGGAACTTCCAAGATGGAAAGTCCGATTGCGGAGAAGTGAGCGATCATGTCTGATTCAACATTGTATCCATCTGACTTGAAGTCCAGATTATCAAGTGCCTGACAGGAAAGTGCCCGGAATCCCGACTGTGAGTCTGTAACTTTGGTTTTTGAGCCTATATTCGTAAAAAGGTCTAGTGTTTTCTGCCCAAACTGCCGGTAAGGAGGTATTCCCCTGTTTTTATAGAGAAAACGGGATCCGATGACAAGATCCGCCTTGCCTATACTGACCAAACCGGCAACTCTCTGGATTTCACTGGGATCGTGCTGTCCATCCGCATCGAGCATCACCGCGACGGTACAACCTGTGTTACGGGCATGCCTGAGACCTAAAAGAATTGCATACGCTTTTCCGGTATTATGATCGAGCCGGATTACATCAGCACCGGCTAATTTTGCTACTTCAGCAGTGCGATCAGAAGATCCATCATCAACGACAATTACACGGTCGACATACTGCCGTGTGCGAGTACTACCGAACCAATGACTAACTCTTCATTATACGCAGGCAGGACTGCATAGAGACCCTTTTGGGGGGGTTCAACGTCTTCAACTTGGATGAGGTGTAATTTATATGATGGAGGCGTCTTTGATTTATTGAAGGGATGGTCCTCTGAAACGGGTGATGAAAGAGAGTTGGTCATGGTGATCCGAATAATTTTATGAGGGTGAATATGATTGATCAAATTATTTCAACTTGACGCTTTATTATGCATCATTAGGTATCATAATCCAATTTCAGCAACTTGATTCAAGCTATTGTGCAACGTTTCTATTCTCATAATAATATAGAATATCGCAATGCACCGGTGCATTGCGTCCCTTCTGACGCGGTAACGCGATTGATGGGAAAAATAAATGTAGATATAATTATTCTGCAAAATACACCTTAAGAATCGTAGGTACAATGCCCAAAATATCGGTCAAAAAAAGGTATACCTGCAAGGGCAACCGGAACGGGTATGCGGCAGATGTCGGTAAGAATTTACCCCGTATCGTCTTTATCTTCGTTCGACCAGGGAAGATTGGAAAGAAATCCACACATGGTTCTTCCTTGAATAGAGAAATCGCGGTTATAGATTCATTAATTATTTCAACAGAATCATAATTATACAACAAAGAATATTTCGGACAGATTGTAACTTATGAATGTCTTTAGCCTATCGTTTTTCTCAAGGGTGTGTGCCCCCCCCGTTGCTCCAGCACCTTATGTTCTCACGGATACCCCCAACAGGTCAAATCCGGTAATTGGCCACGTACTGAGCATTGGTATCTCACCTGACAGATCATTAAATGCTATAGTTCTTTCAAACAGGTCGTTAATTGAAGATATTCTATCCCACCTTAGGATCCGGGTTCCGGACGGAGTACCATAAATTTAGGAACGATGAAAGTATCTTTTTAACAGGAATTCTGATGAGAAAACAACAGATCGCCATTATCGCCCTCACTCTTTGGCTTACTCTAATATCGGCTTTTATGCTCCTCATGCAGCGTGTTGACCTTGAGATCTTTTTTGTCCTGTGTTTGTGCGGTATGCTCGTGATCGTGCAGCTTCTGCAATCGCACTTTGTCCAGCCCGTGTACATGCGGTATGTGCGATATCTCATAGCAGTGGGGATAGTGATATTCAGTGTAATTGTAATCCTGAAGATGCTGTATATTCTTGGATGGAACATTGTTATATGATGAAAATCCTGCCTCACTACATTCTTCTTTATCCTCCTGGAATACGGTGATTGGAGGACTCTTTCGTATGTGCTACAGATCCGCTCCTTTACGTGGTTAAGAAGGACCGGTGATTTTTATGTTTCATGAAATTACGTCACATTCGGACACCTTTTCGTAAAAAGAACAATTGATAAAGTTACAATATTGCAGAATACCATCGATACTGTGAATAAGGGTGTTCACCGTATCGAGCGCTATGACACGGTCTGGGGCTATCCATACCGTTCTCATGAAAGATATAAAAAACTTAAACAAACAATTAGGCTATTGCATTGTGAAGAATATTCGCAAGTGTTTGTAATACTATGTGGGATGTAGATATGAAAGGAGATAAGGGATCACCGCGCGTAATCGGGGGAAAAAATGAAGTTATTAACACTGAATAAGTACTTCACTGCTGCAATTCTCCTTCTCGCAGTATCAGCCGTTTTTGTTGATATCGCTCTGTTAACCAACCGTGGGGATATCACATCTTCTCCATTTGTGATTTCCGCTATGGTCTGCGCAATAACAGGGATTTTTATCCTGACATTTTCATGGAATGAGCCTATTGATCCACGGCTTGTTGGAATCCTTCCTGCACAGGGCTCTATAAACCTCTACCGTATAACGAATCATTTTGGTATACATGGAAATGCTTATTTTCTTCCTCCCAGCGTTACCGGGGAAACTAAGGTTATGCAGTTCAACCCGACCTTGACCTACGATGGAAAGAAAGGATCTGAAAAGGGATCATTTCGGGAGACTGGACCAGCCGGGCTTGTTACCACACCCTCCTGCGATCTGTTGATTCAGGACCTCAGAAAGAGATATGCTCTGGTAATTCCAAATAACGAGGAAAATTTATCCATACTTCTTCGGGAAACAATTGAAGATGTTTTTAAGTTCACTCCACGAGTCTCTACCAGTTGGCATGACAAGACTGTCACTATCACGTTTCACGATTATCCTTCTATTGACGGGTGTAAAATTATTGCGAAGGGAGCCCCCAATTGTTGTACTACGAATCCTTGTCCGATGTGCTGTCTTTGTGGGGTATTGATTGCTGAAGGTATAGACAAGGTAGTCACTCTTGACAAGTGTTCAATCACCGCATCATCGCGGGATGTGACTGCTACCTTTTCGATAGTAACTTGACTGGAGGGTTCTTACTATTCCGCTTCCTCGACAGTTACCCATAGATGAAGATCCCGGTAGCTCGCGTTAATACGATCACTTCCGGTCACATCCAAACCCGGAACACTCTCGTTGAATAACAGGAACTCTACCCGGTCGTACCCGGTTTTCTTAACAGACAGATTATAGGGAATTATCGTGGTCTCATTATCAGTAAGGGTGAATGACAAATGATCATTTGGTTCCATTGCAATAATATTGGATGTGTTTGTCACATTATCGAATTCAGTTCGCAGTAACCAGGTCTCGATCGTATAGGCCACATTCCGGTACTCATGGTTTCCTACTCCAACGTACATCAGGTAGTTCTGTCCAGCAATGATCCGATCTGGGTATTCGGTAGCATTCTGTTTTTCACCAAGAATGTAAAATTCAGTGAACCGTTCCCCCCCCTCTTTGGGAATAACAATCACATAGACTGTTGTTATTATAGCAATGAGCATGACAAGGGAGAGAACGACACTGAGGAGCCGGTCGACTCTCTTCTCTCCTGGTTGTGGTAAAAACTCTTGGCGGATTCTATCCGCGATCGCGGAAAATGGCACCCTGAACCGTTCTTCAAACGGAAGAAGGGCTCTTCGGTAGTGCGCAACAAGGATCATCACAAAAGTGAATAATGTTAATGAAATTGCAATTGAATCAAGTTGGATTCCCCACGGGGTGAAATTTAATCCAAAACCCATCAAGGGGACAACCGCGATGGAAAGTCCTATGGATAGAGCGATCCGCTCGATGAGACCGATATCACCTTCTTTTGGGAAGAGTGCAGCGATTAGACAGTATCCCGGGATGAAGAGTACAATAGGAAGGGCAAGAACAATCCTGACCGGTGTTTCGTTCAGGATGGGGAGATAAATCGCCGCGATGGTTGCCGCAAGCCATACAACCACAAGTGCCAAGTCTGCAGGAAACTCCTGCTTGAAAAAAGCAGAATAGATTTTTTCAATATGTGTTTTTTCAGACAACGGAATCACTACCTTTTATAAAACCTGACGTGGATCCAAATGGTAAAAAATAACCAAGGCAATGCTTGTAAGGATAGTAAAAATTATTATCAATTATCATCACAAGTCTCAAGGGTTTATTTTCTCCTTCCTGTCATGGTTTCTGAAAATGACCAGCTTTACATACCCGGTTGCTGCATTAGTATTTTTGTATTCCTTTTTTTTAAACTGCATATATCTCTTGGTTTAAAGTTCTGTCAAAATATTTCGTATATATTCAGTATCATTCGTTTTCGATCACCTTCAAATTTTTCTTTGCTGCGATCCGTTCTCATTAGTTTTTAATTTTATTCAAGTATTGCAACAATCACTAGTCAGTCAGGAAGTCGAAGCCCTAAATACCCATAAACACCCATAGATATGCCAATGATTCTTGTAGACTGGCAGCTCCTTGACCGCATTGCACGGGGCTACATCAAGATAGATCCGTACGACCCGAAGCTGGTACAACCCAACTCTCTTGACATAAGGCTGGGTAATCATTTTGTCTGGTACGAACAGAGCAGCGAGGTTATCGACCCCTATAACCAGGATAGTGTCTCTTCTCATGTCAAGGAAGTGCATGCGGACACGTTCATCCTTAATCCCGGGCAGTTTGTGCTCGCCGAGACGCTGGAGTGTATCGGGCTTCCCGACAACATCGTTGCCACGATCGAGGGCAAATCGAGCATCGCACGGCTGGGTGTCACCCTCCACCAGACCGGGGGCTGGATAGATGCCGGCTTCCGGGGCACGATCACTCTCGAAATGGCGAACGTCAACTCGCGCCCGGTCAAAGTCTATGCCGGCATGCCGATCGGTCAGCTGGTCTTTTACACGACCGAGCGGGCAGAGAACCCGTATTATAAAAAAAGTGATGCAAAGTATCTCGATCAGCGGCAGGCAACCCTATCGCGGTATCATGCAAATAAAAAGTGATACCTTTTTACGGTGTTTCTGGTTTAGGGGATACTGTTTTTCGTGACATGTGCGGTCAGGAGGGGGGTCTCCTGATCACAAGGGGAGTAGAAATGGCAGAGATCTGATACCTGCTTCAGATTTTTTATTACCAGCAGGATCAGATGGGGAACCCTCAGGTTATGGGAACAAAACATCGGGTTATGGGTAATTTATATGGTCGCTGAGAGAAGATTTCAGCAGATAAAGGCCGAAGGAAGAGGATTTTCGGAATGAATACATGGATACGAATCGTGCTGGTTTCTGTACTGGCCCTGATGTTGCTGGAACCCGCTGCCATTGCGACAGGTACTGCACAGGAAAATGGCACTACATGGTCAGGCGGGTATGATGGTGCACACCAGCGTGCTGATCTCCCCCTTGGGGATGCCAGCGGGAGCAGCCCGATCCCTGTCACTCCAGGAGGTATCACGGCAGAAGCTGTCAGTACACAAGCAATGCTGGCCATTGTCAGCGGACCATCCGTCAGCGGTGTTCCGATCTTTCCTGCGGATCATATCTGGAATACCCGTGTCGATTCCCTCCCGGTTGATCCCCTATCCGCAGAGTATATCGGGACTATAGGGAGCACTGCATACCTCCACGCTGATTTCGGATCCGGTATGTATGACGGGAGCCCAATCGGGATTCCCTACAACATCGTGGATGGGTCCCAGGAGAAAAAAACCGTTCTGTTCGATTATGCAGATGAAAGTGATCCCGGGCCGTATCCCATCCCGGACAACCCGTTCATCGAAGGAGGGTCAGACCATCATATGGTGATTATCGACCATGATGCAAAGATGCTCTATGAACTTTTCGCTGCGGAAAAACAGGCTGACGGATCATGGGCCGCTGGTTCCGGGGCGGTCTTTAATCTGACTGATTATACGCTGCGACCCGCAGGCTGGACTTCAGCGGATGCAGCAGGTCTTGCCATACTTCCCGGACTGGTCCGGTATGATGAGGTTAATGCCGGGGAGATTAACCATGCATTACGGTTCACTGCCCCCTCTACCCGGCGGGCATATATCTGGCCTGCCCGCCACTATGCCTCATCAATAACGGATCCGGCCTATCCCCCCATGGGGCAGCGATTCAGGCTGAAATCCTCGTTCAACACATCAGGGTATCCCTACCAGGCACACATTGTGCTGGAAGCCCTGAAAAAATATGGGATGATCCTGTCCGACAATGGTGCGCCGTGGTATATTACGGGTGTCCCGGATGAGCAGTGGAATAACGATGCCCTTCACACCCTTCACCAGCTGAAGGGATCAGATTTTGAAGCAGTGGATAGCAGCTCGCTGATGATCAACCAGGATTCCGGACAGGCCCTGACACATCCGGTCATCCCCACTACCTCCCACCGAATCGGGTTATACCGAAACGGAACCTGGGATCTTGATGATAATGGGAACGGAATGTGGGATGCCGGTACCGATACAACGTATAGTTTCGGTGCACCGGGCTTTACTCCCGTTTTGGGAGACTGGAATGGTGACGGCAGTACCAAAATAGGGGTGTATAAAGACGGAGCCTGGTACCTGGATTACCTGGGGAATGGTACCTGGACTACAACTACGAAAGCCTACAGTTTCGGTGCACCGGGCTTTACCCCGGTTATCGGGAACTGGAATGGCGACGGCAGGACCAAGATCGGCGTGTATAAAGACGGAGCCTGGTATCTGGATTACCTGGGTAATGGTACCTGGACAACCACTACCAAAGCATACAGTTTCGGTGCACCGGGCTTTACTCCGGTTGTCGGGGACTGGAATGGCAACGGCAGGACCAAGATCGGCGTTTATAAAGACGGAGCCTGGTATCTGGATTACCTGGGTAATGGTACCTGGACATCAACTACCAGGGCCTACAGTTTCGGTGCACCGAGCTTTACCCCGGTTGTCGGGGACTGGAATGGCGACAGCAGGACCAAGATCGGCGTGTATAAAGGCGGAGCCTGGTATCTGGATTATCTCGGGGAAGGTACCTGGACGGCAACTACCAAAGCCTACCGTTTCGGGGAAACGGGATGGACCCCGCTTATAGGGAAATGGAGTTAGGTTCTCAATCGTAATTTTTTCATAAAACTACTATTAACACTATATACAATCAAATCTCATTTTATACGGATGATCCCACCGGATCGGAGATGAATTAATGCGACTTCTTCTCATTCATTCAGATTACATCGAATACGAAGCAAAAAAGAAGACAAAGATGGCAGAGGAGTGTTCCGTACTCGCCGATAAGGAGACGGAAGCACTCACGGTTTTCTGTGCCGTGGAATCGATTGACGAGGAAGACCTTGAAGGGGTTGTCCTTCAGGCTATCGGGGAAGTAAAAAAGACTGCAGGGCAGGTGCATGTCGACAAGATCGTGGTATACCCGTATGCCCACCTCTCCAGTGATCTCGCTTCACCCGAGACGGCGATTGCTACCCTGATAGCACTCAAGGAAGGCCTCGAGGAGGAAGGATTCACGGTCAAGCGGGCACCGTTTGGCTGGTACAAATCCTTTAAACTTTCCTGCAAAGGTCACCCGCTCGCCGAGCTGTCAAAGACGATTGTGCCCGGTGAGGAGGGGACGGTCAAAAAGGAGAAAACAGAGGTTACCCACGACTGGTTCGTGATGACCCCGGACGGCACATCCCACGACTACCGGGAATACCTTGACGACACACCGTTTGGCTGCCTTGTCAAAAAGGAACTCGGTGTTGCGGTCCCGACCGGTGGGGAACCCGCTCATGTCGGCCTGATGCGCTCAAAGGAGCTGGTGGACTATGAGCCGGCGAGTGATGTCGGCTGCCTGCGCTGGATGCCGAAAGGCAAGATCATCCGTGACCTTATTGCCGATTACGTGCTGCGCCTGGTTCTTGAGTATGGCGGTACACCCGTTGAAACGCCGGTCATGTACGACCTTGGCGACCGGGCAATCTATGAACATGCAGAAAAGTTCGGTGAGCGGCAGTACCGGTTCAAATCGAATAACCGGAACATGATGCTGCGTTTTGCTGCCTGTTTCGGGATGTTCTCGATCATGCGGGACATGCACATCTCGCCTCACAATCTCCCGATGAAGATGTACGAGCTCTCCACCTACTCGTTCCGCCACGAGCAGAAAGGTGAAGTGATCGGGCTCAAGCGCCTCAGAGCATTCACCATGCCTGACATGCACTCGCTCTGCACGGACATGCCCGAAGCCCTGAAGTGCTTTGAAGAGCAGCTTGTCATGGGCTGGCAGACGGGCAAAGACTTTGAGACACAGCTTGTTGCCGCATTCCGCTGCACAAAGGACTTCTATGCCCAGAACGAAACCTGGGTAAAGAAGATCGTTAAGGAATCAGACTGCCCGATGCTCATCGAGCTCCTGTCCGACCGTGTCCACTACTGGGTTGCCAAGATCGACCTTGCCGCCATCGACGGGCAGATGCGCCCGATCGAGAACCCCACCGTCCAGATCGATGTCGAGAGTTCAACCCGGTTCAATATTAAATACCACACGGAAGACGGTACGGTCGTCCACCCCCCGATCCTCCACTGTTCCCCCACCGGCAGCGTCGAACGCGTGATCTGTGCCATTCTCGAAAACATCTCCACGCAGGCAGTTCCCGCACTCCCTACCTGGCTCTCACCGGTGCAGGTGCGTGTCGTACCGGTTGCCGAACGCCATGGTGCATATGCAGATGAGATCTGCACCGCGATCAACGCAGCACAGATCCGCTGCGATGTCGATGACCGGGAAGAGAGCGTAGGTAAGAAAGTCCGCGAAGCCGGGATGGACTGGATACCGTTCGTAATTGTTGTTGGTGATCAAGAAGTCGCAAGCAGGAAATTAACGGTCACGATCCGCAGGAAGTCGCAACCCAACAAACCATTCAAAGAGCAGCTCACCCTTGATACGCTGATAGAAGCGGTGCACAAGGATACTGCGGACAAGCCGTTCAGGCCCCTTTATACACCGCGGAAACTTTCAAAGAAGGCACGGTATATCTGAGTTCAGATCTCTTTTTTAATTCTTTTTGGAAATTTTGCAGTTCGACTTCTTACCAGAAAGGAGGGGACAGTGCCGGTCCCCTCCTTTTACCTCTCCTGTGCCTTGCGATAGTGACATATTACCTGCTCGGGAGTAATCACAATTGGCGGGGGAACCACAGTGGTTGGGGTGAAACTCCCGTGAGCGTTCAGATTCTTTTCGTGCATTTCACCAGAGCTGATTTTTCCTATGAAATTCGTAGTATTCAGGTATGATGCGGGATTTTTACCACTCTCTCCATCAGGTACGATGATTGCCACCGCTCCCGACGGGGCTTCCTGTGCGGCGGATCGGTGACTAAAAATTCAAAAAAAACTCCGTGCCCGCCGTGCCTCGGAGAGGCCCTGAGGCGGAGGTCCTTCGTATAGAGGACGATCATCACGGTTTGGGTGTGAACTGAATTGATTCATGTCTGTTTCACCAGAGTCGTTTATTGTATATCTGTTGAGGGACACAAGATACTAAAAATCGCTAAAAAAAGTTATGATTTCCCGTTATTTTCCAGAACCCGTTGCTCTTGGTTATCCGAGATAGCGTGCAATTCCGGCTTTTATCTCACCAAACGAGACCGGCTTTGTGAGCACACTCAGGAACGGATCTTTGAGCTGCCCCATCTTTTCATCAACCAGGGGCGATGCGGTAAAAAGAATGACCGGCATCTCACGCATTCCATAGTCCCCACGGAGTTTGTCTAAAAATTCCCACCCGTTGATGGGTACCATCATGATATCCAGCAGGATAAGGGCAGGT
>Ga0209048_10006381_pt1 | contig 11043 bp, 14 predicted proteins | sample FrelakmetCRP12CR_FD_187146 | JGI IMG/M metagenome (GOLD analysis project Ga0209048, IMG submission 187146) | Freshwater lake sediment microbial communities from the University of Notre Dame, USA, for methane emissions studies - CRP12 CR (SPAdes)... | ecosystem: Environmental > Aquatic >... | reverse complement strand
CTCTGAGCCCGTAGGAGGGGGCTCTGTCCCCCGATCCCTGATTTTAGCTCTCTCTTTCGTCGTTGTTGAAGAAGCTGGCGATCTCCGAGTCACCCAGCCGGGCCCACTCCTTGGCCTCCTGGCCCACCGCGGGGGGATCGGTGCCGAAGTAGACGACCGAGGGCGTGATGTTCTGCCCCTCGCGGTTGGCGATGACCTCCGGCCGCCCGTAGCGATTGCGATGCGCCACGACCAAGTTGGTGGTGCCCAGGTCGATGCCGACGAAGGTGGACATGGCTCAAGACGCCTCCAGCATCATGGCCCGAAACCCTGCCTGTGTAAAATGCCGGTCAGTCGTCATGGCATCAACTAGCCGGTTCTCTCGCATGACAGCGAAGGAAATGCAATCCGTGAGCCCCCATTCCTTGTCGGGAGTCGACCGATACAGACCAAGACCCCGGGATAGGAGAGCCGTATCGACTGGGATTATGGTCAAGTTGCCTCCCGTCGCTCCTTGCGCCCTGAGGCAAGAATCAAGGAACTCGGCCGCGGCGGTTCGATTAAAGCGAGAGAGAGCGTTGCCCACCTCGACGAGTATCGCTTCGGTAAGCAATACGGACCTGGCGTCCTTGACTCGGGGGAACATCCTCTTGGCTCTCTCATGATACTGATCTCGGCGGTTGATCAGAGCCTGAATGAACGAAGTGTCCAGGAACAGACGTTCTTCGCTCATTCTCCGTCGTCCTCACCGCGTCTGGGAACACCGTAAAGATAGTGGTCGTGTTCAGCAGACCAGTCTCGCGGCGCCTCGATCCGCCCCGTCATGCTCTCCAGGGAATCCCAGAAGGCCGCATCGTCTCCGGATCGTGGCAGGCCCTCATTGCCAGATGGGAGGCCCAAGGTTGTCTTGAGGGCCCCTATCACTCTTGATACGAAGTCGAGATCCTCTTCATTAGGGATTCGCAGCCGACCATCAACGAGGGGCAGGCCCGCACGCAAAAGGGCCTGAGATAGGGCTGGGTCGATTTCGCATAGCTCTTCGGGGGCATCAAGGCGGGTGGTGATACGGGTAAGCAAATGGTGGTCAATTCGGCGGATGGTCATCGATCTCGGGGATGGCCTTCGTGAGTAAATTAGCAGGACCGCGCGGGGATGGGCTTTACTCAACTCCCCGAGCCGGGCCTGAAGGAAGGAATTGCCCCTACCAATGTGCTTTTGAAACCTCTCCAAACCGGACAAACCGTCGTCTTGGTTCGCTTGCCTATCCAGCTCGATCTCGGAACATCCTGAAAGTCCGAGCCTCGCTCTCCATGGTTCGGGGTAGACGGAAGCCTTGGGGGGCGTGTTGCGATTACCCGCCACCAAGACGAGAACGTGGAGTCCCGCCAAACCCTGTACGGCCGCAAGCACTGCGTTGAAGACGCTCCGAGCTTTTCCTACGCTCGCCGGGTCTCTGTAGAACTCCAGCAGGAATCCATGACGCACTTGACCGAATCGGATTCCCCGGATCAACTTGGTCGCGTCTCCCGGCCGTACCGACCTCGCTGTTTGTTCCGCCGTCATGTCGCCCATTTTCTCCACGGTCTTTTCGAGCCCCACCTCGATCCCGGCGATGGCCGGCAAGCGACCTTGGCCACGACTCACGCGTCCCTCGCCTGTGATTGAACCAGGATCCAGCAGGGCGAAGTCCAGCCTGCCGGAGCTCTCTTTCTGCCCGCTGTAGAGGTACAAATCCTGAGTGTAATGCTCCGACTCAAAAAGGAGCGTCTCGGCACCGTCCGGTGCCGCGCGATGGAAAAGCCTCTCCTCTCCGTTGCAGAGCATCCGGTGGTAGAGGTAGTGCATGATGCCCGTGTCCCCGTGAAACTGCCACGGATTCTTCAAGAAGAGTGCGGCCGTCTCGGTTATGGCTTTGTCGAGACTTTCAAGTAGGACCTGCTCTACACTGAGATCAGCGGTAGCCATCTCATACACTCCGTGAATTGGATTTCTTGCGATCGCTGCAAGAATTGTCGTGTATCACAACAATCGAGGGGTCCTGGGAGGCGCCCATGCCGACGAAGGTGGACATATCAAGACCTCGCATCCGGAGTCCCGAGTCCATCTTCGTCTCTTTGCCCCAGACGCGGCAGCACAACCTCTTTTACCCACGCCCGGAACTTGCGGGCCCACAGGGTTTCATCGCGGGTTTCCTCGAGCTGGACAAAACGGGTCATCTCCTCGATCGAGATCCAGGGCAAGGCTTCACTCCTGGGAATCTCGCGATAGGAGCCATCCGGCTGGCGATCGAGGATCCGGAGATTCCGGCCATCAAATCTCCAGATCTCGGGAACCCCGAGGGCGCCGTAGACGCCCAGCCTGTTGAGGACCGAACGGGTGATCTCGATCTCGATGGCCAGATCGGGGGGCGGATCCATCGCGAGGTCGAGGTTATCCGTGTCTCTGAGGCGAGAAAGATCTCGAAGATAGAAAGAAGCGTCCGCTTCCAGGCCGCGATCCAGATCCTCTCTTTTAAGAGTTGTCGCACCCGCCGAAATCCGAGAAATGCCGAGTTCCTCGGTCAGGATTTCGACCATCTGCGCAAGGAGCGACCTGTTCCGTTCGTGCTTGAAAAGAGGTGACATCAGCTCCACGTCTCCCCGGTCGTAGGTGAGCCGTACGGGTTGATTGCCCACGAGGCTCTGCAGGGTCTGGTATCCCTGCCAGCCCACTCCCCGAATGACAACACGCCGCTCGCCTTCCGTGGGGACGGTCGCTGTTTCGACGGCACTGGCCATGGGTCAATTCTCCCGGTAAGGCTGCTCCCTCGAGAACTCATTACAACGATGCAATCACTCGTCCTGCTTCCGGGAAGGCCGGTTCGCCTCCGCTCCTCTTCTCGACCTCCGGCACGATCGTTTCGCGGACCCAGCGGCGGAAGGCCTTGGCCCATTGAGTGTCGGTGCCGATCTGGTATTCACGGACGAAGGCAGCGATCTCCGCCATCGGCAGGAACGGTAACTCCTCGCTTCTGTCGTTGGCGCGATATGAGCCGTCATCCTGAAGACGCAGGACCGTCAGGAGCTCGCCATCAAACTGCCACACCTCGGGTATGTTGAGAGCGGCGTAGATGCCCAACCTCCGCCCCGAATTGCTTGTGATGTCGATTTCGATGGCGAGATCAGGGGGAGGGTCGAGCTCCAGATCGATGTTCTTCGGGTCACGGATCTTGCGAGCGCTCGAGATGTAGAAGCACTCATCGGGCTCCAATCCGCGATCGATCACTTCACGGCCCAACGTGGTCGATCCGAGGGAATAGAGGTCCATGTCGAGCTCTTCTGTGAGAGTCTCGATCAGACGACCGAAGAGCGATTTGTAACGCTCGTGGATTGGTAGTGGCGTCATCAGCTCCAGGGTCCCTCGATCATAGGTCACTCGAACCGGTTGATCTCCCAGGATCTTGAGGAGTGACTGGTAGCCCTCCCAATCCATGTCGTGGAGGACGAATCGCTGAGTAGCGCCTTGGAGCCTTTCCGAGAGAGCAGTCGACATTCAGGTTCTCCTCTATGACACCGTCAAGAGCCGCAGTGCCGTGGAGCGCTCTTCGACCTCTTCGGCGTTCATGACGGCCTCGGTCTGGAACTCGACGTCGATCGAGCCGCCCGCGGTCAGGTCGATGGCGGAGACGTTCAGCCGGCCGTCCTGGTTGATGGCGAACTTGACGCGGATCGGGCTGCGGGCGGGGAGCTTCTCGGGAAGGTTGAGGGTGGCCAGGCCGACCTCCTGGCAGTCGGCAGGCTCGGTGCTGTCACGCTCGCCGGCCATCACGCGAATGTCCACGGCGGCCTGGTTGTCGGCGTCGGTGCCGAAGTCGCTGATCCGCTCCATGGGAACCTCGGTGTTGCGGGGCAGGAGGTAAACCACGACGTCCTGGCTCTGCTGGTCGCGAGCGACGACGCCCAGGCTCTTGGAGAGGACGTTGACGATCCGCGTGCCCACGAGCTCGCGCACCGGGCCGGTCAGGGTGAACCCCAGTTGCTTCTCCAGGTGGTCGAGCGCCCGGGCGACCTCTTCCTCGGGCACGTCGCTCAGGTCGATCGGCCCGGCGGCGATATCCAGGCCGGCGTCGCGGCTGGCCAGGATCTCCTGGACCTCCTCATGCAGCGATTCTTTCAGGCCATAGAGCGCGGCGCCCTTGGCGACGGCCTCGTCGGGATCGTAAATCTCCGGCTCCAGGTTGAACTCGGCGACCAGGCGATCATGCACCTGGGGCATGCGGGTCGCCCCGCCCACCAGGATGATCTTGTCGAACGTGGTGTGGTCCTTGGCGGTGTTCCCCACGATGATGTTGTCGCCGTCGAAGAGCACGACGGAGGGCGTGATCCGCTCGCTCTCCTGGTTGGGGACGAGCACCGCCTTGCCGTGCTCGTCCACGTACGCGATCGCCGAATACGTCGTTCCCAGGTCGATCCCGTACACCCGCTCGAGGCCTTCACCGTCAGACACGTCAGTGGCTCCCGTTGGTCGCCATGGAGGCAAGGCTCTGGTTTCACGAGATGACACCGGTTCCGGGCCGGTCCCGGCGCGCAACGCCGTCTTTCGCGGGGATGTTCGTCTGTCCCGATCCATTATTATTCGGTATTCACCCTTCCCAGGGAAGCCATCGGCGGGACGGCGAGCGCACCGTGTCGCCGCGCGGTCGATCTCGGTAAGCTTTCGGGTGTCACGATGGAGCTACCTCGAAAAGGGATGCCTGCGAGCCGGGCTCTGGAGCGTTCCATGGCTGCGCATCGCCGCGACTGGCTGAAGCCGGTCACCGCCGGTCGCCTGGGAAATGGGGCGGAACGCTCCTGCCTGGCCGGCGAAGACCGGCCCGAACGATCGGACCTGACGATCGTCGATCTCCGGGTCACTCCCATCGCGCTGACCGACCCTCCCCTGCTGGCCGCCAGCGGGTGTCATGGCCCCTATTTTCTTCGCGACGTGGTGGAGTTGCAGGTCGAGGGCGGGATCGTCGGCATCGCCGAGGCGCCTGGCGGAAACGCGGTGACAACCGCGCTCGAGCGCGCGAGGCATCTGGTCGTCGGCACGAGTGCGTTTGCCTATCGCCGGCTGGAGGGCCGTCTGGTCGCTCTGAACCCGGGATGTTACGCCGGGATCGAGCTGGCCTGCCTGGACGCCTGCGGCCGGGGGACGGGCCAACGGCTCTGCGAGCTGGTCGGCGGGCCGGTCCGAGATTCGGTGGAATTTGCCGCCCACCTTTTCTACCGCTATGCCGCCGATCATCCGGTCATCCTGGCCGACCCGAGGCTGGCGGCCCTCGATTCCCGCGGCCGTGGCCAGCGGGCACTCGACGCCTGGGGCGAGGTTCGAACCACCGAGGCCATGGCCGGCCTGGCGGAAGATTTTCGGAAGCGGTGGGGCTTTCGCGTCTTCAAGCTCAAGGGAGGCGTCCTGCCGCCGGAGGTCGAACGCGAGAGCCTCGAGGCCATGGCTGCCAGGCTGGGCGCCGGGGTGCCGCCGCTGAAGGGAGAGCGCATGCGGGTATTCTTCGACGCAATGCGGCTGGAGACGATCGAGGCCGCGCAGGTGGTTGTTCAATCGCCAAAGCCTTAGTCGAAGTCGTCAGGAACCTCGGCTCGATGCGATCCGCCGAGCCCGAACGGGCTGTTTCCATGTTGTTCTTGTTGCGGAATGAATTGTCCTGTATCCTGATAGGAAAGGTGGCGGATTAGACCCGTCGACGTCCACGCTCGGTCACGGCGTTCGGGTGTTCTTGACCGGCCTTCCGAGCCGGGTCCTCGCACAACACGAGTTATTCCGCCGCGGAAACGGATCAATCTTGGAGCATTGGTCATGGAGAATACCGCCGCCGGGGTTATGAGTCGTGGGCGAATCTACGACGACATCACCCAGACGATCGGCAACACGCCCTTGATCCGTCTGCGCAAGGTGACCGAGGGTTGTCACGCCGAGGTGGTCGCGAAGCTGGAGAATTTCAATCCGCTCTGGTCGGTCAAGGACCGCATCGGCGTGGCGATGATCGACGCGGCCGAGGCCGATGGACGGATCCACAAGGACACGGTGATCATCGAGCCGACCAGCGGCAACACGGGCATCGCGCTGGCGTTCACCTGCGCGGCGAGGGGTTACCGGTTGGTGGTCACGATGCCGGAGAGCATGAGCCTGGAGCGGCGGCGGCTGATCAAGGCGTTCGGGGCCGAGATCGTGCTGACTCCCGCCGCCGAGGGCATGCCAGGCGCAGTCCGGAAAGCCGAGGAGTTGCTCAAGAACACGCCCAACTCCTTCATGCCCCAGCAGTTCAAGAACCCGGCCAACCCCGAGATCCACCGCAAGACGACGGCCGAGGAAATCTGGCGCGACACCGGTGGCCGGATCGACATCCTGGTCGCCGGCGTGGGAACCGGCGGGACCATCACCGGATGCGGCGAGCTTCTCAAGAGCCGCAAGCCGTCGGTCCAGGTGATCGCCGTCGAGCCCCTGAACTCGCCGATCATCAGTCAAACCCGGAATCATGAACCGATCCGTCCGGGACCGCACAAGATCCAGGGAATCGGTGCCGGGTTCATCCCCGATGTCCTCAATACGGGCGTCATTGACGACGTGATCACGGTGCGCGATGACGAGTCCTTCGAGATGACCCGCCGGCTGGCCCGCGAAGAGGGAATGCTCTGCGGAATCTCTTGCGGCGCGGCCGCGGTGGGAGCAATTGTCGCGGCCAGGCGCCCCGAGAATGCCGGCAAGCTGATCGTGGTTATCCTGCCTGACCTCGGCGAGCGTTATCTTTCGACCCCGCTGTTCCCCGAATGATGGGAGACGCTTTTTCTGGCGCGGGCACCGCAGATCGCGGCGAGACCTTGGTGCCGCTGGAGATCCCCGCCGATCTTCATGACGCGCTCATCGCGCACTGCCGGCGCGTTGCCCCGCTCGAATGCTGCGGGATCCTCGGCGGCAGCGGGTCGCGTGTCATTAGCCTGCATCCGCTGCGCAACATCGCGGCCAGCGAGACCCGCTATACCGCCGATCCCCAGGAACTGATCCAGGCCCATGTCTGGCTGCGGGAGCAACAGCGGGAAATCCTGGCCATCTACCACTCCCACCCGCGCTGGGAGGCCGTTCCCAGCGCGACCGACCTGAGCCAGAACTACTGGGGCGAGATGCCGCGGATCATCGTCTCTCTGCTCACCGATCCGCCCGACGTCCGGGTCTGGCGGTTGGGCCCCGACTCGTTCCAGGAACTACCGTGGAGGCTGATCGACCCGACCGGCGAGGCTTCCAGGGCGTTGCAACCGGCGTCTCCACCGGACTAAACTGATTTCTCGGATGGTGAAACTGGATAAGAATTTCAGAAGAGGGAACCGGGATCGCGCGATTCTCCATCGATCCGTCGCTCCCATTCAGACATTGGTATTCTAGCATGCAACGTACCCTGATCATCTTCAAGCCGGATTGTGTTCAGCGCAGGCTGGTGGGGCGGATTCTGGCACGATTGGAAGCCAAGGGGCTGCGGATTGCGGCGCTCAAGCTGATCCAGGTCGATCGGGCGCTGGGCGAGAAGCACTATGCCGAGCACCAGGGCAAGCCGTTCTTCGAAGGCCTGATCTCGTTCATCACCAGCGCCCCGGTGATCGTGGGCGTGCTGGAGGGGAACGAGGCGATCAGCGTCGTCCGGACCATGCTCGGTGCCACCAGCGGCGTCGCCGCGGCTCCCGGCACGGTTCGCGGTGACTTCTCGATCAGCAAGCAGAACAACCTCGTGCACGGCAGCGACAGCCCGGAATCGGCCCAGCGCGAGATTGCCCTCTGGTTCCGGACCGAGGAAGTCGTCGCTTACGCCCTGGCCGGTAGCGAATGGGTCTTCGGCGGCGCCTGAGCTCATCGGGATCTTCATTCTGGGCGGCAAGAGAATCCTGTTCCTCGGGACTGACGCATGGCCGGAACCTCGCGCAAGAATCCAGTCTTCGCCAACCCGTTCTACGTCGGGCTCATGGTCGTGAGCACCCTGTTCGTGGTGACGGCCCTGGGCTACCTGGTCGCGCCCAACGTGCTCAGGCCGGGACAGGCGGCGCAGGGCGAATCGTCGCGGGCCTTCGCGGCGTGGCTGGATCGGTACGGTCCCTTGATCCTGGGGATCGAGTTTCTCATCATGCTTGTGAGCGGAGTCCTGGCGATGGTCACCGACGACTGGTTTTCGGGAGTGACGACGTCGGGTTCCCAGACCGGGCGTGAGGAGGTTCTCGAGCCGATCGCGAACGATTAGTGCGCACTTCGTCTCCTTCGTTTCCCCGGGAGGCCGACGATGGCTTCGAAGAAGGTCGAACACGAGATCGGCAAGCTGCGAGACGAGATCAACCGGCATAACCGGCTCTACTACCTCGACGCCGCGCCCGAGATCAGCGATCGCGAATACGACCGCTTGATGGCGCGGCTGATGGAGCTGGAGGCCGAGCATCCCGAGCTGGTCAGCCCCGTCAGTCCGTCGCAGCGAGTCGGCGGGGCGCCGCTGGCGGAGTTCGCGAGCGTCGCGCATGCCGTGCCGATGCTCTCGATCGACAACACGTACAACTTCGATGAGGTCCGGGAATGGGATGCCCGGGTCCGCAGAGGCTTGAACCCGGGTGAGCTGGTGACGTACGTGATCGAGCTCAAGGTGGACGGCGTGGCCGTCTCGTTGCGTTACGAGGAAGGTAAGTTCGTCCTGGGCGCGACCCGCGGCGACGGCGAGCGGGGCGACGACATCACGGCCAACCTGCGTACTGTCCGGGACATCCCCCTGTCGCTTCATGGCCGCCCCCCTGCCCTGCTCGAGGTCAGGGGCGAGGTCTTCATGACGAACTCCGAGCTCGCCCGACTCAACGAGTTGCGGCGGGCTGACGGCGAGAAGCCGTTCGAGAACCCCCGCAATTCGACCGCCGGCACGCTCAAGCTGCTCGACTCGAGAATCTGCGCCGGACGCCGGCTGCGGTTCATCTCGCACGGTCTGGGCGAGGCCCGTGGACTGCAAGAAGACTCATATCAGAAGATCACCCAGAAGATGAAAGCCTGGGGAGTGCCGGTCAGCGACTTGACCCGCTGCTACGATTCCATCGACGCGGTGATCGAGCATGCACGCGAGTGGGAACACAAACGGAACACCCTGGATTTCCAGACTGATGGCCTGGTGATCAAGATTGACGATCTCAACCAGCGCCAGCGGCTGGGGGCGCGCAGCAAGAGCCCGCGCTGGACGATCGCCTTCAAGTACGAGGCCGAGCAGGCGATCACCAAGATCGCGCACATCGGCGTCCAGGTGGGCAAGACGGGCAAACTGACCCCCGTCGCTGACCTGGTACCCGTTCGCCTGGCCGGCACGACGGTCAAGCGGGCCACGCTGCACAACGCCGACGAGATTGCCCGCAAGGACATCCGGATCGGCGACACCGTGGTGATCCAGAAGGCCGGCGAGATCATCCCCCAGGTGGTCCGGGTCGAGCACGAAGGTCGCGACGGCTCCGAGGTCCCGTTCGTCTTCCCCACTCACTGTCCCAACTGCGGGGCGCCTGTGGTTCGCGATCCCCATGAGGTTGACTATCGCTGCTCGAACCCTCCGTCGGCCTGCACCGAGCAGCTCAAGGGGCGGCTGAGGTACTACGCCCATCGCGATGCCATGGACATCGATGGCCTGGGCGACAAGCTGATCGACCAGCTCGTCTCGGGCAGCCTGGTCAGGAGCCTGGCCGACCTGTACCGGCTCGACGTGCCGACCCTGGCCGACCTCGAGCGCATGGGCAAGAAATCGGCCGAGAACCTGGTCGCGGCGATCGAGGGGTCGAAGCACCGCACTCTCGACCGCTTCCTCGCGGGCATGGCCATCCGCCACGTGGGCACGCGCATGGCCGAGATCCTCGCCGAGCGCTATCAGACCCTGGACCGGCTGAAGAGCGCCTCGCTGGCCGAGCTGGAAGCGACTCCCGAGGTCGGACCGGTCGTGGCGGCGAGCGTTCATGATTTCTTCCAGAACCCGGAACACCGGCGGCTCCTCGAGGACCTGGCGGCCGTGGGAGTCTCGCCCCAGGCTTACAAGTCGCCCACGACGGGCGGAAGCCAGCTCGTCTTCGCCGGCAAGACGTTCGTTCTGACCGGCACTCTGCCGAAGCGCACCCGCCCCGAAGCCGAGGCCCTGATCAAACAACTCGGCGGTAAGGTGAGCGGCTCGGTCTCGAAGATGACCAGCTTCGTCCTCGCCGGCGCCGAGGCCGGCAGCAAGCTCGACAAGGCCCGCGACCTTGGCATTGCGGTGATCGACGAGGCGGAGTTCGAGCGGATGGCGGGGGTGGAGTGATTGAGACGAGTGAAACCAAAGCAGGAAGGTATTGAAAAGATACGCCAATGGCGTATCATTTCTTAGGTCATGATTTTCATCGAAACGTCAGTCTTCACCCGTCAGGCACTGACTGTCCTTACGGATGATGAGCTCCGCAAGCTTCAGGTAGTCCTTGCGAGAGAACCTGAATCCGGATCAGTAATCAGGGGTGGCGGCGGACTACGCAAGATTCGTTGGGCCATTGAAGGCCAGGGTAAGCGTGGAGGAGTCCGGATCATTTACTACTGGGCTAAACAGCGCGACCAGTTATTCCTATTGCTCATTTATGCAAAGAGCGAACAGGCCGACCTGACTCCCGAACAGATCAAGAAATTGCGGAAGATTCTTGAGGAACTGTCGCTATGAAGGATGAATTGTTCAACGACCTTGAAGTGAGTGTCCAGGAGATGATCGGCATTCTCCGGGGAGAGGTTCAGGCGTCCCGAGTCACGGTCATTGATTCTCCCGATGTGAAGCAAATCCGCGATGGATATCACTTATCCCAGGGCGAGTTTGCCGCAATGCTCGGAATCAGCGTGAAGACACTCCGGAATTGGGAGCAGGGCCGGCGAAACCCTGAAGGTACGGCCCGTGTCTTGCTGAGAGTGGCGGCGAAGCACCCTCAAGCTGTCTGGGATGTTGTACGCCCATCAGGGCGGGAACCCGAGCAGGATAAGAAGGGCGATCGACGACGGGGATCTTCCTGACCGACTTCTATCAGG
>Ga0209048_10006380_pt1 | contig 11046 bp, 10 predicted proteins | sample FrelakmetCRP12CR_FD_187146 | JGI IMG/M metagenome (GOLD analysis project Ga0209048, IMG submission 187146) | Freshwater lake sediment microbial communities from the University of Notre Dame, USA, for methane emissions studies - CRP12 CR (SPAdes)... | ecosystem: Environmental > Aquatic >... | reverse complement strand
ATACCCTTGCCCGTATCGGAGACCATGATTTCCATGCGTTCACCCTTGTCGCCAAGATGGACTTCCATCCTGCCGCCGAAATCCATGGCCTGGATAGCATTGATGAACACATTCATCAGGACCTGTTGTATCATGTGCGGGTCGGCCTTGATCTGTTCCTTCTTGGGCGGGTGGAACTCTATGATCTCCACATGGTTCGCTTGGGCTGTATCCTGTACCATGTACACCGCATTTTCAATGATCTTCTTGAGGTCGCATGTGACGACCGAGAGCTCCCTGGGCTTGGCAAAATCGAAAAAATTAAGCAGCAGTTTGCTCAGACGGTCTATCTCTAAGATGATGCGAGTTACATATGCCCTGCGATGATCGCCTAAGGGCAGCTCCTCATTCAGGGCCTGGGCGGTGGTCTTGATCCCTGCCAGGGGGTTGCGTATCTCGTGGGCGATGCCTGAGGTAAGCTCACCCACGGATGCGAGCTTATCCATCTTAAGGATCTCTTTCTGGAGCTGATTGATCTCGCTGATGTCAGTGAGAAACACCACGAATCCACCACCACCAAGCGGCAGTCTGCTTAGCCGGATGGTCAGGCGCTCGCTCCCCTTGGTCCGGATCATGGTCTCTTTCTTAAAAGAATCCCGCTCTATAAGACCATCCACATTGATCTCCTTAAGGTTGGACTCATCAATGCCCAGAAAGTCCAAGGCGGTCTTGTTTGCAAAGATCACTGTACCGTCCTTTTCCGCAAGCATGACGCCGGCGGGCAACATTTCGAGGATCTCGGTAAGGACATCCTTATCCATGGAACCCCTATAGCCAAGTCCCTTCAAAACTTCCAGAGAAATCTGATACTATCATGGCACTTTCTTCCCCAAACGTTAATTCATTTAATACTATGTTATTTCAAATTAAAATACTAACACAATAGTTAAACTTCATGTTGACTTTACTATATTATTTAATATATAGGCATTAAGTGTCAATTAGTGTCATATTTGTGAGGGTAAACGGTGCTAAAAGGTCATTACATTAACTCTATTAATGAGAAGGGCCGCATAAGCATCCCATCCAAATTCAGGGATATCCTGAAAGAGTGGGGGGCAGCACATCTCATCGTAACCAAGAGCATTGACCGTTGCCTTCTTGTATTCGCCCCTGATGACTGGGAGCGGATGGAACAACTGGCCAAAGGCCTTTCCATGGTGAAAAAGGAAGATATCGTGTTCAAAAGACATCTCGTGGGCTCTGCTGAAGAATGCCCCATTGATGCCCAGGGCAGGATCCTTATCCCTTCAGGCTTGCGCGATTATGCAGGCCTGACGAAAAAGTGCCTGCTTGTGGGCATAGTAGATCGCATAGAGATCTGGGATCAGGACACGTATAACAAGGGCATGGAGGAGGCACTCGAAGACTCCGAGAAGTTGCGCGAAGGGCTTGCGAAGCTCGGTCTGTAGGACGATGGAGCATACAAGCGTTCTTCTCAATGAGGTCCTAGAGGTGATCAGGCCGCACAGTGGCGGGAAATATTTCGATGGCACCCTTGGTGGAGGAGGCCACGCCCAGGCCATCCTTGAAGCAAGCTCTCCGGCCGGCGAACTCGTAGCGTGCGATCTCGACCAAAAAGCAGTATCCCTGGCTTCAAATTCATTGGCACAGTATGGAAAGCGCTGCCATATCTTCTGCGCCAACTACACTGAGATAGACTCCATATGCGCTGAACTGGAATGGGAATACCTCGATGGTATTGTCCTTGATCTTGGCATGTCATCCATCGAGCTCGATGAGGCTGAAAGGGGATTCTCCTTTGGGGCCGAAGGCCCGCTGGATATGCGATACAACGCTGAGCAGATCCTTGATGCGTATGCGGTGATAAACACCTATGGCGAAGATACACTCAGCCGGATTATCTATACGTTGGGAGAAGAGCGCTTTGCCCGCAGGATTACGCGGCGCATTGTGGAATCACGCCCCATCCTTACGACAAAGGCCCTTGCTGAGGTTATATCCAAGGCCATCCCTAAAAAGTTCTGGCCTAAAAGGATCCACCCCGCCACACGGTCCTTCCAGGCCATACGCATGGAGGTCAACTCCGAGCTTGATAACCTCAAAGAATTCCTGCCCAAGGCCGCTGCGTTATTGTCTGAAAACGGCGTTATGGCAATTATCTCATTCCATTCGCTTGAAGACCGAATCGTGAAGCAGTTTTTTGCGGGTACCCAGACCGCCCTCCTAAGCCGCCGGGGACTTCCCTTGCCACAGGAATCCCCGGCGGTCTTTTTTGCGCGGATTACCAAGAAACCCGTTATTGCTTCGGCCGAAGAGATCCAGATGAATCCCAGGGCCCGAAGTGCCCGCCTTCGGGCCGCACGGAGGGCCACGTGAGGACGCCCTATACATCAAGGATCCTCCCAGGCGGTATCGTAATATTGCTCGTGCTGATGGTCTGGGCCATGTTCCATGTCTGGACACGGCACATGGTCACTGAATTAGGATATTCATTGTCTGAATCACAGGCAATCACGGAGCAGCTGCTCAGCGAGAACAAGGCCCTGAAGCTTGAGATATCTACACTCAAGAGTTCGAAAAGGCTTGAATTCATTGCCGGGAGCCAACTAGGACTAACCCCCCCCAAGCCCGAACAGGTGGTATATCTATGGCTCGACGAATAAAGGCTGTTCAGATCATCCTGATAGCAATGCTCGCTACCATAAGCCTGAGGGCATTCGATCTGCAGGTTATCAAGTCTAACCAGATCATCACGAAGGCCCACAAGAAATTCGATCACGCCGTCGAGCTCAGTCCCTACCGTGGGACCATCTTTGACCGGTCAGGACAACCCCTTGCCATAAGCCTGGTGGTCAAATCCGTGGCCGCTAACCCAAGAATCATAGAAGATCCGGCCAAGGCCGCATGGCAGATCTCAAAGGCCCTGAGGATCGATAGAAAGTACCTGGAAACGAGATTCCGCGAAAACAGATATTTTGTGTGGATCAAGAGGCAGGTCACCCCGAATGAGGTGGAGGCCATAAAGGCCCTCAAGATAAAGGGCATCGGGTTCTACGACGAGGCAAAACGTTTCTATCCGGAGAGCGAATCTCTGGCAAACCTTATCGGGTTTGTTGGCATAGACGGGAAGGGTCTCGAGGGGCTTGAGCTCTCTTACGACATGGCGCTGAAGGGCATGGAGCGCAAGATCGATGTCCACAAAGACGGCATGGGCAGGATCATCTATGCGCGGGGCCTGCAACCTGATGATGTGAAAGACGGTAATACCCTGCGGCTCACTATCGACAAGCGGATCCAATACATCGCCTTCCAGGAACTGAAGAAGGCTGTTGCCAATAACAAGGCCGCCTCAGGATTCGTCATCATAACGAACCCTTCGACCGGAGAAATCCTTGCCCTGGCTTCCAATCCAAGCTTCGACCCGAACAGGGGGTCTTATAACCACCTTTCCGGCCATACAAACATGGCCATTACTCACTCCTTCGAGCCGGGCTCGGTGATCAAACCGTTCTGGGTAAGCTGGGGACTGGAAAAGAGAAAATTCAATATCACCAGCAGCATCTTCTGCGAGAACGGTTCGTTCACCTTTCACCGGGTGACCATCCACGACCATGAGAAATACGGATGGCTCCCGGTAAACGACATCATTAAGTTCAGCAGCAATATCGGAATTGCCAAGCTCATGGATCCCATCAGCGCGGGTGAGATGTACTCCTGTCTGGCGGCCTTCGGTTTTCTTGACGCAACCGGCATAGACTTTCCCGGCGAACCCCAGGGCATGACCAGGGACGCAAGCGCCTGGACCGGTGTGGACAAGGCGACCATCTCCTTCGGACAAGGGTTTGCAGTCACCGGCATCCAGCTCATCACCGCGTTCAACGCCATGGTCAACGGGGGCATGGTCATGAGGCCCTACATTGTTGAGCGCATCACTGATGCCAAGAACATCCCTGTACAGGACGTCAGGCCCACCATCTTAAGAAAGGTGCTCTCGAAAGAGGCCTGCGATCAGATTGTCGGCGTTATGAAATCCGTCACGCTCAAGGGCGGCACAGCTGAATCCGCAGGCATGACGACCTTCCAGGTCTTCGGCAAGACCGGCACGGCCCAGAAGATCGACCCATTAACCGGGGCCTATGCGCAGGGCGACTATGTCTCCTCCTTTATCGGCGGGATCATCGACGCCACCGGCAAGATACGCCTTACCATGATCGTCTGCATCAACGAACCCAGGCCTTTCTACTATGCAAGCATAGTAGCTTGCCCTTTGTTTAAAGAAATAGTATCACAGTGCGCGAACATCATGGAGTTAAGCCCGAACATCACGCTCGCCACCAGAGGGAGCAGCGGATGATGGTATCAGACCTCACTCGCATACTGGAAGGTGCCTTCACGAAAGGGCCGGACAGGAGGTGGAAAACCCTGAAGGCGGATTCGTCGCGTGTCCAGCCTGGCGATGCCTTCATTGCGCTTAAGGGAAGCACCACGGACGGCCATCAATACATCTCTGATGCGCTGCGCCGGGGCGCCAGCCTTATCATCTGCAATAGCAGCAACACTATCGTTAGCCCTGATGCCACGGTGGTGGGTGTACCCGACACCAAGGCCGCGCTCAGCGAGATCCTGCCAATGCTTTACCCCAAGGCCATGGAGATAAGGATGGTGGGTGTCACCGGTACCAACGGCAAGACCACCACCACCTATCTCATAGAATCGGTCTTGAACAATGCAGGTATCGCTAGCGGGGTAATGGGCACCATAAACACGCGGTACAAAGGTAAAGAGATCACATCCACGCTTACTACGCCTGGCCCGGTGGACCTCTTTGAGATGCTGAACCTGATGCGCCTTGCAGATGTTCAGGCATGTGTCATGGAGGTAAGCTCCCATGCCCTGGACCAGGACAGGATCGCAGGGCTCACCTTCGAATACGCCCTGTTTACAAACCTCAGCCAGGACCACCTGGACTACCATAAGGACATGGAGACCTATTTTCTTGCCAAGAAGAGGCTCTTCGAGGTCTACCTCAAGGGCAAGGCTATCCTTAATATAGATGATCCCTTTTGCGTCCGGCTCGCAGATACCTTGACAGGAGCCATTACCTACGGGTTCCGTAAAGATGCCCTCATCCACCCCCTTTCCATGGACAACTCTCCACACGGCCTCACCTTAACTATCACAACCCCGGCAGGAGAGATCTCCATCAGGAGTGCGTTGAAGGGTGAGATGAATGCCTACAACATCATGGCAGCCATTGGCGTTTGCTATGCCATGGGCATCCCAAACTTCGAAATCGGAAAAGGCATTGAGGCCGTCAAAGGCGTACCCGGCAGGATGGAGTCTGTTGAAAACTCTAATGGCCTGAACATCATTGTGGATTATGCCCATACGCCTGATGCCCTGAATACGGTCTTGAAAAACGCACGCCAGTTCACAAAGGGAAGGCTTTTAACCGTATTCGGTTGCGGAGGGGACCGGGATAAGACCAAGCGGCCCATCATGGGTTCCATTGCCGTAGGTCTAGCCGACTTGGCAATAATCACCTCGGACAATCCTAGGACTGAAGAGCCTGAATCCATTATTGAAGACATCCTGAAAGGTATCCCAGACAGGACAAAGATCATTGCCGAACCTGACAGGGGAAAGGCCATCTGTCAGGCCATCCGGTACATGGCTGTTGATGACAGCCTTCTGATCGCAGGCAAGGGCCATGAGGATTATCAGATTATCGGCACGAGGAAGATTTCCTTCGATGACCGTGAATGCGTCCGCCGATGCCTTAAGGAGGTTTACGGTCAATGAAGATCAGTGCACGGGAAATAGCAAACTTCACTGATGGTTACATCCTTTCAGGGGAACCGGAGACGATCTTTACCGGGGTATCAACCGACTCCAGGAGCATCTGCAAAGACCAGCTCTTTATTGCACTGCGTGGAGAGAATTATAACGGACACTCCTTCATAAAGGATGCAGTTTCACGAGGGGCCACAGGTGTAGTGGTCATGGAGGATCTCCCAAGAAACGGTACCGTCATAATATCTGTTGAGGATACCCTGCAGGCCCTAGGCGACATCGCGTTTGGGGTGAGGAATAAGTTCGACACAGCCATTATCGGTGTCACCGGATCCACGGGCAAGACCACGGTCAAAGAGTTCTGCGCCTCCATATTTTCCCTGCAGGGCCCGTGTCTGAAAACCGAGAAGAATTACAACAACCTCATCGGGGTCCCGCTCTCCTTGCTCGCGCTCGGCCCTGAATATGAATTTGCCGTCATCGAGATGGGTACCAACCGCTTCGGGGAGATAGACCGGCTTTCCTTCATCACCAGGCCACAGGTCTCTATCATAACCAATATCAACCCCGTTCACTTAAACGGGCTCAGGAGCATCTCGGGAATTATTAAAGAGAAGCAGGCCATCTTCAAGAATACCGCCAAATGCGGTATGGCCGTTATCAATCCATTCCTGGAAAACATGGACAAGATCGAGATCCCGAAGCACTTGCAGGTGATCACCTATTCCCACAAGGGTCCTGCAGATATCACCTTGACGCATATCGAACACCAGGGGCTCGACGGCAGTGACATCGAGATCGACCTGGCAGGAAGGCTTATCAAAACCCATGTCCCCCTTCCCGGCATGCACAATGTCATCAACGCCCTTGGGGCATGCGCCTGCGCCGTGGCATTGAACCTTGACCCCGAGATCATTGCCGAAGGGGTGAAACGCTCGAAATTCCCTGGTATGCGTTCTGAGATAATCGTATCCGACCACCTCACCATTCTCAACGACTGCTACAACGCCAACCCTGCATCCATGAGGGCTGCGCTGTCCATGCTTGTGGATGCCCCCCATTCAATCAAGGTTGCAGTCTTAGGCGACATGCTGGAGCTCGGCAAGGACACACAGTTCTGGCACGAGGAGCTTGGAAAATGGGTGGCGGAGTCTAAATTAGACAAGCTCATCTGCATCGGTGAGATGGCACATTTTGTCTGTGATAAAGCTTCGGCTGGCGGCATGGAGGGTACGAGCATCTACCCGGTGCAGAAGATGGATGAGATCCTCTACCACCTTCAGGATCTCTTTGACAAGGATGCCATGGTGCTCATAAAGGCATCCCGGGCGCTGAAACTCGACCAGGTGGTTAACCAGCTCAAGACGGTGGCATAAGGATGCTCTATTACCTCCTCTACCCCCTGCACACCAGCTTCAGCCTCTTCAATGTCTTCAAGTACATCACCTTCAGGACCATCTACGCCACCATCACAGCCCTGCTCATTACCCTGCTGCTGGGGCCGTGGTTCATTGAGAAGCTCAACAACTTAAGCATCAAGGAGCGCATAAACGGCTATACCCCGGATACCCACAAGGTAAAATCCGGCACACCGACCATGGGCGGGGTATTGATCACGTGTGCCATTGTGTTTTCCACCCTTATGTGGGCTGACCTGTTTAATATCTATATATGGCTCGGCATGGCAATCCTTGTCTCCTATGCGGCGCTGGGGTTCATTGATGACTACATGAAGACCGTCAAGGGAAATATGCGTGGACTGCCCGGACGCCTGCGACTGCTCGTGGAGTTCGCCGTGGCGGCAGCCGTGGGTTTTGCACTCATGAGTACCCCGGGCTTCAACGACACCGTAACGTTCCCTTTCTTCAAACGCCTCCACCTTGACCTCGGTCCGTTCTATATCCCCTTTGTCATGGTGGTTATCGTTGGCATGGCCAATGCCGTCAACCTCACGGACGGTCTCGACGGCCTGGCCATCGGCCCGTGCACCATTGCGGCGGCCACCTATATCGTCTTCGCCTATGTCATAGGCAACTTTAAGGCGGCCACCTATCTTCAGATCCCGTTCATACCAGGCGTGGGAGAATTGAGCGTCTTTCTCGGGGCGCTGGTGGGAGCCGGCATGGGCTTTTTGTGGTACAACGCCTATCCTGCCCAGATGTTTATGGGTGATGTGGGATCATTGAGCCTGGGCGGAATCCTCGGGGCTGTAGCCGTCATGACCAAGCAGGAGATGCTCCTCTTAATCGTAGGGGGCATCTTTTTCATGGAGGTGCTCTCCGTCATCCTCCAGGTGGGCTTCTTCAAGTTCACAAACGGCAAGCGGATATTCCGCATGGCCCCGATACACCACCACTTCGAGCTGAAGGGCTGGGCGGAACCCAAGATTATCGTCCGGTTCTGGATCATATCCATATTCCTTGCAATGGTAGCAATATCAACCTTAAAGTTGAGGTGAGGCCTATGCAGACTGCTTATGAGGAGATCAATTACCTGCAGATGCTCCTAGGCATCTATCTGGAGCATGAGGACAAGGCACTGGCATTGCTCATCAGGCAGATACAACAGAGACTGGAGGGACTCAAGGCTTGCGCATAGTTGTATGGGGAACTGGGATTACGGGCATCATGGCGGCACGCATGATGATGCAAAAAGGCCATGAGGTACGCCTTGTGGATGAGAAGATGCCCTTAAAGCCCCAGGAGATACCCATCAAGCCCCTGGAGGCAGCTGATATGGAGTGGGCTGAACTCGTGATTCCGAGCCCTGGCGTGCCGCGTCATCACCCTATGCTTAAAAAGGCCAAAAAGGTGCTCTCCGAGATCGAGGTGGCGGCATCATTGCTTTCAGGAAAGCTCATCGCCATCACCGGCACCAATGGAAAGACCACTACGACGACACTGGTCCACAAAATCTTGAAGGCTCAAGGATTTGATGCCGGCATCGGCGGAAACATCTCACCACCGCTCATCTCCCTGGTGGATACCGACCCTGACTATGTGGTTGCCGAGATCAGCTCTTTCCAGCTCGAGTGGATCGAGCGCTTCAGGCCCTTTATCAGCATTTGCATGAACATCACCCCGGACCACCTGGACCGGTACCGTACCATGGACGAGTACGTGTATTACAAGCTCAAGATATTCGCAAACCAGACCGCGGAAGATATCGCTATTATCAATGACGACGACCCCTACCTGAAGGATATCCCCTTAAAGGCCCGGCGGGTCCTCTTCTCCATGACGCATAGAGTCTCAGGAGACGGCGCCTATATCAAGGATTCGAAAATCGTCTTCACCGGCAGTATTGCAGGCGTTGGTCCGAAGGTCCCGCCACGCGAAAAAATCGGCGTGGGGGTCATTGAGGACATGCTGGCAACGGCCCTTGCCGGGCGGTTCCTCGGTGTTGAAACCTCGGTCATGGAAGATGTTTTCCTGAACTTCAAGGTAATCCACCACCGGTTCGAGTACGTGGGTACCATAGGCGGCGTCACCTTTATCGATGACTCCAAGGCCACCAACGTGGGGGCACTGGACAAGGCACTGTCCACGCTGACCTCCAAGGTCATCCTCATATTAGGAGGAAAGGACAAGGGCGGCGATTTCTCTGATATTGCACAACGATATAAAACCACCATCAAAAAGGCATACCTCATAGGAGAGGCAAAAGCCCGTATTGAAGGCGAGATCGCAGATATCGTGGACACGAGCGCGGCCCAAGACATGTTTGAGGCGGTAACACAGGCGTACTTAGGCGCAACACCGGGCGATATAATCCTGTTAAGCCCGGGTTGCGCAAGTTTTGACATGTTCAACAGCTATGCACACAGGGGAGAGGTCTTTCAAGAATGCGTCTATGGCATTTTAAAGAGCACGAGCGCGAGATAGACTTCGACGTCATCTTCTTTCTCGCCACCATGGCCCTGCTCATACTGGGGACCGTGATGATATTCTCATCGAGCTATTTTATCTCGAAAGAACTCTATGGCAATGGTAACGCAATGACCAAAAAGCACCTCATCCATGTGGCCCTTGGCACTTTTGTGATGCTCGGCATCATGAGCTATGATTACAGGCGCTTAAGCTCCGGGAAAACCATCCTCTTTACCCTGATGGGAAGCGCCATCGCCCTGGTGCTCTGTTTTATACCAATCATCGGACATGCAGGGGGTCACTCGAGACGATGGATCGGGTTCAGCCCCTTCATCTTTCAGGCCTCCGAGCTGGCCAAGATAGCCCTGATCCTCTTTATTGCCGATTTCCTCTCAAGGAAATCGCGAAACATCGGCGACTTCGTGAAGGGCCCCCTACCGGTTCTTGCCATTGTGGCGCTCATGTGCCTTCTCATCTTTATGGAACCGGACTTCGGTACTGCAGCGGCCATCGGTATCTGGTCGGTGATGCTCCTCTTCATGGCAGGGATGCGGTGGAAGCACCTGTTGATCCTCATGGGTATAGGTATCCCGATCGGCCTCATTGCCATGTCCTGGGAATCCTACCGCCGTGCCAGACTCACGATCTTTCTGGACCCCTGGAAAGACATGTTGGGCTGCGGCTATCAGATTGTCCAGTCCATGGTTGCCTTTGCCACCGGCGGGTTCTTCGGTTCCGGACTTGGGTCGGGGACACAGAAGCTCTTCTACCTGCCTGCGCCCCATACGGACTTTATCCTCTCCGTGATTGGCGAGGAGCTTGGCTTCATCGGGGTCTTCCTTGTAGCAGCCCTCTTCGGTATCTGGATATGGAGGGGTTTCACCATCGCGCAGGCAACAAACGACTCCTTCGGTTTTCACCTGGTCATTGCATCTGTCTGCCTTATCGGGCTGCAGGCATGCCTTAACATGGGCGTTGCACTTTCACTGCTTCCAACCAAAGGGATCCCCCTGCCCTTCTTCAGTTATGGCGGATCGCCGCTGCTCAGCACCATGTGTATCTGCGGGCTGATCCTTTCCGTATCCAGAAGGGCCCGCCTATGAAGGTGCTCATCACGGCAGGGGGTACAGGCGGACACATCATGCCGGCAATTGCCATAGCAGAAGCCATCCGCGAGAGACTGCCCGGGGCAAAGGTCCTCTTTGTGGGAACGGACCGCGGCATGGAGGAGCGTATCGCCAGGCTGAAAGGATTGGATTTCATCCCCATAAAGGCCCTGGGCATTAAGGGGAAATCGCTGACCAACCTCCTGACGGCTGCACTGGTGAATCTGAAAGCCTTTCTCGCCTCTGTTAGGATCATCAAAGACTTCAGGCCCGAC
>Ga0209048_10006379_pt1 | contig 11046 bp, 11 predicted proteins | sample FrelakmetCRP12CR_FD_187146 | JGI IMG/M metagenome (GOLD analysis project Ga0209048, IMG submission 187146) | Freshwater lake sediment microbial communities from the University of Notre Dame, USA, for methane emissions studies - CRP12 CR (SPAdes)... | ecosystem: Environmental > Aquatic >... | reverse complement strand
ACCGAGGTCATAGCCGGCGTTACCGAGGTTCTCTGCTACGGCACGGCAGTGAAAGTCTCTTCGTAAGAAAGATTGGGAGCAGAGCACCTGTTCGTTCCCCACCACTGCCCGTTCGCCTGCCACTCGAGGAAACTGCATGTCTTCAACTTCTAAGCCCTCTCCTCTACCGGATGAAAGTCAATGGAGCACAGAGCCACCCACGAAACCCGGAACATATTGGTTTCAACAAGAGCCCACATCTAGGATGGTCATGCTGGAAGTTCGTGAGAGGGGGAACATTCGTGGCGACCCCCAGGGCGGAGAGTTAACGGTAACGGGGAACTGGTCCACCCCGGACGAACCCGTCGCGAAACTGAAAGGCTATTGGAGAGGACCGATCCCGCCATCATCGGGACCAGGAACCGGGTAGATAGTTAAGAGGTGTGAGGTAGCCGGACAGGGCCTGGGAAGCTACCTCTTAGGATTGCAACAGGGGGATGTCTGTAACAAAAAGATCAAAAAGATAACCATCTCTCAAAGGACGCTCCTCGCATTTAGATACAAACTCTATGGGGATTTCGAACAGTGATGACGCCCCTTCCCGTGAGTGCGGGGACGTGAGTATATGAAAGTTTTTTTGACGAGTCAGATATTTTTCTATGTGCTCGTCAGAGGCATAACCGACATAATAAACGATCCCATCATACTTATGAATCTCCAACGAGAATGTGTTGCCACGCTTCGCGCTGAGCGATACGACGCGGCACATTGAGAAACCGAATATTCCATTCGGCAAATCCTGTATTTTTGTTCCATCTTCCCGTGCGGTCAACGGTCTAAGACGATGCGTTTGCCGTAGCTCGAGTACATCTTTGGGGACAGATTTTACAGCCGGAGTCTTTCCGGCATGACTCTGGGTGTTCTTTGTTTGATTGTTTCCGCTCCAAATTTCGGTGAAGTTAAATGGAGCATTCCATCTGACAATGAAGTAAGCCACTAGCACCAACCCAAGCAGAACAGCTATCAGATACGGATACCACCTTTTCATGCCTGTAATGATACGCCAAGCCCTACATTAAATAAAAATAGAAGCAAACACGGTCAAACTGGTCGGCTACGGAAATACGTGTCTATCTCCCTGTTCGACTCTTGCGCCAATCGCTGACTCCATCTACAATGCGCCTCCCTGCGAGGCTCCCATGCTATCCTCCATTCACCCCTTCCTTGTCCAGTAACGGAGCAGCCCCCATGAAGATACTTCATCTGCTGATCTTCTCCATCGTGGCTCTGCCCTGTGGTGAAGGGCACGCCGTCGCAGCGGAGGAGTACCTTGACTGTAGCACAGTAGTTCAACGTCTCACGAAGGCGCACCAGGCTGTGGCACCAGCGCTTCGCGAGTACGACGTGGCTAGGAATGAGAGGGACTCCTTGACGACTCTGTACGAATATTACAAGCGGGACTATGCAGGGAATTTCGAGCCACAGCGACTGGCCGCCGAACAAGCCACCCAACACTACAATGCGGCAAAAGAGACCATCACACGTACGCTCAAGGAGTTCGACGCGGCGGTGGGGCCGTTCACACAGGAATGCGTGCTTGAAGTCAATAAACCCCGAACGCTTATCATCGTCCCCGAGTAATGTGTCACGCATTCGCGAGAGACACTATGACTTCACAGCCAAACGAGAACCAAACACAAGCGGTCCTGCCAACTCGATTCAGAGCAGCCTGACACGACCCACGACGAGCTAACCTAAGGTAAAACTGACCAATCGGAAGAACCATCCTCTTGATGGATCGAGATGGCTTGGCCTGTTCCGGTAGCAGCGTGGTAGCAGCAGTTCCAAGATCGGGACTCGTGTGTATCTTACGAAAGAGCCAAGCGTATGAATAGGCCAGTGAAATAAATGAAGGCTTCGACCTCACGTCTGGATGGAAGTGGCTTGGCTTGTCCTTTCTCTCCGGCGTGACGATGGAAGTCATTCGCCCATCGAATATATTCCCTCAGCATTCGTTTGAAGTGGTCGCTCAACTGTAACGTGGAGACCAGGGCTTCCTGGTTGGCGGAAAGAATCTTGCTGTTTTTGCAAACGACCATCGCCAGAGCTTCTAGGGATTCATGCATGCGAGTGGCTACATCGGAGAGGAGTTCGGGTTTCTTAGTAGAGTGCAAGAAAAGGTCGAGGCCTGTACGGAATGCCTGGTCCACACCCTTGTGCTTGGGAGTGTTCATGAGACCCAGAACATCGTTGACGGCCTTCTCATCGAGCAGCGGGGCGCCTACAGATAAGAAATGTCCGTGGTCCCAACGGATACCGAGGTCGATTTCAGATTTTGCAAGTATCTCGGTGACAAGATTGTCCAGTTCTTCTTGAAGCTGGTCACCTCGAAGAAAATCGTACAGTCCCTCGATTGCGTGGAGATTTTCAAGGAAGTTGTCGCCTACGGCTTCATGGATTCTGTCACAGTTTCGACCGTATTTTTTACCAAGGTGTGAAAGGACTGCTCTGTTAGCCACAGAGTAGTTATCATAGCGGTGGAACTGGCCTAGAAACGTGCCCCATATATCGTTGTGCACACGATTAATAAATTTCGTTCGGGCTGCTTTTTCGGAGATTCGAATGTTAAAGCGTTTATGAAAAGCTTGAGACATCTTTACGCCTATAGGTAAAGCTCGATCAGTGTAAGGGTTGCTCTTGGAGTTCGCAATACGTTCAGTAAGTGGAAGGCTTTATCTCAGAGCCGGGAGTTCGTAAAAACTGAGCAGCTCTGAGGCTTCTGGTTTATCTATATTGCTCCACTGAACCTGCGGTTTCATAATTCTGGAGGCGGTTAAAACAGATAGAAACGCAAGGTGTTACAAGCTCTGATACCTCGATGCTACCAGTCTGGACCGCGCCGATCCATAGAAATGAGGTCAGATCTTGCAATCGCCCAGTTCTTCGGCTCTGAGATTGTAGTTATTTCACCAGCCACACGCGATAGGTCTTGGCGGCTGTGGGTTTCGTGACTTTGAGGACGGCCGTCGCGCCGGGGTTCATGACGTCGTCGCCCGTGGTGGTATGTCGGGCCGGGTAACGGTCGGTGCGAAGCAGGATGCCCTGCTCGTCGTAGAAGTCCACCATGATGTCTGCCGATTCTCTCAGCCCGCCCTGGTAGTGGGTGCCGAGCCAGTCCAATCGTTTCAAGGCCTGATACTGAACGACGATCGTGCGGTTGCCTTCCTCCCGCACGCTGAGAATACGCAAGGCACGGTTCTGGTCGAGTCCTTCAGTGGATGGTGGTCCGCCTGCCAGCTGGGTCCGAATTACTTGCGTACTCTCTTCAATTGGGAGAAAGCCTCGCACGCGGCAGAATATGGTGCGTCCGCGTTCAGTCTGTTCGACGATCTGCTGGTCTTGCACGTGCTCCGTGGAGAGGGTGTAGGCCAGGTCGCGCAGAAGCGGAGAATCGATCACTGATGCGGTCTGCTCGCGATAGAGCGGTGAGTTGACTACGGCAAGTCGCCAGGCTTCGCGGCAGGCCAGGCTCTTCGCGTCGGCGATGTTCTCGGTTTCATGAACGGCGTAGCGGTAGTCGGCAGCGATCTCGATGCGACCGGTTGGGAGTTCTGCCGCCTGTGCCACCAGTGGGGCGAGCAGGAGCGCTGCGAGCAGGAGAGGGGCTGTCGGTTTGCGATGCATCAACATGAGAATCTCCTCGAGATCCTGTTGCTCGACGGGCGATCGTGTTGTGCGAGGGAGCGCCCTTCTGGCAATGCTACCATGCGGGCGGATGGACCACAAAGGGAGCGACGTTTGCTCTGGCAGGATGCTGAAAAAGTCCGCCAGCGGCGTTCTCGCTTCGCTCAGAGGCTCAACGTACCGAAGCGTACGCCGCGCCTCTTCGCTTGCTGCGGCCTTGCTGGACGGCCATTTTGAGCATCCTGCGGAATTGTTCACTTCTTGTCCTAGACGTGCAGGCCATCGAAGTTTTGCTGTGCCGAAATGGTTGTTCCGCAGCCTACTTGAGTCCGGCCACCAAGGATTGGATCGTCAGCGGCGAACAACCCTCGGCTCGATTATTCACGAGGACGTATGCGCTTTTCCCCTGGGCCACGACCTGCTGAACCAAGGCCGTCGTGTCCTCTCTCATGCGAGGTTGTGCGGCGATGATCCGGTCGTAGGGAGCGTATCGTTCGACGGCTTTCTCATAGGCGAGTCCCAACGGCGTGAGGAGCCGGATGACGACATGGGGGGCGGTAAACGTCTGCTCAAGTTGGCGATGTTGCTCGGAGAGTGGTGGCATGGCTGTCCAATGGTTGTACACGTGAGAGACCTGGTGTGTGCGCAGGATGTTCAGGTAGCGCGATCCCAGAATGGCGGGATTGCGGACTTCTGTCGCGTACTGTGGCCCTGGCGGCAATGTGTCGAGAAATCGGTCCAGCGCCTCAAGAAATGCTGCGGGCTCCATGCCCCAGCGCTGAAACTCAAAAATGAAGGGACCAAGCTTCGTTCCCATGCCCTCTTGTGCCGGCGCCAAGACTAAGTCACGAAACGCGCCGGTATCGAGAAATCGTGGGTTGGGTTTCCCGGCTTTGGCTCCGTAGCGGGGAAGGTTCGCATAGGCCGGGATCGTGATCTCCTCCCAGACTTTTGAGCAGAAGCGAAAATGCTCGGGCACCTGTTCGGCGTAGTGCGCCAATTGCTTGGCGCTGGCCGGGCGGTAGAAGGAATGATCGATCCCGACGGTAGAAAATAACGGCGCTCCGTCGGCGGCATAGGCAGCATACTCTGCCAGCGTGTCTTGGCTGAATCGGCTCTTCGGATAGGTCCGTTGGTAGACCAATCCCTGCCAGCCCTCATAGGCCCAGGAGCTGGTGCCGAATCGAACCTGGCTGAGGTCGGTGGACACGAGACGAGTATTATACAGAATTCATCTGTAAGAACAATAGGATAGCTTGACATGCCGGCGGTGTTCACTCAGACTCTCGGTCATGCAGGACCAGACCGAGCAGACCCTTCTTGCCAGACTCGCTGAACGTGCCGGCATCGCGGCCGACTATCACGATATCGCAGGCACTCTTCACCTCACCTCTGATGACACCCGGCGCGCTCTTCTGACTGCCATGGGCTTTACGGTCGATTCGATCACGTCGCTGACACAGGCACTGCGAGAATGGGATGAGGCGCCGTGGCGACGTCCCTGCGATCCGGTGCGGATCCTGCGTGACGGTGACACGGGACCTCCTCTGTCCTGTTGTCTGGCGGTCGAGGACGGGAAAGAACGGTCCGTCACCGTGGAGTGGCAGATCCGCGATGAAGCGCATGACGTGGTGCAGGAAGGGCAGGCAGGGCCTGGCCTCTCCGCTGTGGAGGTCCGTTTTCTCAATGGTCGGCGGCATGTGCGCGTCGAGATACCTGCCCCGCGCGGTCTCTCTCTCGGGTATTACAACTTGACGGTACGGGCGGAGGGCTTGGTCGGGGGGGTCACAGGGACGATGCGTGTCATCGTGGCGCCCAGCCAGTGCTATGTCCCGCCGGCGATTGAGGCGAACCAGCGGATGTGGGGACTGGCCTTGCAGCTTTATTCGTTGTCCTCCGATCGGAATTGGGGGTGCGGCGACTTCACTGATCTCGGCCGGATTGTGGAGTGGGCCGGGAAGGGCCTCGGCGCCGGACTCATCGGACTCAATCCGCTCCACGCACTGCGGAATACAGCGCCGCATCACATCAGCCCCTATGCGCCATACAGTCGGCTGTATCTCAATGAACTCTATATCGACCTCGAGCGGCTGCCGGAATTTTACGGGTCGGAGGAGGCGCAGCAACAGTTCCGTGCCCCCGAGTTTCAAGCCAAGCTCCAGGCGCTGCGAGAGAGTCGGCGGGTGGATTACGACGCCATTGCGACGGCCAAGCGCACCATGCTCGATTTGGCCTACCGCAAATTCATCAAAGCTGCCTACGACGGAGAGGAACCGAATCTCCAACCGAAAATGGCGCGCGCCATGCTCTTGGAGCGGTTTATCCAGTCTGAAGGCACGCCGCTCGAGTTGTATGCCACCTTCCAGACGCTGGAGGAAGAACGCCGGCTGATTCAATCCAAGTCGGCCACCTGGCAGGATTGGCCCAAACAATTTCTGATGCCCGGCCAACCGGTTCGTGAATATGCGAAACGCCACCGGAAGCGCATTCGCTTCTTTCAATACATTCAGTGGGTGGCGAGCGAACAGTTGAACGAGATCCGACGGACGGCCGAGCAGCTGGCGATGCCGATCGGGCTGTATCATGACTTGGCTCTTGGTGCCGATCGGAATGGGGCCGAGGCCTGGATCTATCAATCGGTGCTGGCGCTCGGAGCCGACTGCGGCGCCCCGCCGGACCCGTTTGCGCCAGAGGGACAGAATTGGGGCTTGCCCCCGATGAACCCTCACGCGCTGCGCGCCAGCGGGTATGAGCTGATGATTCAGCTCTTGCGCAACAATTTCCGATCCGGCGGGGCTATTCGATTGGACCATGTAATGGCGTTTTGCCGTCTCTTTTGGATTCCGCGCGGGAGGCCCTCTTCCGAGGGCACGTATGTGCAGTACCCCTTCGAAGACTTGTTGGCAATTGTGGCGCTGGAGAGTACTCGATCGAAAACCCTGGTGATCGGAGAAGACCTCGGCACGGTTCCCGATTGGGTCAGAGAGCAGTTGGCGAAGGCGAGAGTGCTGTCGTATCGTGTGTTCTACTTCGAGCGAGGGGGGGACGGCGCATGGAAGTCGCCTGGCGACTATCCCGCGCAATCATTGGCTGTCGCCACGACGCACGATTTGCCGACGCTCACTGGATTTTGGTCCGGCGAGGACTTACAGGTGAGGGCGGGATTGGGCGCCTTTACAGATGACGCGGCACGCCGTCAGGCCTGGGACGAACGGCAGCGGGATAAAGGGGGTATCCTCAGTGCTCTCAAGCGGGAGGGTCTCCTGCCGAATGGCATCACCGAGGACCTGGCCACCGCGCCCGCCATGACGACGGATCTCTGCCAAGCGATTCATCTGTACCTGGCTCGAACGCCGTCTTGTATCGTGTTGGCAAATCTCGAAGACGGCTTGGGAGAACTTTCGCAAACCAATCTTCCCGGGACGGTCGACAGTCATCCGAACTGGACCCGTAAGTATGCGGTCCGTGTGGATGAGATTCTGTGTGATGAACGTATGCGGCAGCTTGGGGCTGCCTTGCGTTCGACACGTCCGCTAGGGTAAGACCCTCTATCAGGAGGCTGAAAAAGTCCGCCAGCTTCGTTCTCGCTTCGCTCAGAAGCTCGACGTCAGAATGGCTGAAGGGGCTTTTCCGTTCGCCAAGACCCATTGCAAGGGCGAACGGCCCACACGAAGTGTGGTTTGTACCTCCTCGGCTCTTCGCTCGCTGCGGCCTTGCTGGACCGCCTTTTTGAGCATCCTGGGGGGAAATTCTTTTCTTGTCCCAGTCGTGCAGGCCCGCCAAGTTCTGCTGTGCCGAAATGGTTTTACCGCTACCTGCTAGAGATCGTACAATGGTTCATCCGCAGTCTACGTCTCTCACATTCCCATGTTGAAACAAAATCGCATCGTGCTCGCGATCGCAGGGGCCGTGTTCCTGGCGATCGTTGTTCTCGAAACGGCCGCCCCGGCGAACATTGTCGGCGCGTACGGTTTTGTGTTGCCGATTCTGTTGGTTGCGACGGTGCGCAGCCGCGGCTTGATGCTCGTGACGGTGGTGGCCTGTATCGTGGCAACCTATATGGGGCTGATGCAACCAACCAAGCCGGGGCGGTTTCAGTCGGCGGTGATCAATCGTAGCGTGGTCGCGGGAGTGCTCCTGGTCGTGGCCTATATCGGCATGACCTGGGAAGAGCGCAAGGCGAGAGAAGAGGCGGCGCGTGCAGCTCTCGCCCTGGAGACGGAAAACCTCCTAAAGGCCAATTCGCAGCTGGTCGATGCAAAAGATCAGCTGAATCGCTCGGAACGCTTAGCCGCGGTAGGGCAGCTGGTGGCTTCCGTGGCGCATGAGGTCGGAACGCCGCTGCACTCAATTGCCTGGCATGTGCAAGCACTGGCTGAAGAGCCGGGTGTCACGCCTGAGATAAAGAAGCGAGTGACAGTCATCGATGAGCAACTCACACGGGTGGTTCGGATCATTCAGGATTTGCTGTCCTCAACCAGACAGCGTCAGCCTGAACCGACGTGGTTGTCCGTGGAGCAGGTGATCAGCCCGGCGACCGTGCTCATGGAGCCGGCTTTCCATGCGAAAGAGATTACATTGACAGTCGAGATTCCCGGAGACCTCCCGCTCGTGTGGGCTGATGCGGAAAAGATGCATCAAGTGTTGGTGAACGTATTTGCCAATGCCTTAGCCGCCACTCCGCCGCATGGAGCGGTGAGAGTGATTGTGGGAGCCCGTGCAGCTTCATCGGACGAATTCGAGTGCGGTCGACGGGTGGCCCAGTCGATGTCGTCTCTGGTGGTGACGATTGCGGTGGAAGATACGGGATGCGGTATGCCCGAGGCCGATATGCAGAAAGCCTTTGAACCATTTTTTACGACCAAGGCGGTTGGCAAGGGTACCGGATTAGGTCTATTCTTGAGCCGCGAAACGGTCCTGGCCCATGGAGGCAGTCTTTCGCTCGAGAGCGAACCGGGGCGCGGCACGACCGTCACCGTGACCTTGCCTGGGTTGAGGACCGAGTCGGCGCGCGTGACAGAGAGGGACTGATGCAACCAGCGAATATTCTGGTAGTCGACGACGATGCGGTCGCGCGCGAGCTCTTGGCTGAGGCCTTAAAGAAGGAAGGCTACGCTGTTGAAGCCTTCGCCAGCGGAGAAGAGGTCATCGCTCGTGGACGCCAGGGGCGAGTGGATCTGGTGTTGACAGATATTCGGATGGGCGCCGTCGATGGACTGACGGTCTTGCGGGAATTCAAACGTATGAGCCCTGACACGGCGGTCGTGGTGCTGACCTCGTTCGGATCTCTTGAAGGTGCGATCGAAGCGATTAAGCAAGGGGCCTACGACTATCTCGCCAAGCCGTTTAAGAAAGAGGATATCAAGATGGTGGTCAAGCGGAGCCTCGATCACTGCCGACTCGTCCGGGAAAATGCCCACTTTCGTGAAGAGTTGAAGAGTAAAGATGAATGGTCTCCGCTGGTGGGAAGCAGTCCCGCCATGCTGGAGGTGTATAAGCTGGTGGCTCGGGTGACCGAGAGCAAGAGCACGGTGCTCCTGCAAGGGGAAAGCGGGACCGGTAAGGAGCTGATTGCGCGGGCAATCCATGCGAATGGACCTCGCCGGGACAAGCCGTTCATCCCGGTGAATTGCGGGGCATTGCCGGATACCCTTCTGGAGTCTGAAATGTTCGGGTATGAGAAGGGGGCCTTTACCGGCGCGGTGGGAAACAAAGTCGGCCTCTTTGAGTCCGCAAACGGGGGCACGTTGTTTCTCGACGAAATCGGTGAGACGGGTCAGGCCTTGCAAGTCAAGTTGTTGCGGGTGATGCAAGATCACGAAGTCCGCCGGGTCGGCAGCACGACATCGGCGAAGGTTGATGTCCGTATCATTGCTGCGACGAACCGAGATCTTGAGCAGTTCGTCAAAGAAGGAAAGTTCCGGGACGACCTATTTCATCGGCTCAATGTCGTGCGAATTACCTTGCCGTCGCTGGTGGAGCGGCGGGAGGATATTCCTATGTTGGTGCACCACTTCTTGCAGAAATGCGCGGCGGGGGCAGCGCATGCGGTGCGCGGGGTGTTGCCGGAGACGATGACGTTGTTAGCGCAGTATCGGTGGCCCGGCAATGTGCGCGAGTTGGAAAATGCCATTGAGCGGGCCGTCTCGCTGAGTCACGGTCCGCTCCTCACACCGGACGATCTGCCGGCGTCGTTGCGTCAGACAGAGCTGCCGTCGAAGGAGCCCACCGGAGTGATCGAGCGCAGCGAGGAAGGGTGTTTAACGCTTGAGGAGGTCGAGAAGCGTCACCTCGTCCGCGTACTGAAGGAAACCAAGGGGAATAAAGTCAAAGCCGCAAAGATTCTCGGCATCGATCGGCGCACTCTCTATCGGATGGCTGAGCGGTTCGGATTGGATCTCGGCGATGATGCCGACAGCGGAGAGAAAGAATAGGAAGCAGGGTCAGAGGATTTGGAGTGCGTTTCTGATCAATCGCAACTGATTCTCGGCGCTCTGAGGCAGCGCGGTCGGTGAATCTTCCCACCGGGTGAATAGCCCGTCTTTGCCTTCATACAGTACGATCAATCGAAGTCTGCTGCTCTGCTCAGATGCCGGAGTCACCGTCGTTTCCACACGGCTCCGTCCTGTGCCAAAACGCCGGCGGAGCAACCAGTCCCACGGGCCGCTGATTTCTTTCCGATAGGCGGTCGTCAGGTTCTCGTCATCCTTCTGGTCGACGGTGTAGCCTCCTTCCGTCAGGACCTGCATCACGGCCGTTTTCACCCGATCAGCCGGGGCCGGGAGTGTCACGTCGATCACGTCCGGCTCATGGGGAATGGGAGGCCCGGCGCACGCGGACGACCAGATGACGAGGAGGGCGAGACTGAGTAGGCGAAGAGTGTGGGTCACTGGACTTTACTATCCTTCAATCGATAGACGAGATGGGTATCAGTCTGCGAGACGCCGTCGATCTCATGAATCCGTTTCAGCACCAAGTGGGTCAGGGCATCCTGGTCCGACACTTCCACCACCACAATAATATCCGGCTTGCCCCAGCAGGGATCGATAGTTTTAATCTGCTTGATTCCGGACAGAGCCCGAACCACTTCGCTCGTCCGCCCAGGCAAGACATTGATGAGTACGTAGGCCCGATCCGCCATAATTAGCCCGCCATCGACTGGGGCATGAATCGTACAAGGCACCGCAGGAATAGCGGGTTCATGGCCAACGTAGCGGATGCCCGTCGCCTCTGTCAATGCGGGAGTGCCTACGGGCGATTTGGGGAGCATGGCGACGGCCGGCTTAGACTTCTTCATTCATATCCTCACTTCGGGGCGACGAGTACTTCGATGACAAATGAATCACTCACGCTGGTGAGATTGGTTTCGAGGCCTCGAGGGTT
>Ga0209048_10006378_pt1 | contig 11047 bp, 7 predicted proteins | sample FrelakmetCRP12CR_FD_187146 | JGI IMG/M metagenome (GOLD analysis project Ga0209048, IMG submission 187146) | Freshwater lake sediment microbial communities from the University of Notre Dame, USA, for methane emissions studies - CRP12 CR (SPAdes)... | ecosystem: Environmental > Aquatic >... | reverse complement strand
AAGAAAGGACGACAGGATCCTGCCGAGCTTAGCATGCCTGCGCAATTTCCTGCGTTGCCGATGGCCGGGGATCGCGGGCGAGCGACCGCGGCGCCGAGCGACGAGGACCGGCGCCGGCCATCCCGGCGGCGAGGGGAATTGTGCGATACTGGATCGAGCGCTCGGGGGCCGCAAAGGGCAGGTGCGCGGATGGCACGCGCGGCGGCCATCATCGCGACGTAGAAGACGAACGTCCACGACGGAATCGCGAGGCCGAGGAAGTACCAGCCGGCCTCGGCGCACTCGCCGCTGCCCTTGAACACCTTGGACAGCACCTCGGTCAGCGGCAGCGTCTCCAGCATGTAGTTGAGGCCCATGCCGCAGGCGGGAACCTCGCCCTTCGGCAGCGACTGGATCCACACGTGGCGCGCGGCGGTGACGACTCCGAACAGGCCGATGATCACCGTCAGTCCCGCGTAGATCGACGCGCCGAGGCGCTTCGGGTTCTGCAGGCCTGCGGCCAGGAATACGACGCCGATCGCGATCACCGCCATCCGCTGCAGCGAGCACAGCGGGCACGGGTCGAGGCCGAGCCCGTACTGCAGCCACAGCGCCCAGCCCATTAGCCCGGCGCAGGTGAGGGCGCCGAGCAGGTACGCAGGCCGTCGCTGCGGCAGCACGATGAGGCCGATCGACGTGACGCCGATCGTCATCACGAGCATCCGCCACGACGTCAGACCCAGCGACGGCGAATCGCCGAGCCACTTCACCAGGGCTTCCTGCACGAGGAGGAAGATGGCAATCGTGAGGCCGGCCCACGGCCACGGCACTGCCGCGTAGCGCATCATCGTTGCGACTTCTCCAATGCCTGATCGAGATCCCACAGTATATCGTCGAGGGTTTCGAGCCCCACCGAGAGCCGGATCATCGCCGGCGTCACGCCGGCGGCGCGCTGCTCGTCCTCGGTCAGCTGTCGGTGCGTCGTCGATGCCGGATGGATGACGAGCGTCTTCGCGTCGCCGACGTTCGCGAGGTGCGACAGGAACTGCACGGCCTCGATGAACCTCTCGCCCGCCTTCGCGCCGCCGCCCTTTCCACCCCTGACGCCGAACGTGAGGATGCCGCCCGCGCCGCGCGGCAGGTACCGGCGTGCGAGCGGCTCGTAGCGGTTGCCCGGCAGCAGCGGGTAGTTGACCCATTCCACCGCCGGGTGCGCCGCGAGGTGCCGCGCCACGGCGAGCGCGGACTCGCAGTGCCGCGGCATGCGCAGGTGCAGCGTCTCGATCCCCTGCAGCAGCAGGAACGCCGACAGCGGCGCGAGCGTCGGCCCGAGCGTGCGCATCGTCTCCATCCGCGCCTTCATCGTGAAGCCGAAGTCGCCGAAGGTCTCGTAGAAGCGCACGCCGTGGTAGCCGCGCGAGGGCTCGGTCATCTGCGGGAAGTTGCCGTTGTCCCACGGGAATTTGCCGGACTCGACGACGATTCCGCCCATGGTCGTGCCGTGGCCGCCCAGGTACTTGGTGACCGAGTGGACGACGATGTCGGCGCCGTGCTCGAGCGGGCGGCACAGATACGGCGACGCGAGCGTGCTGTCGACGACGAGCGGGACGCCGGCGCCGTGCGCGACGTCGGCCAGCGCCGCGATGTCGCAGACGTTGAGCTGCGGGTTGCCGATCGTCTCGGCGTAGAGCGCCTTCGTCGTCGGTTTCAGCGCGGCGCGGAAAGCCGCGGGATCGTCGGCGTCGACGAACGTCACGTCGATGCCGAATTGCGCGAACGTGATGGCGAGCTGCGAGTACGTGCCGCCGTAGAGCGTGCGCGCCGCCACGATGTGGTCGCCGTTGCGGGCGAGCGTGAGGAGCGCGATCATCTGCGCGGCCATGCCGGTGGCGGCCGCGATCGCGGCGCGCCCGCCTTCCAGCGCCGCGACGCGCTCCTCGAGCGCGGCGACGGTCGGGTTCGAGATCCGCGAGTAGACGTTGCCGAACGTCTGCAGGTTGAACAGGCTCGCCGCGTGGTCGGCGCTGTCGAACACGAACGACGTCGTCTGGTAGATCGGCAGCGCGCGGGCGCCGGTCGCCGCGTCCGGGATCTGGCCCGCGTGCAGGCAGAGCGTGTCGAAGCCGAACCGGCGGTCAGCCACGCTCGACCCCGACGGTCGCGGCGACGCGAATCACGCGGACCGCCGCGCCGAGATCACGCCGGTGTTCACGCCGGCCCAGTGGAGCCCGCCCATGATCCGCGCGTGCTCGATCTTCATGCAGCGGTTCTCGACGACGTCCTGCCCCGCCTCGGCCGCGATCCTCGCGGCCTCGCTGCTCCGTATCCCGAGCTGCATCCACAGCACCTTCGCCCCTTTGGCCACCGCCTCGCGCGCGAGCGCGGGCATCTCCTCCGGCTTGCGGAAGCAGTCGACGATGTCGACGCGCTCCGGGATTGCCGTCACGCTCGGGTAGCACTTCTCGCCGAGCACCTCGGTGTAGTTCGGGTTGACCGGGATCACGCGATAGCCGTGCTCCTGCAGGTACTTCGCGGCGAAATAGCTGGGTCGATGCCAGTGCGCCGACAGCCCGACCACCGCGACGACGCGCGATTGCGTGAGGATCCGCCGGAGCCCGGCGATGTCGTCTATTGCCACGCTAGCGCTGCCAATTCGGGTTCGCCCGGTACCGATCCACGGCGCCGGAGGCGGGAACGGCCGCGGCGATGCCGCCGAGGAGGAGCGGGGCGGGTAGCGGGAATCTCATGGGCGGTCTCGCGGTCTTGCCGTTGAGGCTGGCGCAGCGGCCGCGTCGGCCGCTCCCCGAAGTTTAGCCGATGCCCGCGGTCGGTCGCGGGGGGCATGCGCCGGCCGCGAGCCGGTTCCGGGCTTGCCGCCCGGGGCCAGGAAACCGGCCCGGCCGGCCGTCGCGGCACACTCCGACCCTCGCTGGCGCCGCTTTGGGACCGCCGGGGCCGGCTGGCCCCTGGTCGTACGTTTTTGACGGCGGCCGGGTTGGCGGCATCCCGTCCCGACCCGTCGCGTCGGTGTGCCTCGCGGTCCAGCCAAGCCAGCAGCCAGCCGGGCCGGCCCCCGTTCTACAGCGGGAAGCCCGTCATTCCCGGGTTCGGACGCAGGCTGTTCCGAGGGCCGTCTCCCGTGGACGCCCGCGGGCGGGCGTGATCCTTGCTTCATACCTCCGGAATGAGAGGCAATTGGCTGATTTCCCGACGAGGTCATTCCGGGCAGGGTGGCGCGACGAGACGGTCGCGACGCCCGGTTCGGCGGCCCCGGGCTGCCCAACGATAAGAAGAAGCGGCGCATGGCCCTGACACAACTGATGACCCGGCTCGAACCGGCGAGCGTCCCCGCGCGGAACGAGGCGACGGCGGCGAGTGCCCGGGCGGAGAGCCTGCCTTCGCTGTCGCAGCGCAAGCTGAACGCGCTCGGGCTTCCGCTCGCCTATGTAGACTGCAGCCGGCGCTACCGCTTCGTCAACAAGGCGTTCCTCGAATGGACGGGCCTGCCGTTCATGCGGGTGATCGGCCGCGAGCTCCGGGAGGTCGACGGCGGCGAGGCCTATCCGCTCTACGAGGCGTATGCCGAAGCCGCGCTTGGCGGCGAGGCGACGGGCTTCGAGCGGCTGCTCGCGGCGCGCGGCCGGGCGCCCCACTGGATCCGCGTCGACTACTACCCGGACCGCGGCACCGACGGCGAGGTCCGCGGCTTCCTCGTCACCTACGCCGACGTCGACCAGCTGAAGCGGCTGGAGCTCGAGGCGGGCACGCGCGAGCACCGGCTGCGGCTCGTCACCGACAGCGTGGGCTCGCCGATCGTCCACTTCGACCGGCAGCTCAAGATCCGGTTCGCGAACAAGCCCTTCGGCAACTGGATCGGCGTGGCGCCCGACGACCTGCTCGGTCGCGGCATCCGCGAGCTGATCGCCGGCGGCACGTTCGTCGAAATGGACGAGCACATCGAGCGCGCCTTCGTGGGCGCGAAGGTGTCGTTCGAGCGACGCGAGCGCAAGGCGACCGGCGAGCTGCGGTGGGTCCGCATCACGCTGTTCCCGGACCGCGCGATCGGCGGGCGCGTGGGCGGCATCTTCGCCGTGATGACCGACATCGACGACGACATCGCGGTTCGCGACGCGCTGAAGGCGCAGGAAGAGCAGCTGCGCCTGTTCGCCGACAACATTCCCGGCCCGATCGCGTACCTCGACCGCGCATCCACGTACACGTTCGTCAACCAGGCGTTCGCGAACTGGGTCGACCGGCCGCAGGACGAGATCTACGGCCGCACGCCGTTCGAAGTGCTCGCTCCCGACGTCGCGTCGTTCCTGCGCCCGGTGCTCGAGCGCGCGCTCGACGGCGAGCACGTCGAGTACGAGCGCGTCGGCGATACGCCCGACGGCAGGGAGCGGTGGGTGCACGGCCGCGTCGCGCCGGACTTGGACGCGCTCGGCAAGCTGCGCGGGCTCTATTGCACCGAGTACGACATCCACGACCTCAAGCGCACGGAGCAGGCGCTGGCGGCGCGCGAGGAGCAGCTGCGGCTGTTCACCGACAACATTCCGGACCCGGTGGTCTATCTCGACACCGACCGCACGTACGCTTTCGTCAACGACGCGTTCCTGCAGCTGTACGGCCTTGAGCGCGCCGCCGTCATCGGCAAGACAGCGGCCGACGTGGCGGGTCTGGCGGCGCGTGAGCAGCTCTCCGCCTACGAGGATCGCGCACTGGCAGGCGAGACGATCAGCTACGAGCGGGAGCTGGTCGACGCAGCCGGACGCAAGCGCTGGATGCGCGGCCGGATGGTCCCGGATCACCGCGTGGACGGCGCGATCCAGGGCATCTACATCGTCGCCCACGACATCACCGACCTCAAGATCGCGCAGGATGCGCTGGCCGCGCGCGAGAGCCAGCTCCGCGCGATCATGGACGGCGTGCCCGCCCCGGTTGCGTACATCGACCGCGACGAGCACTGCCGCTACGTCAATCGCGCGTTCCTCGAGTACTTCGGACTGGGCGCGGAGGAGGTGGCGACGCTGCGCCTGCCCGACGTCCTCGGGCCGGTCATCTACGAGGGCGCGCAGGCGAAGATCCACCGTGCGCTCGCCGGCGAATCGGCGGCGTTCGAGCGCCGGGTGCCCGGCGCGAACGGCGTCAGCCGCTGGATGACGCTGCGCGTGGTCCCCGACCGCGCGCCGTCGGGCGACGTGCACGGCGCGTTCGTCCTGATGAACGACATCCACAAGCTGAAGGAGGCGCAGGAGGCGCTGCGCGGGTCCGAATCCGAGCTGCGGCTCATCATGGACAACGTGCCGGCGCGCGTCGCCTACATCGACCGCGACTACCGCTTCCGGGTCGTGAACCGGCACAACGAGGACTGGCTGGGCCTCGACCGGAACGAAGTCACCGGCCGCGCCGTCGCCGAAGTCGTGGGCGAGGCGCGCTTCCGGCAGATGCAGCCCATCCTCGAGCGCGTGATGCACGGCGAAGTCGTGTCCGCCGAGCAGAAGCTCGCGCAGCCCTCGGGCGAAGAGCGCTGGGAATCCGTCCACTACGCGCCCAACCGCGACGCCGAGGGCCACGTGATCGGCATCTACGCGGTGCACAACGACATCGACGACCAGAAGCACAACGAGGACGCGCTGCGGCGTGCGAACTGGATGCTGTCGTCGCACATCAACAATACGCCGCTGGCGGTGCTCGAGTGGGACCGCGACTTCCGGCTGGTGCGGTGGTCGCCGCAGGCCGAGCGCATCTTCGGCTGGCGCGGCGACGAGGTGCTCGGGATGCCGATCGACGACAATCCGCTGCTCCACGAGCCGGACCGCGGCGCCGTCGCCGCGCTCCTCGCGCGGCTCGTCAGCGGCGAGGAGCCGCGCGCGACCGGCCAGACGTGCGCGAGCCGCAAGGACGGCGAGACGATCTGGTGCGAGTGGTACCACTCCTGCCTCGCCGACGACCTGGGCAACATCATCTCCATCCTTTCGTTCGTGCAAGACGTCTCGCCCCGCGTGCAGGCGGAAGAGCGGCTGCATCACATGGCGACGCGCGACGCGCTGACCGGGCTGCCGAACCGGCTGCTGCTGCACGAGCGCCTCGCCCAGGCGACGGCGCAGGCCAGGCGCAGCGGATGCCGCGTCGGCGTGCTGTTCATCGACCTCGACCGCTTCAAGAACGTCAACGACACGCTGGGGCACCGGATCGGCGACGAGCTGCTCAAGGCAGTGAGCCGGGCGCTCGGGGGCGCGCTGCGCGAATCGGACCTGCTCGCGCGGCTCGGCGGCGACGAGTTCATGGTGATCGTCGAGGACTTCGACGACGTGGCGGCGCTCGGCCACATCGCGCAGAAGCTGCTCGACGCGGTCTCGCAGCCGTTCCGCATCGAGGAGCACGAGCTCTACGTGACCTCGTCGATCGGGATCAGCGTCTATCCGGACGATTCCGACGACCCGGAGGAGCTGCTCAAGCACGCCGACGTCGCGATGTACCGCTCGAAGGAGCTGGGGCGCAACACGTACCAGTTCCTCGACGCGGACCTCGCGCAGCACCGGCTGCAGCAGCACACGCTGGAGCGCGCGCTGCGCGTCGCGCTCAAGGAAGGGCTGCTGCAGCTGCACTACCAGCCGATCGTGCGGGTCGCCGACGGCGCGGTGGTCGGCGCCGAGGCGCTCCTGCGCTGGGACGACGCGGAGCACGGCAGCGTCTCGCCCAAGGTCTTCATCGCGCTCGCCGAGGAGTCGGGCCTGATCCACGCGCTGGGCGACTGGGTGCTGCAGTCCGCCGCCGCGCAGTGCGCCCTGTGGCGGCGCGCCGGACTTTCGCTGGTCGTCTCGGTGAATCTCTCGGCACGGCAGTTCCACCGCGACGACGTCGCGCACCGGATATCCGGGATCGTGAAGGGCGCCGGCTGCGACCCGTCGTGGATCGAGCTCGAGGTCACGGAGACGAGCCTGCTGCACGACATCGACGCGATCCGGAAGTCGCTGCACCAGTTGCGCAACGAGGGCTTCACCGTCGCGATCGACGATTTCGGCACCGGCTACTCGTCGCTCACGCACCTGAAGCACTTCCCCATCGACACGCTGAAGATCGACATCTCGTTCATCGCCGACCTCGAGACCGATCCGGGCGACGCGGCGATCACCGAGGCGATCATCGGGCTCGCGCGCGGGCTGGGTCTCAAGGTGGTCGCCGAGGGCGTCGGCACGCAGGTGCAGCTCGATTTTCTCGCCGCCCGCGGATGCGACTGCTTCCAGGGCTACTGGGTCAGCCGGCCGCTCGCCGTCGGGGATTTCGAGCAGTTCGTGCAGGCGGAGGCGGCAAAGCCCCGCTGAGCCTCCGTCCGGCTACAGCGTCGCCAGCCAGCGCAGCAGCTCCCTGGCGGGCGTCTCCCACCGGCGGTCCAGCATGAGCATGTGCGCGAGACCGGGCACGATCGTCGCTTCGACCGCGTGATGGCGCGCCGTCGCGCGCACGTCGTCGGCGGTCGCGATGCGGTCGCCTTCCGCCCCGAGCACGAACAGCGGGACGCCGCGGCGCTCCGGCAGCTGCCAGTGCAGCCGCAGCGACAGGTCGAGCAGCGCGCGGGGCGACTCCGCGCAGAGATGGCGGGCGGCCTCGGCGAGGATGTCCGGTGCGACGTCGTCGCTGAAATAGTACGGGCGCAGCGTGTCGAGCACGTGCGCGGCAAGCCGGGCCGGATCGAAGTGCGACAGGTGGAGCAGGTAATCCGGGCGCTCGGCGGCGAGCCGCGCCGCCATTGGCAGCAGCCCCGCCGGCGGCACCGGCGCGAGCAGCGCCACGGCGCGCACCGGGCGCGTCGCCAGCAGTCGCTCGATCACGGCCGCGCCCATCGAGTGGCCGATCAGCACGGGCGGCCCCGGCAGGCCGGCGGCGACGTGCTCGACGTCGGCGGCGAAGTCGTCGAGACCCGTGACGAACAGCGTCTCGCGGCCGCCCGACGCACCGTGGCCGCGCAGCGAAACGGCGTGCGCCGCGTAGCCCCTTTCGGCGAACCAAGGCAGGAAATGCGGCTCCCAGCACCAGCCGTCGCAGTAGCCGCCGTGGACGAACAGCAGCGGCGGCTTGCGGCCGTTGCCGCTGGTCCGCGCGGGCAGGCGCGTGCGAACTTCGAGGTTCGGTTCCAGGGGCAGCATGCGTGGTCAGGGACGAGGCGACGGGTGATGACGGCGGAGGGCGGTGTCGGCGGTCGTGCTAGGATTCGCGCCCATCCCATGGCCACCCCCAGGAGAGCCGCCATTCTGCCAGAATCGGCCGCGCCGTCCGCGTACGATGCCGATTGCCGGCGCTGCCCGCGGCTCGTCGCGTTCCTCGACGACGTGCGCGCGGCGAATCCCGGCTACTTCTGTCGTCCGGTTCCGCCGTTCGGCGCAGCGGACGCCGCGCTCCTCGTCGTCGGGCTCGCGCCGGGAATGCACGGGGCGAACGCAAGCGGCCGGCCGTTCACCGGCGATCACGCCGGCATCCTGCTGTACGAGACGCTGCACGCGTACGGGTTCGCGTCGCAGCCCGTCGGCAAGGCGCGCGGCGACGGCCTGACGCTCGCCGGCTGCAGGATAACGAATGCGGTGAAGTGCCTGCCGCCGGAGAACAAGCCGGCGCCGTCCGAAATGCGCGCGTGCAACGGCTACCTCGCGGCCGATCTCGCCGCGCTGCCTGCCGGCGGTGCGATCCTGGCGCTGGGGCGCATCGCGCACGACGCGACGCTGCGGGCGCTGCGGATGAAGCCCGCGGCATTCGCGTTCGCGCACGGCGCCCGCCACCCGCTTGCGAACGGCGCCGCGCTCTTCGACAGCTACCATTGCAGCCGCTACAACACGAACACCGGACGGCTGACGGCGCCGATGTTCCGCGCGGTATTCGTCGCGATCGCCGCACACCTCGCCCGTACGGGGGCGCGCCGCGCCGCGTGAGCGCGCCGTCCGCCTGCGCCGAGCCCGCATGGATCCCGCGCCCACCCCTCCGGAAGCGCCGCCGCCGTTCGACGCGCGCGAGCTCCTCGCGTCGCTTCCGCACCGACCCGGCGTCTACCGGATGTTCGACGCGGCCGGCGAGACGCTCTATGTCGGCAAGGCGCGCGACCTCAGGAAGCGCGTGTCGAGCTACTTCCAGAAGGGCGCGCACGAGACGCGGATCGCGCTGATGCTCGCGCAGGTCGCGCGCGTCGAGACGACGGTCACGCGCTCGGAAGGCGAAGCGCTGCTGCTCGAGAACAACCTGATCAAGGCGGACGAGCCGCGCTACAACATCCTGTTCCGCGACGACAAGAGCTACCCGTACGTCTGCCTGACCGGCGAAGCGTATCCGCAGCTGCGGTTCCACCGCGGCAAGCTCGACCGCCAGCACCGCTACTTCGGCCCGTTTCCGGGCGCCGGCGCGGTGCGCGAGGGGATGGCGCTGCTGCAGAAGGTGTTCCAGCTGCGCACCTGCGAGAACACGGTGTTCGCGAACCGCTCGCGGCCGTGCATGCTGCACCAGATACAGCGCTGCAGCGGGCCCTGTGTCGGTCTCGTCACCGAGGCCGACTACGCGGAGGACGTCCACAACGCCGTTCTCTTCCTGCAGGGCAAGACCACCGAGGTGCTCGCGCAGCTCAAGGCGCAGATGGAGGAGGCGAGCGCCGCGCTCGCCTTCGAGCGCGCCGCGCGCATCCGGGACAAGATCACGCGGCTCATGCAGCTGCAGTCGCGGCAGTTCGTCGAGAGCGCGACCGCCGGCGACCTCGACGTCGTCGCCGCGGCGGCCGAGCAGGGGCTCGTCGCGGTCAACGTCGTGATGATCCGCGGGGGTCGGCACGTCGGCGACCGCACCTACTTCCCGCGGCACGCGGATGCCGGCGCGCTCGCCGACGTGGTGCCGGCGTTCCTCGCGCAGCACTACGTCGACCGGCCGGTGCCGCCGACGATCATCGCCGCGGGCGCCGACGATCAGGCGGCACTCGCCGACGTGCTGTCCGCGCAGGCGGGGCAGCGCGTGCAGATCGTCGGCAATCCGGGAGGCGAGCGCCGCGTGTGGCTCGCGATGGCGGCGCAGAACGCGGAGTTCGCGATCCGGCAGAAGCTCGCGCAGAAGGCGACCCAGGAGGACCGGCTCGCGGCGCTGCAGGCGGCGCTCGGGCTCGCGCCGTCGGCGCAGCGGATCGAGTGCTTCGACGTGTCGCACACGATGGGCGAGCGCGCCGTCGCCTCGTGCGTCATCTTCGATCGCCTGGCGATGCAGAGCGGCGAGTACCGGCGGTTCAACGTGACGCCGCCCGCCGGCGGCGACGACTACGCGGCGATGCGGGAGGCGCTCACCCGGCGCGCGACGCGCATCGTCGCCGGGGAGTTTCCGGCACCCGATCTGCTGGTCGTCGACGGCGGCAAGGGGCAGGTCGCGGTTGCGGCCGAGGTGCTGGCCGAGCAGGGGCTGCACGACACGCGGCTCGTCGGCATCGCAAAGGGGCCGGAGCGCAGGGCGGGCGAGGAGGACATCGTTTTCCCGGACCGCGACGACGTGCTGAATCTCCCGGCCGACCATCCGGGGCTGCACCTGCTGCAGCAGATCCGCGACGAAGCGCACCGCTTCGCGATCCAGGGACACCGCGCGCGCCGCGCCAAGGCGCGCACGACGTCGTCCCTGCAGGACATCGCGGGAATCGGCGCGAAGAAGCGGCAGGCGCTGCTCGCGCATTTCGGCGGGCTGAAGGGCGTGCAGGCGGCGAGCGTGGACGACCTCACGCGGGTGCCGGGCGTGAGCCGGGCGCTCGCGGAGCGGATCTTCACCGAGCTGCACTGACCGCGGCGCAGACTCCTGCCGCCGGCGGCTCGACGGCCGCGCATGCGGCGACGGACCGCCAATGCTCCGGCTCGGGTCGCGCGCACAGAGCAAGCAGCTGCCGCCACGCGGCATCGACGTGGGCGCGCGCGCGATCGCTCAGATCTTCGCCCAGCTCGAAGCGCTCGCCGCGAACGCACAGCACGAACGCGGGTGGCGGATCCTCGCCCGTGACCTGACGGTAGACGCCGAGCACCGCTTCCGGCGCAAGCGCGTGCGACGTGTGGCTGCGTCCCGGGAG